>Ga0134126_10003070_pt1 | contig 20916 bp, 17 predicted proteins | sample KB31752_FD_96881 | JGI IMG/M metagenome (GOLD analysis project Ga0134126, IMG submission 96881) | Terrestrial soil microbial communities with excess Nitrogen fertilizer from Kellogg Biological Station, Michigan, USA - KB3-175-2 | ecosystem: Environmental > Terrestrial > Soil > Unclassified ... | reverse complement strand
GGGGTCGGTCAAGTCATCGGCGGGCACGTAGACGGCCTGAACCGAGGTCACGGAACCCTTGCTCGTGGAGGTGATGCGCTCCTGCAGTTCGCCCATTTCCGTGGCGAGGTTGGGCTGGTAACCCACGGCTGAGGGCATGCGGCCGAGAAGCGTGGAGACTTCTGAGCCGGCCTGCGTGAAGCGGAAGATGTTGTCGATGAAGAGCAGGGTGTCAGCGCCTTCGACATCGCGGAAATATTCGGCGACGGTGAGGCCGGTGAGGGCGACGCGGAGTCGAGCTCCGGGGGGCTCGGTCATCTGGCCGTAGACCAGGGCGCACTTGGACTCCTGCCACTTGCCCGGGTTAATGACGCCGGACTCGGACATTTCAAGCCAGAGGTCATTGCCCTCGCGGGTGCGCTCGCCCACGCCGGCGAAGACGGAGAAGCCGCCGTGGTTCTTGGCGACGTTGTTGATGAGCTCCATGATGACGACGGTTTTGCCGACGCCGGCACCGCCGAAAAGGCCGATCTTGCCGCCCTTGAGGAACGGCTGGATGAGGTCGATGACCTTGATGCCGGTCTCGAACATCTCTTCGTGGGTCGACTGCTCGTCGAATGCGGGCGCGGCGCGGTGGATGGGCATGCGCTGGGTCTCGCCGACTGGTCCGAGGTTGTCGACCGGCTCACCGATGACATTGAGCACGCGGCCAAGCGTCTGCTTGCCGACGGGGACGCTGATGGGACCGCCGAGGTCGATGGCCTTCATGCCGCGGACCATGCCGTTGGTGTCTTCCATGGCGACGGTGCGCACGCGGCCCTCGCCCAGGTGCTGCTGGACTTCGAGGATGACGCTGATGGGCACGGGGGTGTTGAAGCCTTCGCTGGTGACGCGCAGCGCCTGGTAGATGGGCGGCATCGTGGCTTCTTCAAACTGCACGTCTACCGCGGGACCGGAGATCTGGATTACTTTGCCGATGTTTTGTGCCATTGTGTAAAGCTCCTAGCTTCTAGCTGCTAGCTCCTAGCTGTTCCTCAGTTGCTCCAGCCTCTCTAATTCCTACCGTCGAGCAATCAGCGTGACGAGCTAGAGGCTAGAAGCTAGAAGCTGCCTTTCATATTGCGGCGGCGCCGGAAACGATTTCGATGATCTCCTTGGTGATGGCTGCCTGACGCACGCGGTTCATGGTGAGCGTGAGCGAGTCGATCATGTCGGAGGCGTTGTTGGTTGCCGAATCCATTGCGGTCATGCGGGCGGCGTGCTCAGCGGCAGCCGACTCGGTCATGGCGTGGAAGAGCAGGGAAGCGATGTACTGCGGGAGCAGCGCGTTGAAGAGTTCCTCGGGCGGCTGCTCGTAAATGTAGTCGACGTTGGCGGTACCGAATTTTTTTGCTTCGTCGTCGGCCTCGTGCGTATCGGCCGCTTCGAGCGAGATGCCGGAGGTGAGGGCGGCTTCCGCGGCGCGCTCCTTTTCTGCAAGTGTCGGCTCGGCGGCGCCGGCAATCTGCTGGCCGCCGATCTTCGCGAGCGGCAGAAGCTTTTCGACGACGACACGCTGCGCGATGACGGACTTGAACTCGTTGTAGACGATGTAGGCGGCGTCGATCTCCTCATGCACGTAGCGGGCGATGATGCTCTGCGCAAGATCGAAGACGCGGTTCGCTTCGAGCTTGACCAGCATGCCCGGATGATCGGGCATGAGCTCGATGGGCGCCTTGCGCTCCTGGCGCGCGGTGGGATTTTCTTCGTCGCCGGAAGAGAACTGGGCTGCGGGGTAGCGGCGGCGGAGCAGGTCACGGCCCTTGCGGCCGACGGTTTCGATATCGAACTGCTTGTCAGTGCCCGCGGCATCGATGAACTGCAGCGCGGACTTGAGAATGTTGGCGTTGAAGGCGCCGGCAAAGCCGCGGTCGCCGCTGATGACGATGAGCAGGACGCGCTTTTCTTCGCGAACGGCAAAGAGCGGATGACGCAGGTTGCCGGTTTCCTCGTCGAAAATATCGACGCGGCGCATGAGCGAATCGAGCACGCTCTGGATCATTTTGGCGTAGGGCCGCGCGGCGGTCATGCGCTCCTGGGCGCGGCGCAGGCGAGCCGCCGAGACCATTTTCATGGCCTTGGTGATCTGGCGCGTGTTTTTCACGCTGCGGATGCGGCGTCGAAGATCGAGGACGTTGGCCATTGTTGTTAGCTGCTAGCTCCTAGCTTCTAGCTCCTAGCTCGTTCTTTGCAGCTTCTGCCTCGCTTTCCTAGCTAGCAGCTGGAAGCTAGAGGCTGGAGGCTGCTTTTACGCCGTTACCGCTTCCGCCGCTTGCGCCTTGAAGTTTTCCTTGTACTCCTTCATGGCGGCGTGGAGGCGGTTCTTGATATCGTCGTCAAGCTGCTTCTTTTGCGTCAGGTCGTTCATGAGGGCGGTCTGCGCGGTTTCAAAGTACTTGTGAAGGCCGTCTTCAAAGGAGCGAATCTGGCTGATCTTCAAGTCGTCGAGATAGCCCTGCGTCCCGGCGAAGAGCACGATGGCCTGCTGCTGCCAAGTGAGCGGGTGGAACTGCGGCTGCTTGAGGAGTTCCGTGAGGCGCTGGCCGCGGTTGAGCTGCTTCTGCGTGAGCGGATCGAGATCGGAGCCGAACTGCGCGAAGGCGGCGAGCTCGCGGTACTGCGCGAGGTCGAGCTTGAGCGTGGAGCCGACCTGCTTGACCGCCTTGATCGCGGCGGAGAAGCCGACGCGCGAAACGGACAGGCCGACGTTGACGGCGGGGCGCACACCGGAGTTGAACAGATCGGTCTCGAGGAAGATCTGTCCGTCGGTGATGGAGATGACGTTTGTCGGAATATAGGCTGAGACGTCGCCCGCCTGGGTTTCGATGACCGGCAGGGCAGTAAGAGAGCCGCCGCCTTTTTCCTTGCTCATCTTGGAGGAGCGCTCGAGCAGTCGCGAGTGGAGATAGAAGACGTCGCCGGGATAGGCTTCGCGGCCCGGCGGACGGCGAAGCAGGAGCGAAATTTCGCGGTATGCCATGGCGTGCTTTGAAAGATCGTCGTACATGACGAGCGCATGCCTGCCATTGTCGCGGAAGTATTCGCCCATGGCAGTGGCGGCGTAGGGCGCGAGGTAGAGCATGGGAGCGGGCTCGGACGCGGAGGCGGCCACGATGATGGTGTGGCCCATGGCGCCGGCCTCGGTGAGCGTCTGCACAACCTGCGCGATGGAGGAGCGCTTCTGTCCGATGGCGCAGTAGATGCAGATCAGGTCGTTTTTCGCGTTGTTGATGATGGTGTCGAGCAGGACGGCGGTTTTGCCGGTCTGGCGGTCGCCGATGATGAGTTCGCGCTGGCCACGGCCGATGGGGATCATGGCGTCGATGGCCTTGAGGCCGGTGGCCATGGGCTCGCGGACGGGCTGGCGATCGATAATGCCGGGGGCGAGGCGCTCGATGGGGTTGGTGGTCGTGGTGGCGATTGGGCCCTTGTCGTCGATGGGCTGGCCGAGCGCGTTGACGACGCGGCCGATCATGGCTTCGCCGACGGGAACGGAGAGAATCTTGCCCGTACGCTTGACTTCGTCGCCTTCGCTGATCTCGGTATAGTCGCCCATGATGACGGCGCCGACGTGGTCCTCTTCGAGCGACAGGGCGAGCCCGGCGATGCCATGGGGGAAGCTGAGCAACTCGCCGGCCATCACCTTGTCGAGGCCGTGGAGTCGGGCGATCCCGTCGCCGAGCGAGGTGATGGTGCCGACTTCGTCGACCTGCACCTTGGAATCGTAATTCGCGATCTGCTCGCGAAGAATCTGCGTAATCTCGTCTGCCTTGATCTGAGCCATTTGCAATCCTTGCAGTTTTCAGTTTTCGGTTGTCAGTTTTCAGTAGCTCTCGACCAAAACGACGGCGAAATCCGACTCTTGCTGACTTCCAAAAACCAACTGCCGATATCGGTTAGTTCATCAATGACTGACAACTGAAAACTGACAACTGAAAATTCTGCGCGGTTTCAGCCCGCCGCCAATTCTTCTCTCAGCCGCTCGAGGCGGCCCTTGACCGATCCGTCGTAGACGGTGGAACCGATGCGCACCACCGCTCCGCCAAGGATCGACGGATCCTGCTTGAAGGTGGGTTGAATCTTTGCTCCGGCGAGCTGACCCACGCCCGCCAGTAATATGTTGCGTTCTTCGTCATTCAATGCGCGGGCGGTGACGATTTCTGCCTGGCGAATGCCCTGGCGCTCCTGAATTTCTGCGCGATAGCCGGCAACCAGGTCGTGAATGTGGGCGATGCGGTCGTTGCGGATGACCACCGCGATGAAATTGCGCAGCGGTTGCGCCATGCCGAGTTTTGCATTGATCTTGTCGAGGATGGCGACCTTCTGGGCTTCAGAGATGGCGGGATTCTCAAATACTTCGCGCAACTCGCGGCTGGAATCCCAGGCGGCAAGAAAATCGCTGAGTTGACGATCGACCGACGAGGTGTCGAGCTTTGCCTGGAGCAGGACATCGGCGAGGGCACGGGCGTAATGGGATACGAAGGCCGGCATGCTAGTTTCTTCCTCCCGGCGCGCCGCCATTTCGAGTGGTCTCGCTGATGAATTCCGAGATGAGGGCGCGATCGGTTTCCGGCGTAAGGATCAATTGCCGCGCTGCCTGATCTACCGCGAGGTTGGCGGCAAAGGTCCGGAGGCCGCGCTGGGCGTGAGCGGCCGCGGCGGAGATTTCCTGCTCGGCCGAGGCGATGATGCGCTGCTTTTCTTCCTCGATGCTGGCTCGGATGCGGAGCTCGTCCTGCTTGCTTTCCTCTTCCATCTGGGTGCGGATCTTCGCGATCTCGTCGTCGAGGTGCGAGAGCTGGGCTTCGACCGCGCTCAGGCGCGAGTTGGCGTCCGCCGTGGTCTTGCGCGCCTGTTCCAGGCGGAGTTTCAGGTTCTGCGAGCGGCGACGCATGGTCCGTGGAAGGAACCTGGCGACGGGGATCACAATTCCGAGAAAGATGATGAGGAAGTTAAGCCACTCGAATGTGCGGGCCGTTTTCTCAGTGTGGCTGGCACGAACCGCAGGATCGGTGGTCTGCGGGTTGTCGTGGAACACCTTATCTGAAATGGTCTGGACGAGCTGCGTATGGCGGAAGAGGTTTTCTTCTTCGGCTTCTTCCCGCTTGACCTGGCCGGGCTGAGCGGGAAGAGCCTCCTGGCCGCCGGAGCTGGCGGCGGACTTGAGGGGCGCGACGGGGTTGGCTTCCTGCGCGCGCGCGGAAATGGCTGGGATTCCGGCAGCGGTGAGAAAGATTACGGTCAGGACGCGTGCGAAATGGGTTCGGAACAGGTGCTTCAACGCGTACCCCCGACGGCCACGGGCAGGATGGCGCGAACGACGCGGCCCGCGAGTTCGGAGGCCGAGGCTTCGATGGTGTGGCGCGCCTGCGTGGCCTGGGCTTCGAGTTCGGCCTTGGCTTGGCTGACCTTTTCGCCGGCGGAGCGGCGCGCGGCATCGAGAGCGGCGTCCCGTTCGGTATTCCACTGCTGCATTCGCTGTTCGCGAAGGCGAAGAATCTCGATCCTGGCATGGCGAAGCTTTTCGGCGTACTCGCCGGCGCGCTGTTCCGCGCGGGAGATGGCCTTATGCGCTTCTTCGACGGCGCCCTCGGTTCGCGCGTGACGCTCGCGAAGGGTGCGGGTGAGAGGGGCCTGGATGAGGAACTGGTAAAAAAGAACGACGACAATAAAGAGCAGGCTGGTGGGAACGGCGCCCAGCAGCAGTTGCCCTACCTGGTCGACGAGGCTGGGTTCCGGCTGTGCTGGGGGCGTGGCCGCCGCGAGCAGAAAAATCCCGAGTTGATGAACTATTGCTTGCATGCTGGAGTCGATTTCGTTCAGGCGTTCCGGCGAAAAAACATTCAAAAAACGATTTCAATACGACTCCTGTTTGTATCAGGCGAAAGCCTTGGTGGTCAACGCGCGGAGGCGGGGAAGCAGCGGAAGAGAGGGCCTCGTCACAGGTAGGTATGACGAGGATCACAACGGGGCATCGAGTAAGGTTACGAGGAGACGGGAAAGCGGGTTATTCGCAACGTGTTCGCCCCTATTTTTGCCTTGATTTTCCGGGGCAATGAGGCCACACTAAGAATTACCACCTAGACCCGGTTCAGGGTCTCAGCGGGCGGCCGGTTTCGGGAACTCCTTCCACTCCCGATACCGGAGCCCGCTTCTTAATTTTCAGAGGCATTCTGTTGGTTCAGCTCGCTCGGGCTACCGGTCCGTGCCGATCGCGAGGGCCATGCGCTTTAGTTCACCGTGATCGAGCCAAATGAGGAAGCAGTTCTCGCAGTCGTCGATAACAACGTGTCCCCCGCCATAGTACGGGTGGGTTTCCATCGGCCGATGACACGATGGGCAAGCGAGCTTGCGGTCCAATTCGGATCGATCTGGGATAAAGTCCTCTGAAATTGCTCCATCGAGGGACACGGATTCGATCATCCCTTGCAGGTGGTCCAGCGGGAACAGGATCCCGCGACATTTCCCGCAGAACTCGATGGCCTGTCCAGCCAGGCTGGCATGAGAGAGCGTGGTCTGGCAGACGGGGCAGAGGAGGTCGCTTTGTTGTTCGAGAATTCTGATTCCTTCGTAATCGGCATCGGGTATGTGGACCGAGTGGCAGTAAGGGCAGACCAGGGAAGCGTCTCCCGGCCCGGCATGCAAAGGCGCTCCGCAAGAAGGGCAGTTCACAGCGCCTTGCCGCAGTTGGAGCAGAACCGCGCGTTGACGGGGCTTTGGTGCCCGCAGGCGGAACAGGAGGCGGCGGATGTGGCGGACGGCGAGGCAGTGTCTTGCATAGAACGTGGAAATGCCTGGGCCATGGCCGCGCCTGCGCCGAGTCCCACGCCTAACCCCGCGGTGCCGCCGGGATTAGCGGCCGCCATCTCCAGCGCCTGCGCGCCCTCGAATTGCGTGTAACGGGTCAGATCGCCCGCGAGATTGACCCCGATCCGCTGGTCCATGATCTCCTGCAGTTCTGCGGGCAGAGAAACATTCTCGACCAGGAACTGGCGTAGCTCGAGACCTAGGCTGACAAAGACAGAACCGAGACGAGTGGCAACTGTCTCTCCCAACTGGGCCTGTCGCGCTGCCATATCGAGAAAACTGACATCGCTGTTGGCGAATATGTCGGTCATTGTGGCCACGATGGTCTCTCGCAGCTGCGCCTCAAGCTCCGAGACATAGTAGACGTCGCGTGTGCCCGAAAGCTGGGTAAAGATCTTTTTGGGATCGGCAATGCGGTAGGAATAAATTCCGTAAGAGCGGAGACGAACTGCCCCAAACTCTTTGTCGCGAATCGTGATGGGATTGGCTGTGCCCCACTTCTGGTCGATCTGGAGCCTCGTGGAGAAGAAATAGATGTCGGACTTGAACGGAGATTCAAAAGCCTTATCCCAATTCTTCAGATCGGTGAGGAGCGGCAAGTTCTGGGTGTTGAGCGTGTGCAGGCCGGGACCGAAGACATCTGCGATTTTTCCCTGATCGACGAAGACTGCCATCTGCGACTCACGAACAGTCAATTGCGCGCCGTTTTGAATCTCCATGTCGCGCATGGGGTAGCGGCAGGCGAGCATTCCCGGTTCGGTCTCGTTCCATTGAATGACGTCGATGAATTGCTTGGCGAAGAATTGTCCGAGAGTCAAAGCCTTCTCCAATCGAGGGCAATTGTACACTGCACATTCTTTGCGGTATGTAACGCGAAATGGTAGGGGGAATCACCTTCAAGGTGGAGCTGAAATGAAACGGCTGCTGGAGCCCGGCAGCCGCTGTGATGAAGGCTGTCTCAGCCTTTACTTGAGGCGGGCCCCCAAGGGCACGTTTTCAAGGAAGCCGGCGAGGACGGGTGAGCCGTCGGGCGGGAGCGAGGCGGCGAGCAGCATGCCGTTGGATTCGAGGCCGCGCATTTTGCGGGGGGCGAGGTTGGCGACGATGACGATCTTGCGGCCGATGAGCTTTTCGGGCTCGTAGTATTGCGCGATGCCGGCGAGGATCTGGCGCTTTTCGTATCCGAGGTCGACTTCGAGGCGGAGGAGCTTGTCGGCCTTGGGAATGCGCTCGGCGACCAGCACCTGGGCGACCCGCAGGTCGACTTTGGCGAAATCGTCGATGGTGATGGTGGGAGAAGAGGCGGACGTGTAGTCCGCTGAGGCGGAATGCTCCGCAGCCCCGGGTCCGGCGGACTGGCTGCCGGGCTCGGCAGTTGAAGACTGCGGAGCCGGATTAGGGTTTTGGTTCTTTTCTCCGGTGTCTGCCGCACTGGGCTCGGTCTTCAGGCGCGCGGATGCGATATCGTGCGGGACGCCGTGCACCTTTGCTGTATCCACGGGCTTGCTGTGATCGTGGGGAACGGCGGTGGATTGGGTGAGCCCTTCATTTTGGGCGTCGCCCTTGCCGGTGGAGGTGGTAGGAGCCACCGAGGGCGAGGCGGGCGCCTGGTCGGGCGGGGTGGCGTGGCCCTGCTTGCCCGAGGCGGCGTCCACTGCACTCGAGTTGTTTTCGTTTTCTAGATTCTGCATACGTTCGATCGCGTCCTTTTCCGCGCGGGGGAAGAGCGGGGCGGGTTGGTTGAAGCGGGTTCCGGCGGGGAGACCGCCCCAGGTGAGATTGTGCAAAAACGCGTGCTTCGTCGCATCCTGCAGGTCACCTAAGCCAAGCTGCGACCATACTTTCGATGCCGAGGCGGGGAGAATTGGATAGACCAGGGCGGTGATGACGCGAATGGCTTCGGCCGCGGTGGTGAGCACGCGGGCCTGGAGGGTGGCGTGGTCGGCTTCGGAACGTGCTTCGGGGCGCTTCCAGGGTGCGTTGGCGGTGAGATAGCCGTCGGTCTCGGCCACGAGGTTCCAGACGGATTTCAGCGCGTCGGAAAATTGCATGTCGTCGAACAGCGGACCAAATTCCGCGATCGCGCGATCTGCCGCGGCGCGCAGGTTCGTTTCACCTTCAGTGAGGGCGCCGGGGTCGGGCACGACTCCGCCGAAGAACTTGTGCATCATGTTGACCACGCGGCTGACGAGGTTGCCGTAGCCGTTGGCGAGATCGCCGTTGTAGCGACGCACGAGGGCGTCGAAGGTGAAGCTGCCGTCCTGGCCGAAGGGAATCTCGCGCAGCAGGAAGTAGCGCAGGGCATCGGCGCCGAGGATCTGGTCGACGGTTTCGGCGCGGACGATGTTGCCCAGCGATTTTGACATCTTGGTGTCGTCAAAGAGCAGCCAGCCGTTGGCGCGCACCGACTTTGGCGTGGCAATGCCCGCGGCCATGAGGAATGCCGGCCAGTAGACGCAGTGGAAGCGGCTGATTTCCTTGCCGATGAGATGCATGTCGGCGGGCCAGAATTTTTCGAAGCGTGCCTTGTCCACGGGATCGTCAGAGCCGTAGCCGAGGGCGGTGATGTAGTTCGCAAGGGCGTCGAGCCAGACGTAGACGACGTGGTTCTCGTCGCCGGGCACGGGGATGCCCCACTTGAAACTTGTGCGGCTGACGGAGAGGTCTTTCAGGCCCGAGCGCACAAAGGAGATGACTTCCTTGCGCGTGGATTCGGGCTGCATGAAGCCGGGATTTTCTTCATAGAACTCGAGCAGTTTGCGTTCGAAGGCGGAAAGCTTGAAGAAGTAATTCTCTTCGCTCACGGTTTCGGTGGCGCGGCCGCAGTTGGGGCAGGGTGCGCCGGGATCGACGTCCATCCACGCTTCGTCAGAGACACAGTACTGGCCGGTGTAGGTGCTCTTGTAGATGAAGCCGCGATCGCGCAGCGTGGCAAACAGCTTCTGCACGCCGCGCTTGTGGCGCTCTTCGGTGGTGCGAATGTAGTCGTCGTAGGTGAGACCGAGGCGATCCCAGAGGGCGCGAAATTCACCGGAGATGTGGGTGGCGAACTCCATTGGGGTGCGCCCGGCAAGCTTGGCCGAGCGCTCGATTTTCTGGCCGTGTTCGTCAGTGCCGGTGAGAAACCAGGTGTCGATTCCCAGGGCGCGCTTGCGGCGGGCGATGGCATCACAGACGATGGTGGAATAGGCGTGGCCCAGGTGCGGCCGCGCATTCACGTAGTAAATGGGCGTGGTCAGGTAGAAGTGCGATGCGCTGGGTGCGGGGTTCGCCATAGATTCGTGCAGAAAAACAGGCCTTCCGTCGGGCAAATTCAGACGCAATCTACCTTTCAATCTTACGTCATCGCATGTGGAGCGTCGGCGGCACAGGCAGAGCCAGGCCGATCGTCTCCGCCGACCTTGTACTGATTGCCGGGCGAAATACGGCACCTGAACCCCGCTCCGGCATCCACTGAATCAGAAGGTCGGGAGGGTGGAGATGAAATCCATCGATCGTCGCGCATTTGTGAAGAACGGCGGCACCGCCGCGGCCGCCGCCGCCGCATCCCATTTGCTGAGCCTCAACATGACGGCTGAATCGACGAGGGAGAACAGTGGAATGATCTATCGCACCCTTGGACGCACCGGAGAGCGCGTATCGGCGATTGGGTTGGGCGGATTTCATATCGGCAAGCCGGCTATTTCTGAGCAGGATTCGATTCAACTGGTTCGCCAGGCGATCGACCGCGGCATCACATTTATGGATAACTGCTGGGACTACAACGAAGGCGCTTCGGAAGTGAGAATGGGCAAGGCGCTCGCGGGCGGCTATCGCAACAGGGTTTTCCTGATGACCAAGATTGACGGGCGCACCAGCAAGGCCGCGGCACAGCAGATCGACGAATCTCTGCAGCGGCTACAGACGGATCACGTGGACCTGATGCAATTCCATGAGGTCATTCGGCTCGAGGACCCTGATCGCATCTTCGCGGAAGGCGGTGCCATGGAGGCCATGCTGGAAGCGAAGAAGGCTGGCAAAGTGCGTTTCATCGGCTTCACCGGGCACAAGGATCCGTATGTGCACCTGCGGATGCTCGATCATGCACGCAGCCACGGCTTCCACTTCGATGCAGTGCAGATGCCGTTGAACGTGATGGATGCGCATTTCCGCAGCTTCACCCACGAGGTGCTGCCGGTGTTGACGAAGGAACAAATTGCCCCGCTGGGCATGAAGTGTTTCGGCGACCATTTCATTCTCGACAGCAAGACGGTTGCGCCGGTCGAGGCGCTGCACTATTGCCTTAACCTGCCGGTTGCGGTGCAGATCACGGGTATCGATAACCAGCAGGTGCTCGACCAGGCGCTCGAGGCGGCGCGCACGTTCCAACCGCTCTCGCAGGCGCAGGTAAACAGCCTTCTGGATCGGACGCGAGGGGCGGCGCAGCAGGGCCGGTACGAGTTGTACAAGACAACTGCCAACTTCGACGGCACGGCGAAAGATCCGCACGTGCTGGGATAAGAAGCGCAAAGGCGCTCTGATAGAATCACCTTGAAAATACAGGATTTCAGAGGCCTTTTGCGTGTATCTGGAACTACAGAAACAGCTCGCCGAGCACCTGCGTCGTGCTCTCAAATCAAAGTATGATCTCGCGCTCGACAACATTCCGGTCGAGATTCCGCCGGAGCTGAAATTTGGCGAGCTGGCAACGCCGGTCGCGCTGCAACTGGCGCGCACACTGCGCAAGGCGCCGAAGCTGATCGCGCAGGAGATTGTCGCGGAACTGGGCGCGGTGGAAGGCTTCGCGGGATTCGAGGTCGCTGGAGCCGGGTACATCAATGCGCGGATGGATCGGAGCGCGGGGGTTCGTCGCGTCGCTTCCCAGGTGTCAGAACCGGACCCTTCGACTTCGCTCAGGGCAGGCTCTGGGGCAGCCGCGGTTGGCGATCATGTGCTGGTGGAGCACACCTCGATCAATCCCAACAAGGCCGCGCACATCGGGCATCTGCGCAATGCGATTCTGGGCGACAGCTTTGTGCGCCTGCTGCGTGCGGCCGGCCACAAAGTGGATGTGCAGAACTACATCGACAACACCGGGGTGCAGGTGGCGGATGTGGTTGTGGGGTTCCTATATCTGGAGAAGAAATCGCTGGACGATGTGCGGGCGCTGGTAGCTGAGTGCGAGAAGAATGCGCAGACCGCGGGGCCAGCTGGGGCGATCGATTATTACTGCTGGGATCTGTATGCGCGCACATCGCAGTGGTACTCCGAAGGCAGCGGCGAGGAGAACACCGAGCGCAAGAAGCTGCGTTACCAGGCGCTGCACGAGATAGAGCAGGGCGGCAATGATACGGCGGAGATTGCGGAACTGATATCGACGGCGGTGCTGCGGCGGCACCTGGAAACCATGCTGCGGCTGGACATCGAATATGACTTTCTGCCGCGCGAGAGCGAGATTCTGCACCTGAAATTCTGGGAGGTCGCGTTCGAGCAGCTCAAGCAAAAGGGCGTGCTCTACTTCGAGACCGAGGGCAAAAACAAGGGCTGCTGGGTGATGCGGCGGCCGGGTGCGGAGATTGCCGAGGGCGAGCTGGATGAAGACGCCAAGGTGATTGTGCGCTCGAACGGTACGGTGACGTATGTGGGCAAGGATATTGCCTATCACTTGTGGAAGTTTGGGCTGCTAGGGCGTGACTTCGGGTACAAGCCGTTCTTTACGTATCCCAATCACGAGTGCTGGATTTCGACAGAGCAGGGTGTGGAGCCGCATCCGAATTTTGGCGGGGCAACGGCGATTTACAACGTGATTGATTCGCGGCAGAGCGATCCGCAGGCGAACGTGATCCAGGCGCTGCGCGGGATGGGTTACACCGAGCAGGCCGATCACTTCACGCATTTCGGTTACGAGATGGTGGCGCTCACGCCATCCTATGCGGGGCAACTGGGGTATGAGCTTTCCGAGGAGGACCGGGCGCGGCCGTTTATTGAGATCAGCGGGCGCAAGGGTTTCGGGGTAAAGGCCGACGACCTGATGGATCTGATGATCGAGGCAGCGAAGGCCGAGGTTGTGAAGCGCCACACAGACTGGAGCGACGAGCAGACGGGCAGCGTGGCCGCGAAGATTGCTTACGGGGCGCTGCGCTATTACATGCTGCGGTTCAGCCGCAATTCGCTGATTGCCTTCGACCAGGACCTGGCGCTTTCGCCGGAGGGCGAGACGGGCCCGTACCTAATGTATGCGGCGGCGCGCATTCGCAGTATCTTCCGCAAAGCGGCGACGACCGCCGAAGCGGAGTTAGCAAGGCTGGCGCAGTTAGCGGAGTTAGATAAGTCCCTTAGCGGCGAGGAGAATGAGGATATCTGGGCGTTGTGGCTGCGTGCCGGGCAGCGCACGCTGGTGCTGGAGCAGTGCATTGCGGCGTCAGAGCCGATGCACCTGGCCAAGCATGCCTTCCAGCTTGCGCAGGATTTCTCCAACTTCTATCACCATCACCACATTCTCACGGAAGAGGATCCGGCGCGGAAGACCTTTCTGCTGGCCACCGCTGCCGTTGCACTGCGCGAACTGGTGACCGTGCTGGGCTGGCTGGGGATCGATAGCCCGGAAGCCATGTAAGGGCAGCTTCTAGCTGTTAGCTTCTAGCTCCTAGCTCCTAGCTCAGCTCTGTTCGCTCAAGCGGCGTTAGCATTGCCTTCTACCAGCTAGCAGCTAGCTGCTATAGCTCCGCACCCATTCTAGAATCGAGCGTACGCCCACGCCGCTGGGGCCCTTGGCGATGAAGGGCTTCGAATCTTCGATCCAGGCCATGCTGGCGATGTCGAGGTGAATCCAGGGTGTGTCTTCGGAGAAGGCGTGCAGGAATTCGGCCGCGGTGATGGCGCCGCCGTAGCGGCCGCCGGTGTTTTTGATGTCGGCGATGTCGCTCTTGATCTGGTCCATGTACTCGTCGCCCAGGGGCATGCGCCAGAATTTTTCGCCGGAGGTTTCGAGCGCGGCGTTGAAGCGGGCGTAGGTTTCGTCGTCGTTAGAGAATGCGCCCGCATTGTGCGTGCCGAGCGCGACGGCGACGGCTCCGGTGAGCGTGGCCGCGTTGATGAGGTGCGTGGCTCCGAGCTGGCGGGCGTAGGTGAGGCCGTCGGCGAGCACGAGGCGTCCTTCGGCGTCAGTGTTAATGATCTCGATGGTCTTGCCGGACATGGCGGTCTGGACGTCGCCAGGCTTCTGCGCCTTGCCGTCGGGCATGTTTTCCGAGGCGCAGACAATCGAAATCACGCGCACGTTCGGCTTGAGGAGGGCGATGGCGCGCATGGCGCCGATCATGGCTGCGCCGCCGGCCATGTCGTACTTCATCTTTTCCATGTTGTCGGCGGGCTTGATGGAGATGCCGCCGGTGTCGAAGGTGATGCCCTTGCCAACCAGGCCTAGGATTGGGCCATCCTTTATGCCCTTCGGCTCGTAGCGCATGACGATGAGGGCTGGCGGCTCCTCGGAGCCCTGCGAGACGCTCCAGAACGCGCCCATCTTGAGTTCCTTGATCTTGTCGGTCGAGTGCACCTCGCACTGCAAGCCGACCTCTTTGGCCATGGCGGCGGCGCGGCGGCCGAACTCCGTTGGGGTGAGCTTGTTCCCGGGCTCGTTGACCAGAGTGCGGGTGAAGTTCTGGCTTTCGCCGATCACGACGCCTTCGCGGAAAGCCGGCTCGATGGCGGCTTTCTCGGCGCGGGGCGGAACTGCCACCGTGAAGGACTGCACGGTGAGGTCTTTGCGATCGCTGCGGTAGGTGTCAGGGTCGAAGTCGGCGACGAAAGCGCCTTCGACGGCGGCGCGGGCGCAAGGGCCGGGAGTCAGAAAGTCGGATTCGGGAAGGGCAAAGACCAGTTCGCGAATGCCGCGCGGCTTGGTAAAGCGAACGGCAGTGCCGGCGGCGTTGCGGACGGAATGGACGTTGACCTTTGACTGCTTGCCCAGTCCCACCAAGAGGAGGCGTTTCGCCTTTAGGCCTGCAGGGGAGTGGAGCAGGAGCGTCTCATTGGCGCCGGCTTTAAACTCGCCGCTGGATAGAACGGCGGCTGCGGCCTTCTTCACCTCGGCATCGCTGGTGAGCAACTCGACCTGGGGCTTGGCGTCGGGGCCTTTGGCAGTCTGAGTATCGACGGCGGCTATTGCCAACAGTTCCGTTTGAATCTGAGAAGGAGCAGAGAAAGAGAGTTCCGTGCGCATGGTGGAATTATTTCATCTGGCTGCCGGCGGGGTCGAACCGCGGCTAACCGCGGTTCCGATGCTTGCTGGCATTGACTGCGGCACGGGCTTCGCGGTCGGCTTCGCGGCGGCGCTCGGTCTCCCGCTTATCCCAATCCTGCTTGCCTTTGGCGAGGGCCAGTTCGCATTTGACGCGGCCGTTTTTGAAATAGAGCCGGGTGGGGATGAGCGTGTGTCCCTTCACCTGCGTCTTAGACATTAGCTTGCGAACTTCTTCGCGGTGCAGGAGCAGTTTGCGCGTGCGGGTCTCGTCGTGATTGGCGATGTTCCCGTGGGAATACGGGCCGATATGCAGATTGAGCAGAAACGCCTCTCCGTCCTTGACCAGGCCGTAGGCGTCCTTGAGATTGGCTTTTCCTTCGCGGATGGACTTGACCTCAGTGCCGCGCAAGGAGACGCCAGCCTCGTAGCGTTCGAGGAGGAAGTAGTTATGGCTGGCGGCGCGGTTGTGGGCGACGTCGCGCTCTCCGCTGGCCACGGGATCGCGCGGGCGCGCGGGCTTGGGGCCAGCGCCGCGGCTGGTCTGGCTGATCGAGTGGCTGGTCTGGCGCGGCATCGGGAAGCATCCTCGAATCTATATCCTAGCATCGGCGCAGGTTACGCCTGGCAGGGAGTGGGGCTTTGCTAAAATGAGGCTACGTTGGATGGGTGCGTATCCCCACAACAATCGCGTTCCGGGCGGCCAACTCAGCCAGCTCGCAGCCGGCAAGCCCGGGGCTGCAGGCGGTTTTGCCGTCCCGCATACGCCAGGGAGTTCGATGAACCGCAACGGTTTCCCGGCTGCCCCCAGAAGTACGTTCTGGATTGCCATTCTCTCACTTTTCATTCTTGCCGGACTGGCGAGCCCGCCGGTCTACGGGCAATACAGCAAATCCGCGGCCAACAAACTGATCAAGCAGGGCCAGGCCGCGGAGCAGCGCGAGGACTGGGACGCCGCATACACCGACTATGTGCAAGCCGCGGCGCGCAATCCCAGGGATCTGCGCGCCCGGGAAGCGATGTTTCGCGTCCGCTCGCAGGCCTCGGCTGTACATATGGCGAAGGGCCGGCAGTTGCAGCAGCAGGGCGATGAGCAGGGCGCGCTTACTGAATTCATGCGTGCCGCGGAGATCGATCCAACCAACGAGACTGCCACGCAACAGATCGCGCTCATCCGGCAACATCTGCAGCAGGCTGCAGCCGCTCCTGAAATCTCGCCGGAACAAGCCGCCGCGCAGCAGGAGCTTGCCTCGATCGGTTCGCCGGTGGAATTGAAGCCGGTGACAAACGAGCCTCTTACGCTGCACATGGTACAGGACACCAAGACTATCTATGAGGCGATCGGGCACGAGGCCGGTATCAATGTGCTCTTTGATCCCGATTACAACTCGAAGCGGATCCAGGTGGACCTGCAGAACTCCACGCTGATGGACGCGCTGCGGATCGTGGGCGTGATGTCGAACACGTTCTGGCGGCCCATTACATCCAACACCATTTTTGTGGCGCAGAACTCGCGCTCCAAGCGCACGGAGCTTGATGAGCAGGCGGTGCAGACGTTCTACCTGACCAACGCCTGGCAGCAGAACGATCTGAATGACGTGCAGACCGCGCTGCGCAATGTGCTGACCAACATCAAGGTATATGGACTCGCCAGCCAGAACGCGCTGGTGGTGCGCGGCACGCCGGATGAGCTTCTGCTGGCGCAGAAGCTGATCAGCGATCTGGACAAGGCGCGCCCGGAAGTCGTGGTGGATGTGGCGGTCATGGAGGTGAGCAAGAACTGGGAGCGGAACCTCGGACTCTCCTGGCCCGCTTCCGCAAGCGTGGCGCTGCAGACGGCCAATAGCGCGAACTCGACGACTACCTGTCCCGTCGGCAGCACCACATGCACGCCCGGCACCACAACCGGTACCGGCACAACGACAGGCACCAGCCCGACGCTCTTCGATCTGTCGCACCTGAACGCCAGCGATTTTTCCGTTTCGGTGGGCGCCGCGACGGCCAACCTGCTCCTCAGCGACTCGAATACACGCATCCTGCAGAATCCTCGCCTCCGCGCGACCGACATGCAGAAGGCAAGCCTGAAGGTGGGCGAGAAAATTCCTTACGCCACCGGTTCGTTCAGCTCCGGTATTGGCGTCGGCGGGGCGGGAGTGGGCGGTTTCCCGGCTGCCGAGACGCAGTTCCAATTCATCGATGTCGGTGTGAACCTCGAAATCACGCCCACCGTGCACTTCGATCGCGACATCACCTTGAAGCTGAAGATCGAGGTGACGGCACAGGCCGGCTCGTCGACTATCAGCGGAGTGACCGAACCGATCATCGCGCAGAAAACTTCGGAGGAGGTGGTTCGTCTGCGCGAGGGCGAGGCGAACATTCTTTCCGGAATCATGAACCAGGAGGACCAGGTGACCTGGAGCGGGATTCCAGGGCTGAGTTCCATCCCAATCCTCAAGTACCTGTTTGGGGCAAAAGACCACACCATCACCAACGACGAGGTGGTGTTCATGATGGTGCCCCACATCGTGCGGGGGGAGGATGTTACGGCTACCAACCTGCGGCCGATCGACACCGGCCCGGGGCAGTTCGTGCAACTGCGCAGGATCGCGGTGGAAGGACCCGGCGCGAACGCACCGGCAGAGGTTCACCCGATGACGTCGCACTCGATCCAGCCGCACGCAGTCAACGTGCCGCCGGGGATTGCGACCGTACCGGGGCAACAGAGCGCCTCGGCCGCGGCGCCGGCAGCCCTGGATCAGATGCGGGCCACGGCGGGCGCGGCGACGCCTGAAGTGCCGCAGACGAATCTGCAGGTGAAGCAGCCGGAAAAGGCTCCAGTCGGTGAGCCGCCCACGCCGCCCCCGGGGCCAACCGCTGGCGCAACTCCGCAAGCGGCGGTGCCAGGAACGCCGTCGACTGCTCCGGTAACCGGGCCTGCCGCCGCAGCGGCGCAGCCGCCCCCAGCCGCAGAGGCCGGCCCTGCAGCGGGCGGAAAGGTCAAATTTCTCTTGAGTACGCCTGGACCCGTGAAGACTGGTTCCAGCTTCCAGGTCCCGGTGGTCATCAGCGGAGCTGCAGACATCGACTCCGTACCGCTGCAGATCCAGTACGATCCGGACAAGCTTTCGCTGGTGAATGTGGGGCCGGGAGACTTTCTGAGCCGGGATGGACAGAACGTCGCACTGGTGCACCGCGATGACGGACCAGGTACGCTCACTGTCAATGCTTCGAGACCACCGGGCGCGCCTGGGGTGAACGGTGCCGGAGTGGTATGCATGCTGACCTTCCAGGCGAAAGCGGCCGGATCGACCATGGTTGTGATCACGAAGCCGGGAGCGATGTCGAGCGCTCAGAAGCCCGTTCCGGCGCTGGGCGCGCAGCTCAGTGTGGATGTGAAGTAGACGATCATGAGGCGAATGGCGAGGGGCAAATCGGGTGAGCGGGGACTCACGCTCGCGGAGCTGATCATCGCCGTGTTCATTCTGGCCATTCTTGCCTCGGCGGCCATTCCCATCACCCGCTTCCAGATCAAGCGCGAGAAGGAGCGGGAACTCCACTATGACCTGTGGATGATGCGCGCCGCGATCGACAAATACAAGGACGCCGCCGATAAAGGCGCTATTCAGACCAAGGTGGACAGCCAGAACTATCCTCCGGACCTGGATACGCTGGTGAACGGCGTCGATATCAAGGGCAAGAAGGTGAAGTTCCTGCGCCACATTCCTGTGGACCCGATGACGGGAAATGCAGAGTGGGGTTTGCGCTCGCCGCAGGACGATCCGAAGTCCGATTCTTTTGGCGGTCAGAGCGTGTTCGATGTGTATTCCAAGTCGCAGGGAACGGCCCTGGACGGAACCAAGTATTCCGACTGGTAGGCTGGGATCGAGGCAGGTTCGTGAACGTTGTGCGCGCAATCCGGAAGAGAGCCGGCGAGAAGGGCTTCACGCTGATCGAACTGATGATCGTGATGGCCATCATCATGATCCTGGCGGCGGTCGCGGTCCCCGCGTACCAGGCGGCTATTCGCGAAGCGCGGGAAGCCGTGCTGAAAGAAGATCTGCACACCATGCGGGTCGCCATCGACTCCTACACCGCGGACAAGCAGAAGGCGCCGCAGTCGCTAGATGACCTGGTGCAAGACGGCTATCTCAAGGCTGTCCCCGAAGACCCCATGACCCACAGCAAGGATACCTGGCAGACAGATTCAAGTTCGGATCTGTCCTCGACCGACCAGACCGAGGGCGGTATCAACAACGTGCACTCCGGCAGCGACGAGCAGGGGAGCGACGGGCAGCCGTATTCCGCCTGGTAAAAGGGTCTTCCCGTCGACATGCGTTAAGGTTGGGTTGACATGGCTTCCGACGTATCCATCGGTGCACCACCCAACATTGAAATAGAAGCTGTGTACGAGCGGTATCTCGCCTTAGCGCCTTGGCTTCATCCTGAGACCGGCCTGGGCGGAAAGCTTTTGTTTGTCGGCGAACTCGACGCGGAAGGCGCTCGCCTTGTACGCGCCGCGAATATTGCAGGCGCTGCATCGCTCAGCGCCACCAGCGATTCCGCTGGGCAACGGGAGGCGATTCGTGACGGCGTAATCGACTTTCTGGTCACCTCGCTGGACGAAGCGCTACGCATTCTCAAAAACGAAATCCGCAAGAAGAATCCCGTAGCGGTGGGCATTTCCACCTCGCCCGCGCACGTGCTCGCGGAAATGCGCGAACGTGGGGTGCTTCCTGACCTGCTTCGCGACGGCTGTGCTCTCGAGCTTGCGGGTTTTATCTCGAAGGGCGCTCAGCCGATCGGCGCCGCGCCGCCTGCAACGCTCCCACGGCTCATCGTCGTGCCTTCCCCGCCGGCCGGCTTCGAGAACCGTGCCCTCGCGCTCATTCCGGAATCGGAATTCGCGGCGCGCCGCTGGGTTCGGCTCGCGTCCCGCTATCTTGGACCCTCCGGCCGCCGTGTCCGCTCGGTGCCTTCGAGCCCCAAAGTCGCAGCAGAGTTATCGATTCGGCCAACCCCGAAACGGGTTTAGCTCCGACACCGTGCCGCTCGTTACGGACCAACCCTGACTGCTTCAATGCGTGCCCAGAGATCTTTGAGTCCCGCCCCGGTCTTGGCGGATACGGGTAGCACATCGTCAATCTCGAGGCCTTTGCGCAGGGCTGCCAGGTTGCGCGTGCGCTCGTTTCCGCTCAGGCGGTCGATCTTGGTGGCAACCACGACGAAATGCCGATCGACACTTCTGAGCCAGTCGAGGAGCTGCGCGTCGCGCTGCTGCGGCGGTACATTCGAGTCGACCAGGCACACACAAAGTCCCAGCGTGTCGCGTTCCGCCAGGTACGGCTCAATAAATTTGGGCCACTCGGCCGAGATCGATTTCGAGATCTTGGCGTATCCGTAACCCGGCAAATCGGCAAAGACGAGCTTGCGCCGCTGCGCCTCATCCACGAGCGCAAAGAAGTTGATGGCACGCGTACGGCCCGGTGTGGAGGAGACCTTGGCCGCTTTCTCTCCGGCCAGCGTATTCAGCAGGCTGGATTTGCCGACGTTGGAACGGCCGAGGAACGCGATTTCCGGAACCGACGGGGCAGGGAACTGCTCCGGCGCCATGGCCGAGAGCAAAAATTGGGTGATATAGCGCATGCTTTTCTGAGGATACAGTCTGCGCCGAAGGAACGACTGGGGCCAAATGGAGTTTTCAATTGCATGCGGAAGTAACGGCATGCTACGTTTCGGGCGGCCTCCAGAGAGTTTCTCGGGCCCCTTCCCAATCGGTGCAGTATCTCTCTGTTCGCCTTGAGAGGACTTCCCCAAATGAAAAAACTTGGCTTTCTGTCCCTTGCGCTGGCATTGTGCTCGATGATGCCGGTGCG
>Ga0134126_10003069_pt1 | contig 20923 bp, 17 predicted proteins | sample KB31752_FD_96881 | JGI IMG/M metagenome (GOLD analysis project Ga0134126, IMG submission 96881) | Terrestrial soil microbial communities with excess Nitrogen fertilizer from Kellogg Biological Station, Michigan, USA - KB3-175-2 | ecosystem: Environmental > Terrestrial > Soil > Unclassified ... | reverse complement strand
TCGCGCACGCCTCCAGGTCGCAGTTGTCGAGCAGCCACAGGCCCATCGCGACGAGGCTCACGGCGTGAACCGGCATCAGCACGTCTTCGTATCCCGACGGCTGCACGTCCTGAGGGGTGTCGGCGCCGATCAGCGCGACCTGCCGTTCATGCAGCCACGGCAGGCAGGACGCGTGCCAGCCGGCCTGCGTGAAACCGCTGGCCGCACCCGCCTCGTGCCGGATGCGGCCATAGCCGGTCCGCAGCAGTACCGCATCGCCGGGCCGCACCCGCACACCCTGGCGGCGCTCGGCCTCCTCGAGATCGTCGGGAAACACGCCCTGCCCCGGTTCCAGCCACGGCACATCGCGGGCACGCGCAATGTCGAGCAGGACACCACGCGTGACGATCCCGTTCGCCGCCGCCGTAACAGCCGCCCACGCCGATCCTGTTGCGGCGTCGACCAGCGAGTGCGACCGCCCGTTGTACATCGTGCCGTCCCAGAAGATGTGACACGGCGAGTCGACGTGGGTGATGGTGTTGCCGTGGAACATGATGCCGAGCCGCTCGTTCGAAAAACCCCAGCGCCGGTCGTTACGAAATGCGGGCACCGGCATGTTCTCGGCACCGGGCATGTCGGCGGCGCACGGACGCGCCGTCGTCGACCGCTCCATCTCGTCCGGTACGGCAACCTCCCATGCGCACGACACGCTCCTGCCGTGGCGCACGGCCCGCGCCGCCGCCAGCCGGACATCGTCGCTGATGTGGTTCAGAGTCCCGAGTTCGTCGTCGTCGCCCCACCGTCCCCAGTTCGACAGCGTGTTGAAGTACCCGAGCACGTCATCCTGCGAGGGCATCGGTCGCCCTGCCGTCATCCCAGCATCAGCTCCTCCGGTCACGGGCTTGCGCTGCTCACGCCAAGCACCTTTAGCAGGCGCTTCCGCATGCGTTCCTTGCGCTTATCGTAGAAGTCGAGGAAGTTCGCGAGGTCAAGCGAGAGGTCATCAAGGTCGTTATCGCAGAGGTAAGTGGTGCGCAGCTCGGAAGAGGGGAAAGCACCGGCAAGCCATTCGTCTGGTAGCTTGGCCTGCTTCTCGATGTTAGGGATGCCTGCTAGGAGTTGCAGGTTCGGGAGGCAGTCAACGGCGTTCCGATAGTGCTCAATATCATCGGGCGAAATGCCGGCATCGGCAAGACGCTTGGCGGTGAACCTTGATCTGGAGAAGATATGGTCCTCGTGGAATTCTTTGGTGAGGTCCAGACCTGGATAAAGCAACGACAGAACCGCGAAGGTTCGCTGCCCGCCGTAGCGCATCTCCAGCAGCTCGTCGACCTCTGTCGGGTCGAACGTAAGCGATTTTCCTTGTGCGGTCATGTCGCGCTCAAGGTCCGTGACGGGAAAGCTGTGCTGGCCGTGCTCGTCAATGGTGCGCCGCAGCCTGGTCAGCAGGGTGTCCAGGCCTGAGCCCCATACTCCGCGCTTGATCAGAGAACGGGTCACCCAGTTCTGGACAGTCAGGCGGTCGCCGGCGTCGGCTGTTGAGTGCAGGTAACTGTCGGCCAGGTCCCTGTGGTGGAGGTAGTAGGCGAGCAGCAGGAGCACGCTGTCTGCTGTCAGGGTCCTGCTGCTGAAGCCGAAGATGTCCAAGAGCGTGGCTGCCCGCAGCAGCGAGTCTCTGGTCTGGTCCCAGGTGGCCTCCACTTTCTTCATGTTGTCCTGGGTGAAGTTCGAGACCCTGAACCTGACATCAACATCAGCGATAAGCAAAGCGGTCTTCAGAACGACATCCTTGGAAAAGCTGAATTCACGCGGCCCGCCGGTGTTGAGCTGTTGGAGTAGCTCACGGACCTCCTCGCGGGCGTCCCGGTTCTGCCACTGGTTGGTGGCCATCGACAAGAGCAAGTCCGAGTACGACAGCGTTGTGCCGCCGCTGTTGACCCGGACGAAGATGTCGAGGACCTTGTCCGGGTTCTGGTCGGCTTCCAGGTAATAGTGATCGGCTTGGCGATCCGGAACGCCCCATATAGGTCGTAAAGGCGCTGGTAGGCGTCTGCGGCCTGTGCTGTGTCCGTCACTCCGCGCGCTGCAACTTCGGCGAACAGGGCCGGACCGGGGTTGGTGGCCGTCATCACCGCGGCAAGCGGGTACCACTTGTCTGGCTCGCCGGATACGGCTATGGCTTCTTCGTCTGTAAGGAATTGCAGGTCGTAGCGAAGCCCCAGATCGTCGGGGTCAGCGTCCGCTAGGAGGTTGAGGTACAGCCGCTTCTTCGGGAACGCATCCGTGCTGCTCCACCACGCGTACTTCTTCTTGACCGCGAAGCTGCCGTACACCGCAATGTTCAGCGCGGTGAGACGCTGCTGCCCGTCGAGAACTGCCAGGACGCCCTGGCCTCCCGGAACGACCGCCCTGGACGCGTAGGGGTGGTCTCGCGCATGGTAGTCGGTTAGGAAGTCATAGAACACGTACGACTTCGCCGTCTCGGAGCTGACTTTCCAGATGAGGAACGAGCCGATCGGATAACCACGCATCAGGCTGTCAACCAGGCGACGGACCTGATCGGCATCCCACACGAACTCCCGCTGGATAGCCGGCAACAGGTATTCCTTGTGGTGTATGCCCTCCAGGATGTCACCGACTGTTACAGGCGTCTGGAAGCTCAACACGACCTCCCGAATACGGCCGCTCTTAGGAACGGAGGCTCGCCACGAAAGCGTATCTGGGAGGCCGCCCGTCGCGCTGACGATCACGCAAGCCCCTGGCGCGAGCAGGTCGTACCTGTTAGCGGCGGTGGCGCAGCGGGCCATCGGGAAGATCGGATATGAGGGTGGTGCTGCGCGGCGGTTCAGCGGGTGGCAGCGGCGCTGTTCTCGGGGCCCGCGGGCGCGGAGTCCGCCAGCCCGGCACCCTGGAGTGGGGGCTGCGCCCACGCGCGCATCCGCCGGAGCAGCCGGGTGCCGACCGGCCGGACCAGGGGGTGTGTCCCGCCGTTGCGCGCCGCCTCGGCCTCCCACTGTGCGCGGCGTGCGGCCGCGGTTGGCGCGTCGCTGAGCTGGATGCAGTCGAGGGTGTCCTGGTTGATGTCCACGACGATCGTGTCACCGTCCTGGATGAGGGCGATCGGCCCGCCGAGCGCAGCCTCGGGCGACACATGGCCGATGACCAGTCCCACTGACCCGCCCGAGAAGCGGGCGTCGGTCATCAGCGCGATGGTGATGCCGCGTCGCCGGCACAGCGCTGTGATCCGCGAGGTGGGATCGAGCATCTCTGGCATGCCTGGCGCACCGCGCGGACCCTCGTAGCGGATCACCACCATGTCGCGGTCGGAGAACAGCTCCGGCGTGGTGGCCAGCGCCTGGATCAGTGCCTGCTCGCTACCGAAGACGCGGGCGCGGCCGGTGAACCGCCCGTCGGCCATGCCGCCTTCGACCCCGGCGAGCTTGATCACGGCGCCACCGTCGGGCGCGAGGTTGCCGCGCAGCAGCCGCAGGCCCCCGGTCGGCTTGAACGGCGCCAACAGCGGATGGATTACCTCGCCGTCCGGGGCGGGCGGACCGAGCCGTGCCACCTGGTCGGCGAGCGTCTCGCCGGTGCAGGTCATGCAGGTGCCGTCGAGCAAGCCTGCGGCCAGCAGCTCGCGCACGATCACCGGCAGGCCGCCCTTGGCGTCGATGTCGACCATGGAGTACCAGCCGAACGGGCGGGCGTTCACCAGCACAGGCAGCGTGCGCGACACGCGATTGAACTCCTCCTGGCTGATCACCTCGCGCCAGAAATCGATTCCCGCGGCGCGTGCCAGTTCGGGCGCGTGCAGCACGACGTTGGTAGAGCCGCCCATCGCGATGGCCACCAAGGTGGCATTGCGCAGCGACGCCGCGGTGACGATATCGCGCGGCCGGATGCCGCGCTCGGCGAGCAACTGCAGCGCGTCAAGCAGCTGGGCGGGGAACTCCTCGATGCGCCGCCGGTCCTCCGATGCCGGGCTCACCATGTGCAGCGGCTCCATGCCGCAGGTCGCGATGAAGGACTGCATGGTGTTGTAGGTGAACATCCCACCGCAGCTGCCATGCCCGGGCGAGGCTTCCAGCGCGATCCGCCGCTGCTGCTCCGGCGGCTCGGCAGCCGCCTGGAAACACGAAACGATGTCGATCGGCTCGCCGGTGCGGGAATCAATGCCAGGGCGAATCGAGCCGTCGGACATCATCACCGCGGGGACGTTGCGCTCGAGGATCGCGGCGAGGGTCCCCACCGGGGGCTTGTCACAGGCGACCACGGCGACCACACCGCGCAGGTCGCTGCCTTCCAGATGGAGGCAGACGCCGTCGTTGGAAATCTCGCGCCCGATCAGCGAGTACCGCATCTCGGGTGTGCCGTTGCGCTGCCCGTCGGAGATCCCGCCCGCGAAGTTTGGCGCGATGACCCGTACCGGCAGATCGGTGCCGAGGACGCGGCGGCGTAGCTCGGACTGGATTGCTTCGACCTTCGCCGGGACGCCCGCGTAGCAGATGCTGTCGCCGAGATTGCCGATAACACCCCAGGCCGGGCAGTGGATCTTCTCCGGGTCCTGCCCCTGCAGCCGTGCCGTTGCGACCGCCTGGGTGTCCTGTCCCGGCTTCCACTCCTTTGCATCGCTCACCGTAATCTCCTGTCGCAGCGTCCGACCGCGGCCGATGCTACCAGGGACATGCAGATCAGCCTCGCACCTGTGATTGACGCATGCGAGAAATACAAGGGTGATAAGAGCAACGCTTTGCTTCATCAGCGGTCTCCAGTCCGCGTTGTTCTTCATGCCACCTGGCGGAAGCTGTTGCCGTGATGCGAAGCAACAACCCGTTCTGAAGACTGGTTTCTACCGTCCATCCTTCCGAATAGCTGGGGATAGTCCAGGCGGACCGCAATGCCGTTAACTTAAGGAAACCCGATGGCCTAGTGGCACGAGAGCCGTGTGATGCACACGGACGACCGCTGACCGCAGGCATGATCGCGAGGGATTTCGTTTCGCGAAGGATTAGCATCCGATAAGAGGAAAATCCTTCGCGATCATGAACCTGGCCTGCCGGGGTACCTGGCAAACCGGGCAAACGGGACAGCCGACGCCCGTCGCCAGCCGTCGCCAGCCGCGCAAACTTAGCGGCATTGCAGGCGGACCGTAGGGTCCGTTGCGCTTCGGCGTGTCCAGCACCAGCCCCCGCCCGATCATCATGCTGCTGGTGACCCTCACGGTGATCCTCGTGATCGCCTCAGCCGTCGGCCATGAGCCGCTCTGGCGAGGTGTCATGGTCGACGTTCGCGGATCAGGTCTGCGAGGACATGGAGCCCTCGGTCGGCTTCGCCCGCATCGGCATGGCTGAAGTTCAGCCGCATCGTCCCCATACGAGGTTCGTTCGGATAGAACTCTTCACCCGGCATGAACGCAACACCCCGCGCGATTGCCTCGTCGAGCATGCCCCGGGTATCGACCGAGTCGTGCAATCGAAGCCAGTAGAACAGGCCACCACTGGGCTTGCTCCACTGGGCGAGATCATTGAAGTGATAACCCAAAATCTCGTCGAAAATGTCGCGACGCGCGCGGTAGAGGGTGACGAGCTCCTGCAGCCGCGTGGTCCAGTCGCCAGCAGTTATCGCATCGTGCACGATGGCTTGCGATAGACGAGAACTGTGCAGGTCAACGGCCTGCTTGAGCATGACAAGAGGCGCATACAGATCATCGGACGCAGCAAGGAAGCCCACCCGCAGCCCTGGGGCGAACGTCTTGGAGAAAGAACCCTGATAGACCCAAGAGCCTCCGGCCATTCGCGCCGCTATCGGCTCCCGGTCGCAGGGATCATAGGCGAGCTCGCGATAGGGATCGTCCTCGAACAACGTGGTGCCCGCATCGAGGCACCGACGAGCGAGCGCATCCCGCTCCGCACTAGTGGCGCATGCCCCGGTCGGGTTGCTGAACGTGGGCACCACATAGGCAAAACGAGCTTCCTGAGCATTCTCCGCGTGCACATCAACGAACCGCGCACCGTAGAAGCGGAAGACCTGCAATGCGGCGAGGTAGGTCGGAAACTCGACTGCCGTTGGCGTTCCCGGATCGATGAAAAGCTTCGCCACCAGATCAATGCCCTGCTGGCTCCCGCTGAGGATCATGACGCGCTCGGGCGGGGCGTCGATGCCCAACTTGCAGAGTTGGTCTGACACCGCCGCGCGCAAGCGCGGCTCACCTTCGCTCGGTCCATATTGCAGAGTTTCGGGGCCGGTGGTCCCGGACCACCGGGGGAGTGCCTGGGTGGCGGGCAGGCCGCCGGCAAATGAAACCATACCTGGGCGGTCAATCACGCTCAGGATGGCACGAATCGGTGATGGCCTGAGCCCGTCGATACGATTGGAGAACATGGCAGAAGGTCCCGACATTAGGTCAATCTGGTTGCCGTAATTATGCGCGCGGGGCGAGAGGTAGGTCAAGATGGTTGACCCAGATCGGGAGGTCTCGCTGCGTCGCGCCATCGAGGAGTTGTACTTCGGCTACCGTGCCTTCACGGCGCTACCAGACAAGATCCTGGCCGAACGCGGGCTCGGCCGCACCCACCATCGGATCCTCTACTTCGTCCGGCGTGACCCGGGGATCTCCATCGGCGAGTTGCTGGCCGTCCTGGAGGTAACGAAGCAGGCCATCCATCGTCCGATCAAGGATCTGGAGGAGCGCGACCTGCTGTCAATCACCAGCGACCTCCAGGATCGAAGAGTCCGGCGGCTCTCCGTGACTGACGGAGGGGCGGAGCTTGAGGCGCAACTGACGGCTTCTCAGATGCGACTGCTTGATCGTGCTTTCCGGGGGCTCGGCGAATCAGTCGAGGAGCATTGGCACCAGGTCATGACACGACTCGCCCAGGACATCACGGGTTAAGTCCACCCGTTAGCGGTGGCGGATCAGTGCGAGAGCAATCAGCACGAGGACCAGGGTGGGGATGATCGCGCTGATGGCGGAACCCCAGTCCGCGCTGGCAGCGCTAGCCATCGCGCTGATTCCGTTGCCCAGAGCGAAGTACCCGATGACGCACGCGGCGATGACGCGGCCGCGGGATCTGCCGGGCCGTGCGGCAGCCTGGGCGCCTGGCAGCGTCGGCAGGTCATGCTGCAACGGCGGACGTGATGTCGCGCTTGGCGGCAGATCGGCGAACAGCGCGTGGAGCTGGTCGCCGGTTTTTGCCGCGAACGCCTGCCCGGAACGCTCGTCGAACTCCTCGACCGTCAGTCGGCCCTGCTGGTAATGCTGGCTCAGTTCTGCCACCGCCGCGTCACGCTCGGCGTCCGAAACCCGGATGGCACCCTGCGGGAAGTTCCGCCCTGGCGTATCCACAGTTACTGCCTCCATGCGTGCCCCCGCCTACAACCGCAATCCGCGGCCGCATCTCAACGGAGCCACACCACCCACACTACGCGCCCGCACAAGCCAGTTCGCCCTGGTATATCCCTGCCGATCACCTGATTCAAAAATGAACAGCTACCTGCGGCGGGTCTAGATATCCAAGACGAGGACAGGGGTGCGGGAGCGGCCGACGCAGAGCATCATCGTGTCTCCTTTCTCACGTTCCTCCGGTGTGAGGACCTGGTCGTGGTGCTCCGGTACGCCCTCAAGCACGCGTGTCTCGCAGGTCCCGCAGTAGCCTTCTTCGCAGGAATAGGGCGTCCCAGGCAACGCGTCACGGATGACATCGAGCAATGGTCGGTCCGGTGGCACGTCAAGAACGATGCCGCTCCGGCGGAGTTCGACCTTGAACGCTTCCGCTGAGCCCACGCTGGGCTCCTCGGTTACCGGCCCAGGTCCGAAGTGTTCCAGGTGCAGTCGGCGCGGCGGGTCTGCGGCGGCGCCCGCCTCCTCCGCTGCGCGGAGCATGCCCTCGGGGCCGCAGCAGTAGACGTGGGACCCGATGGGTGACTCTGCCAGGATGCCGGCCAGATCGAGCATGCCAGCGGTGTCCTGGGGGACCAGGTGCACTCGGTCGCCGTACTGTGCAGCGAGTTCGTCGGCGAACGCCATGTGCGCGCGGCTACGTCCCCCGTAATACAGCTCCCAGGGCACGCCTCGCTCTTCCGCCTCGCGCACCATCGCCAAGATGGGGGTGATGCCGATGCCGCCGGCTAGAAAGCGATACGCGGGCGCCGCTTCGAGCCTGAAGTGATTCCGGGGTCCACGGATCTCCAGGAGGCGCCCGACCAGGCTGGTGTCGTGGATCTCCTTTGAGCCGGTGCCGTGGGACTCTCGCAGCACCGCGATGGTGTAGGAAGACGGGTCGCGCGGGTCCCCGCAGAGGGAGTACTGCCGGATGATCCCGCTGGGTAGCAAGACGTCGATATGGGCGCCCGGCTCCCATCGGGGAAGCTCACCGCGGTCCGGTGAGCTCAAGCGCAGCGAAACGACTGATTCTGCCTCCCACTCAACGCGGGTGACGCGCAGCTCGCTCATGCGGCCTCAGCCGCACTGCTTCGCGGGCGATGGGCCCCGGCGCCGGGCAGGCGCTGGGGTTGACCATCACTGTGGATCACGATCGTTCCTCCTGCTCCCCGACGTTCCACACGTCACGGTTGAGGGATTCGAGATCCGGGTGGTCCCGCACCTTGGCTAGCGCGGCGAGCGCCTCTTCCTGACGTTCGTCGGCAACGCTGTCGTGGGCGACCCACAACAGGTTGAGGACCTCGGCTGCTCCGGGGATGTCGGCTCGTACCGCCATGTGCACAAGGCTCCACAGTGAGTCGATCTCCGCTTCGCGGTAAGCGAGCTGATCGATCCCGTCGGAAGCCGCGATCTGCCGCATGACGCGCGTGGTCGTGACGGGGTCAATGCGCTCGACTGCCACGACGTGCCAAGGATTCACCATCTCGGTGCGGGGCTCGGGATTCACGCAGTGACCAGCTGTTGGCCGTAGTCGGTGAGAACGCCCTCGAAGTCTTCGTGCTCGGTGACGATGTCGGCGCCGCGGACGTGGTACAGGTCCCCGCGCTGTGCCAGCTCCGGCTCAACGCCGTCTTGGAGCGCCTTCACCATGCGGATGAGGGCCCGCCTGGCTGCCACGATCGCGACGTCGCTGACGCCGAGGTGCTCCTCGCTGCGGTCCGAGATCTTGCCCATCGTGTCCGGCACCGGGCCCATTGTCTCGGTAACGGCTCGGTCCTCGGCTGCGGTCCCGCCGGCGGTGCCGATGAACTTGGTCGCCTCCATGGCCCGGTCGATCAGGTAGTCGTTGTCGACGTGGACGAATCCTCGCGGGTGGTCGATGACGTACCCATCGGAGAGTTTGAAGGTCGTCCCCTGATCGTCACCGACGAGGCCGCGGCGCTGGCTCTGCGTGCTCTGCGGGATGGTCTTGTCCTTGTGCCACAGGAGGCTGAACGACATAGACGAGTGGTCGTCCATCGGGACGACGATGGTGCCGTTGCCGTAATCGGTGGAGGGCAGCTGCGTTGTCGCCGGAGCGAGCCAGTGGGTCATCCGCCAGTAGTACTTGCCATCGGGCAGTGACCGCCGGCCGCCGTACAGAAGGCCGTATTCGGTCTGCTTAACGGTGAGCCGCGGCGACCGGTCACCGTTCACCATCCGGCGGTAACCCTCCATGAACTGCGGCGGCTGGGGTCCGGCATCGGCGTCGAGGTAGCTGTGCAGGTATGAGACGTGCGCCGTGTCGATGTTCGCTTCAAGGGCCTGCAGGTAGTTCGACTCCTGGATGAAGCTCGTAACCACGCGGTTCTCCGCGGGCACCGTCATCCATTCATAGTCGGGGAGCGCGGCGATCTTGTCCTTCGGGCCGAGATAGACCCAGATGACGCCGCCCTTCTCCTCGGCTGGATAGCCGATCGTCGCCAGGCGCGCGGCGTACGTCGAGTCCGGTGGCTCGGTCGGCATGTCAACACACTGGCCGCTTACGTCGAACTTCCAGCCGTGATAAGCGCAGCGGAGGCCGCGTTCCTCATTGCGTCCCCAGTACAGCAGCGCCCGGCGATGCGGGCAGTACGCCTGCAGGACCCCGACCTTGCCCTCGGTGTCACGGAAGACGATGAGGTCTTCTCCGAGGACGCGCATGCGCTTGGGAGAGCCGTCGGCACCACCGAGCCGTTCGCTGGTGATGACTGGCCACCAGAATCTCCGGAAGAGGTCCCCGGTCGGCGTACCGCGCCCAACACGGGTCAGCAGGTCGTTGTGCTCTTTATTCAGCATCCTCTTACTCCTTCTCCTCGGTCACTGGGTCTTGAATGCCTGCTTGAACTCGCCCTCGTACTGGAGCTGCAGGTCGAGTTCCTTTTGGTTCACCGGCCGGAAGACGCTGGCGCCGTGGAGGCTCTGGATCGCTGGCATGCCCTTGGGGTTCGGGATGCCGTCGGAACGGACGCCGTACTCGTTGCCCTGGTTGACCAGGCAGGTCTGGCCCTCCTTGCTGAGCAGGTAGGTCTCGAGCAGCTTGGCCGCGTTCGGATGCGGGGCACCTTGCAGGAGCCCGATGTAGTGGCCGGTGACTGGGGTCGAGTCCGCCATCGGGAACGCGAAGGTGATGCTCGGGTCGGCCTTCTGGGCCGCGATGCCAGAGACCTGGTCTTCGCCGCCGAAGCCGATCCAGTACTCACCGGAGTCCACGGCCTGCTCGGTCGACGGGACGTCCTTCATGAGGGCGGGGTCGTTGGCCGCGAACTTCTGGAGCCAGGCCTTATCGGTCGGGGCTCCGTGGATGAGGAGTTCCTCCATAGTGCTCAGGCCAGCGCCCGGGCCCGTGGGGTTGGGCAGCGCCACGTGGCCCTTGTACTTGGGGTCAGCCAGGTCGCTCCACTTCTTCGGAACGTCGGCGGCCGACAGCTTGGTGTTGTTGTAGATCAGGCCGGTCGCGCGCTGAGTGACACGGATGTACTCCCCTTGCGGGTCGATGTACTCCGACGGGATGCCGGTGGCAGCCGACGAGGGGATGAACTGCTCGAGGATGCCATCCTTGGCTAGGCCAAGCAGCGTGGTGTCACCGGTGCGGACCACGTCCGCGACCTGCTCACCGCTAACGTGTTCCTGCTCCAATTTCGCCTGCAGGGTCCCCACCATGTACACCGACTCGACCTTGATACCGGGGAACTTCGCGCTGAACTGGTCGTAACAGGTGGAGGGGTCAATGCCGTAGACGACGACCTTGTTTTCCCCGGCCGACTTAGCGGCTTGGTAGAGCTTGTCCATCGTGAGATCGGAAGGCGTCGCCTTGCCGGACGAGGAGCTTGGCGCTGCCCCGTTTCCCGACGACCCGCATGCCGCGAGGGTGGCGGCGCACAATGCCGTGGACATGACGGCCAGGAGCCGCCCGGTAGTACGGTTCATTTTCTGGTTTACCTTTCGCAAGCGCGCTTAATAGACGCAGCCGTGCGGTTTACCGGCTGCGCGGTTTTAAGTAATGGGGTTACGCCCTGTGCTTGAGCGCAAGGCTCGATGCGGCTGCTAGATCACCCGGAGCTCATGGGCTGATCTCGATGAGTTCCTCTGGGTTTACGCGAAGGCGAATGACATCTCCGTTACTGGGACTTCGCGTGCCATAGATCGCGCGGATCTCGCTGTCGAGGAGCCGGACGATCAGGTTCGTACCGCCAGCCCGCAGCTGGTACTCGGTCTCCTCGCCCAGGTAGGTCTGGCCATCCACGGTGGCGTCGAAGACGTTGGTGCCGCCGTTAGGCTCGTGGGCAAGCCGGAATGCGGATGCCCGGACGGCGATCTCGACGGTGCTTCCCTCGGGCTGCTTCGTGGCCGACGCCACCTTGAACACGGGGCCGGCGGGGTCGAGCATTACCACGAAATGGTCGCTCGCCCGGCTTTTCACCTCGGCCTTGAGCAGGTTCTCGAACCCCACGAAGTCGGCGACGAAGCGATTGGCGGGCTGGGTATAGATCTCTCGCGGTGTTCCGACATGCTGGATGACCCCGCCACCGAGTACGACAATGCGATCAGACAGCGCCATTGCCTCCGAGCGGTCGTGCGTAACGTAGACGGAGGTGGTGCCGACCTGTTCGTGGAGCCGGCGAATCTCGCGTCGCATCTGCACTCTGAGCAGCGCGTCAAGGTTGGATAGTGGCTCGTCGTAGAGGACGACGCGAGGCTGGTTGACGAGTGCGCGAGCAAGCGCGACGCGCTGCTGCTGACCGCCGCTCAGCTTGTTCGGCGGGCTCTCGGCCCAATCAGAGAGCCCGACCAAGGAAAGCATGGTGTCGACGCGACCCCTGGCCTCGTCGGTGGGGAGGCCGGCCCGCCTGAGCGGGTACGCGACGTTCGCGCGGACGTTGAGATTCGGCCACAGTGCGTAGCTCTGGAAGACCATGCCCATCTGTCGTTTCTCCGGTGGCACGAATGCCCCGCTGTCACCGGATGCGAGCAGCGTGCCGCCGTAGTAGATCTCGCCACTGCTTGGGCGCTCGAGTCCTGCGATGCACCGCAGGGTCGTGGTCTTCCCGCAGCCGCTTGGGCCGAGCAGGCTGACAAACTCGCCGTCAGCGATGGTCAGGGTGATGTCCTTGACCACTGGGTCATTGCCGTCGAAGGACTTTGTGAGCGCACGGATGCGGATGTCAGCCATGTTGCGGTTCCTCTTGGCCGGTGACGTGCCTGGGGGAGACGAGTAGCGACTTTGCGTCGGCGCGGTGCGCAACGACAGGTGGAAGGGCACTGGCGCCGCCGGTATCGGCTGGTTCCTTTGATCGCCGCAGTACCCGTGCTCCAGACCACCGGAGGAGGCCAATGACGGCTAGCCCAAGGCCTATCGCCGCGATCATTAGCGTGAAGACCGCAGCTGCCTGAGACGACTTCCCGTTGTCCATAAGGTTCAGGACGACGACTGGGACAGTCATGCTGTCCGGTCCCGACAGCATGACCGGAACCGAAAGCGTGCCGGCCATCGTTACGCCGCTCACGAGCCACGCAGCCAGCAGGCTGGGCAGGATCTGGCGGAGGACGACGCCGAGCACGGCTCGCGGACGTGATGCGCCGTGAACTCTGGCGGCTTCTTCGAGCTGCGCATGCACCTGGGCGATCGCCGCGTTGGCGAGGCGCACGGTCACCGGGGTCGCGACGACGATCAGCGCAAGCATGATCAGCCAGACGCTGCCGTACAAACGCTTGAGGCCAGGGACTGAGAGATAGGCCCAAAGCATTCCAAGGCCGAGCACGACGCCGGGAAGCGCCCAGGGCAGCCATGTCGCCCCTTCGAGCAACCACCGAGCTCTCGACCGGGTCCGCTGGATCAAGTAGGCCGCCACCGCAGCGAACGTGACCGCAACAAGGCCGCCAACCACCGCGATGATCGCGGTATTGCGGAACGCCTCTGTCACCTGCGGGTCGCTGAGCACCTCGCGGTAGTGCTCCAACGTGAGGTGGCCGGTGACCACGCCGAATGTGGGCAGGAGCGAGCCGAGCACGAGCTGGACCAGCGGGAAAGCGAGCGCGAGGAGGGCGTAGAGCACGATCGTGGCCGTGCCGAGGTAGCGCCAGCGCCCAATCTTCACCACGTCATGGTGTGTTCCTTTGCCGCCGATCGTCGTGAAGTCACGTCGGCTCAGGAAACGCCACATGAATACCGCGAGGGTGCCCATGATGAGGAGCAGGAGGATCGACAACGCGGCCGCCGGCGCGTATCCGGGCGGGAAACTCGCCGAAAGGAATGAGTAGATCTGCGTCGAGAAGACCTGGATGCCGACCGGGGATCCCAGGAGCAGAGGAATGTCGAAGGATTCAAGGCCTGCCACGAATCCGAGGAGGCTTAGGGACAACAGCAAAGGTGCGAGGATCGGCAGCTCTATCCGGAACAAGGTATACAGCCGTCCGAAGCCCGCCATCAATGACGCTTCGCGCATCGAGGTGTCGAGGCTTCGAAAGGCGCCGAGCATGAGCATGTAGTTGATAGCGGTGACCTTCAACGTGCTCACGAAAATGATGCCGACCCAGCTGCGAATGTTGATCGGGCCCTGATGGACGGGAATTATCAGCCGGATGACCTGATTGAGCAGACCCACCTGGCTATTCCCGAGCATCTGCCAGCTTAGGGCGAAAAACATAAACGGAAGGCCGACGATCAAGACCATGATCGGCGTGACCAGCCGGCGACCAGGAATGTTCGTCTGCGTGACCAGCCACGCGAAGAAGACAGCAAGCGCCATTGAGCACACGGTGACGCAGACGGCATAGATCACGCTGTGCAGCAACAGCACGTAGGTCGCAGTACTCGTGTAGGCATCAACGAATGCCTCGGTCGACCATCCTCCAGGGAAACCAGGCGCCGAAGTCCGAAACGCGCCGTAGACGACCATCACAGTGGGGTAGATGAAGAGAACGGCCACGAAGACCGCCAGCAGTAGCGTGCCGAATGCGCTGAGTGGATGACTCAGGACAATGCGGCTCGCACGCGCGATCCGCGATGTGCGATTGACGGCGACCGGACGCTCATCCGGGAAGGGCGCCTTCGTGATTGACACCTGCACGGGGTCAGCCGCCAATCCCGGGGCGATTGGCTCACCATCATGGTCCATCTGTTCCCCTTCACAGTGCTGCGGCTCGGCGAACCGCCTAGCGGGTCACATCTGGAAGGGAAACACTGATTTCGCGCTAGCGCAACGGTGCAGCACTGAAATTCCGCTCAATCGAATAGTTGATACAGACAGCATCATGCGCCCCAGCGGTATCGGCACTAGGCCTTGACTGCCCGCTCGATGCCGGGAGATATTCGGTGACGCGCAATTATGCGCAACGGGCTGTCGGGAGGCTGATCTCATCGCAATCGACCTGTGCAATGAACCGGCCGTGATCGCCCGGGTCGCAACGGCGTTCGGGGCAATCCGGGGCCGCGCAGTCCCGCACGCGGACTACCGCCTGGCCTGACGTGACCGAGTCGCCATCCTCCAGCGTCCAGCGCGCTCGGCAGCAGCTCGCTGAGCGGCTGCGGGGCATCCGCCTTGACGCGCGCCTGTCCGGCCGGGAGCTGTCAGCCGCAGCCGGGTGGAACCCGGCCAAAACGAGCCGGATCGAGCTGGCTAAGCAGTCCCCAAGCGAGACCGACATCGCGACCTGGTGCAGGGTCTGCCGCGCAGAGCACAGCGTGCCTGACCTGATCGCCGTTTCGCGTGCCGCGGACGCGATGTACATCGAGCACCGGCGGGTCAAGCGGACCGGGATGCGGCGCACGCGGGAAGCCGCCCGCCCGCTGTACGAGCGGACGCGACTGTTTAAGGCATACTGCCCGTCGGTCGTCCCCTCCTCGCTCCAGACCCCGGAGTACGCCACCACCCTCTTGTCGGCCATCACCGAGTTCCACGGCGCGCCCGACGACGTGGCCCAGACCGTCGCCACCCGCATGAACCGCAACCGGGCCGTCGAGTCGGGAGACCGCCGGTTCGTCCTGCTGCTTGAGGAGGCCGTGCTTCGGTACAGGATCGGCGGCGCCAGCGTCATGACCGCTCAGCTCCACCATCTAGCCGAGGCCGCTGAGCTGCCCTCCGTGGCGCTCGGCGTGATCCCGTCCGCTGCCCCGGAGCGGCTCGCGTGGCCGCTTGAGCAGTTCACCGTGTTCGACGACGAGCGCGTCCATGTCCAGTTGCTGTCCGCGCTCGTGACCGTTACCGCGCCCAGCGAGGTCACACGGTACGTCCGCGCCTTCGAGCGCCTCTGCCGCCTCGCCGTCTTCGGCGACGAGGCGCAGGCGCTGATTGCCAGCGCGGTCACGGCCCTCAGATAACTCGCGCGCAATTTGCCGCAATGCGAGCGCCGGGCGCTGCCCGCGGGCGGTCGCTAGGCCAGGCCGGACAGCACGACCGTCCGGATCTGGGAAAGGGCCTCCATGGCGTACCGCCCTCCCACCCGCCCGACACCGCTGGCGCTGCCTCCGCCGCCGCCGAACGGCAGGTGCGTCTCCCAGTAGTTCGAGGACTCGTTGATGTTCACCCACGCCGCCCGGACCGCGTCGGCGTACCGGAGGCCGGTACTCGCGTCCGCGGTGTAGATGGACGCCATCAGCCCGTAGGGCAGGTCATCGGTCAGCGTGATCGCGTCCTCCAGCGAGGCAATCGCGATGACCGGCGCGACTGGCCCGAAGGTCTCCTCACGGGCTATGACCGCGTTCCTGGGGACGTTGTCGAGCACGGTGGGCTGCCAGTACAAGGCCGTGGGTCGCCCGGGCTCCGCGCCGCCGCCGGTGATGAGGTCCGCGCCCCGTGCGAGCGCGTCGGCCACGTGGCGGGCGGTCTTGGCGGCGACATCGGCGTTGTTCAGCGGCCCCATGGTGGTCTGCGGGTCGAACGGGTCGCCCAGCACGACCTCTTTGCTGACCGCGGCGGCCAGCGCTTCCACGAACGCATCGTGGACCCGCTCGTGAACCAGGATCCGCTCGGCGGCCGTGCAGCTCTGCCCGGAGCACAGGTAGGCCCCGATGAGCGTCCCGGCGACCGCCCGGTTCAGGTCAGCGTCGTCCATGATCACCAGCGGGCCGTTGTTGCCCATCTCCAGCAGCTGGGCCTTGCCCGCGGCCCGCCGGGCCACCGACAGGCCGGTCTGGGTGGACCCGACGAACGCGACGGCGGCGACGCCCGGGTGGCCAGCGATCTCGTCGCCGACGACCGGGCCCGGGCCTGGCACGAAGGCGACCACTCCCGGCGGCAGGCCCGCGTCGGCGATGGCGTCCACGAGTACCGCGCTGCACACCGAGGTGCTCGGCGCGGGAGCCCACACGACCGTGTTGCCCGCTGCCAGCGCGGGCGCGATGACCTGCGCCGGCATCGTGTACGGCCAGTTCCACGGGGTGATGACCCCGACCACCCCCAGTGGGCGGCGCTCGATGAGGACCCTGGCCCCGGGCAGCCGGCTGGGCGGGATCGCGCCGTCCAGGCGCAGCACGTCCTCGGCCGCGCCGTGCCAGTAGCCGATCAGGTCATCGACTTCCGGGTAGGCCTCGGCGTCCAGGGGCTTGCCCTGGTCGAGGGTGAGCGCCCAGGCCAGCTCGTCCCGCCGCCGCTGGCAGGCATCAGCGACCCGGTGCAGGGCGTCGGCCCGCTCGAAGGCCGTGGTGGCCGCCCACCTGCCGAGCGCGCCGGCGGCGGCTTGGACCGCCGCGCCCGCATCGGCGCGGTCGCCCTGGGCCACGTGCCCGATTAGCTCACCGGTCACCGGGCTGGTGGCCGGCTCGTACTGGCCCGCCTGCGGGGGCTGCCAGCGCCCGCTCACGAACAGGTCCACGGTGCGCGGTGGCTGCGAGGTCATCGGAGGTGCCTTCCTGCGTCGCTGACGGGGTAAACAGTGCTAACCGTAGAGCCGCCGGGCCGGGTACGTCGCGGACGGATCCGATGCGCACGTCCGGATGTCTCGTGTGACCTGTGCTCAGGTTCGGGTCGCTGGGGAGCGAGCGATGGTCAGTTCCCAGCGGCCGAACGCCAAGTTCGCTACTGCCGCGGCCAGGAAGGCCATCGTCCATCCGTACGTCTTCCGGTCGTTCCCGCCGAAGGAGAGCGTGACGACGCCAAGGCCGACCAGGACAACACCGCTGCTAATGCGCACGCCCGCCCAGAAGCGCAGGTGGCGGTACTCCCACGGCGAGATTATGCGTCGCATGCCGGATCGCGCGGGAGATGCCCACTCGCGCGGATCTTCCGGAGCGGTGCTGTCATTGGGTGCGTTCATCGGGATTCCTCCTATGACCTGCGGTACCGGCCATTCCGGATACCTGCCTCTCAATGCTCACTGGGCCCAGGCAGGAGATCCACCGTGGGGACACCCAGTCTGGAGGTACGGCTAGCACGGTCTCCGGTGCCGGGCGGCCCGGGCGCGCGAAGGCGCTGAACCACGAGCCGGAGTGCGTGGTGCGGGTGCGTATATCTGCGGTGCCGCGCCTGTCGCCGGTAGTGTTGCTCCGGTGCGCAGCCCCCTGCTCTGCCTCGTGCCAGGTGCCGCCGTCGTCTTCCTAGTTGCCAGCTGTGGCAGCGCCGCGCCGTCGGCGGCTGACTACCGCCAGCGCCTGGACGCCCTGTGTGCCTCGTTGTCGAAGTTCAACCGCAGCCTGCCGGAGCTGCAGGCCAGCCAGCACCTGAGCTTTACCCAGCTGCAGGAGCGGGTTCGGCAGGAAGACAGTAAGTTTCGGTCGGACGTTGGCGGCCTGACACCACCAGCTCAGCTGTCATCGGCGCATCAGGTCCTCACCGGCCATCTCGCCCATGGGCCGGCCGACGGTGCCAGCCGGGCCACGGTGATCGGCTATGCCCGCCAGTTGCAGAGCGATTACACCGCCCTGGGCGCGGCCGGGTGCGCAGCAGGCGAACAGCAGGCCGTCGCCTCCCTCAATGCCCTCCCTAGCGTCAGCCCTAGCGCTGCGAGCTGACAAGCCGCTGTGAATGGCCGACCGGTCCCGGGCGGCGAGTGATCCTCTTGGTTCAGTTGTTGGTCAAGATGCGAAGCAACAACCCGTTCTGATGAATGGTTGTTGAGATCTTCGGCAAGCGTTAGGTCCCTGGCGCCGGCCGTCGGCTGGCACCAGGGATACCCACGGTCCGGATGCGCCGCGCCGTGCTTACGATTCGTCGGGCAGCGCGTATGAGCCGTGCTGCGGGGGACCGGCCGGAGCGTAGGTGGCGATGACGACGCCGGTGCTCGTGGTCGACGTGCTGACCAGCCGCAAGGCCGCTGGCTTGGCACCGTCCCGGAAGAGCTTCTTGCCTGAGCCGAGGTGCACCGGGAAGTAGAGCAGGCGGTACTCGTCGATGAGGTCGTGCTCGATCAGGGTCTGGGCCAGTTCGCCGCTGCCGTGCACCTGCAGCTCATCTCCCGGCAGGTCCTTCAGCTTGGCGACCTCAGCCGCGACGTCCCCGCCCAGCAGCGAGGAGTTGTGCCAGTCCACTGACGACAGCGTCGTCGAAGCGACGTACTTCGGCAGCGCGTTGAGCTTGCCCGCGATCGGGTCATCGGGATCGGTGACGCGCGGCCAGTGACCGTTGAAGATCTCATAGGTCTTCCGGCCCAGGAGGAAGGCACTGGCGTGGCCGAACCAGCCGACCACGGCGGCACCGAAATCCTCGTCGCCGTAAGGGAAAGACCAGCCGCCGTGGGCGAAGCCGCCGTCAGTGTCTTCGTCCGGGCCGCCCGGCGCCTGCATGACACCGTCGAGGGTCAGGAACGTGTGCAGGGTTAGCTTCATTCGTCGTCTCCTTGCTTCTGGGACGTCTGTGTCGCATTGGCAGGCGGACCGGGGACGTCAGACTCAGCTCTCCCCGACCGCCTCTTTCCCTGTTCACGAACGGCCCCCGCCGGAATCGACACCCCCGCCGTCCCGGTCCCAATCTCGTTTCCGGGCGATGCAAAGCGTGGTAAGGCGGCGGGGCGCAGCGGCGCTCATGTCCTGCGAGGTGCATCGCGCTGCCGGGCTCCGGATCATCGCCGGGGGCGACATCCGACCAGGGAGCGGGTTATCTCCCGGATCGCTGGGCTCACCGCGCCGTGCCGCGTCGCGCAGCGCCTGATGACAGGGCGGTACATCAGGGCAATGCGCCGCCTGTCCACTTGATCGTGGGTCACCCGGGATTGCGGGTCGCTCGCGGCGAATATAGCCGTCAACGACCCACGATCATGAAAAAGCAGGATGGCCGAGGGTAGTTTGTCGCGCTTTGTAGAGGTGAATTGGGGGTAGCGGTGCCGTATCCCATCTTTGACCCACGATTACGCTGGCAGGCCGACGTGCGGCCAGTCTTCGGAGGCTGGCTGGTCCCTAGCGGGTGAGCGCGGATTAGCACGGGCAGGCCTGTGGTCAAGTTCGGCGCCTTCGACGATGGCCCTGCATGCCGGTTATGGTCGGTGCGTGACTCCTCACCTGCCCTGTCGTTGCGCCCTGCTGTCGGGGCCGACAGGCTCGGGCAAGACGACGGCCATCGCCGCGGTGGGGGCCATGATCGATATGGACAGCGCCGCAGCCTCCATGACCCCCAGTTCGCGGCGCAAACGGCTGCGAGGCGCATCAGCCTGAACCCCGGTTTCCGTGCCGGACGCTCGCGAGCCGTCATCTGAAACCATGGTCACGTTCCTCGCATCCCGGGGAAACAGCAAGGGCCGTTCGTCATATCTGATACGACAGAACCGCGCATCTGGCGGACTGGCAATCACGATTGCCAGGCGGCTCGGTTTGCTGTTATGGCTGACCGACTCCGGGCACCTCAACCGGGAGGGTGAGGATCTCCCCGGTGCGCGGCCCGGTAGTGAGGCGTTCGAGGTTGGCGACGTGGTCGTCGGCCTTGCGCCACTCGGCCGTGCAGATGAACAGGGTCTGCCGGCCCGGGCCGCCGAGCATCAGCGCGAACGGTGCCCGGTTCTCCTCGAGTTCGACCCGTTGCAGAACCTTGCCGCCGTCGGCGACGCGAACCACCGAGAAGCCGCCCGTTTGGACCCAGACCGCGCCCTCGGCGTCCATGGTGATGCCGTCCGGCCCGAGACCCTCGGCGAACACCCGCCGCCCCGACAGCCCACCGTCGGCCTCGATGTCGAACGCGGTGAGCCGGCCTGCGAACGACTCGGCGATGATCAGCGTCCGGCCGTCTGGGGTGATGACCATGCCGTTGGGGAACTGGATATCGTCGGCGACCTGGCGCACGTGCCCGTCCGGCGTGACGAGCTTGATGTAGCCCGGCTTGGGCGGCGCGCCGGCGACGAAGTCGAAGTCCGCGCCGTTGACGTAGGCGTTGCCGCGCGCGTCCACGACGATCTCGTTCGCCGGCTGCTCGCCGTGGATGGCCATCGATCCGTCGGCTTCCTGGCGCCGGACCTTGTCGCCGGTCGTCAGCAGCCGGCCGTCGGGGAGCCACCCGATGGAGTATCCCATCGGGTGGCTAGCCGGGTCCCGGGTGAGCATGACTTCCGCCTTGCCGTCCATGTCAACGGCCACGACCTGCCGGTCGATCCAGTTGCAGAACCACAGTCGCCCCTCGTGCCACC
>Ga0134126_10003067_pt1 | contig 20927 bp, 16 predicted proteins | sample KB31752_FD_96881 | JGI IMG/M metagenome (GOLD analysis project Ga0134126, IMG submission 96881) | Terrestrial soil microbial communities with excess Nitrogen fertilizer from Kellogg Biological Station, Michigan, USA - KB3-175-2 | ecosystem: Environmental > Terrestrial > Soil > Unclassified ... | reverse complement strand
ATAATCCCAGCGCACCCCACCGGTCAGCTCCCATTGCGGGTCGAGCTTGACGGTGTCCATGACATAGGCGGCAAAGCTGTTGGCGTCGGTGTTGGTCTTGAAGCGCGGAAAGGTGCTGGTGGCCGTGAAGGGCACATCCGGATTGGGCGACAACAGCGGCACCGAGGGCACGCCGCTGCTGTTGTCGAATTCCGGCTTGGCGATCTCGCGCCCGCCCTCGATTCCCGCCGCGACCGTGTGCTTGATCGATCCGGTGTCGAAATGCGCCACGCCGTCCAACTGATCCCACAGCATGGACTGGGTGTTGATCCCGCTATTGACGTTGCGGGTGACGGTGACGGCACTGAGCGGCGTGGTCACCGGGACCGAGGCGGCGATCAAGGGCTCGCTGAAGCGGAAATTCTGCGAATAAGCGGCATAGCGCAGCTTGTTGGTGAGCGTGAGGCCGGGCATGAAATCATGCTCGGTCGTCAGGGTGACGATATCGGTGCCGGTCTTCAGATAGTCGCTCTTGAAGCCGTAGAAATTCTGCCGCGGCACCGCCACGACCTGGGTGCCCAGATAGGGGATGCCGTAGTCGGGAATGTCGTTGGCGGATTCGTGTAGATAGGCCAGGGTCAGCCGCGTCGGGGTGCCCAGGCCCAGCGACAGGCTGGGGGCAAAGCCATAGCGGTTCTGTTCCACCACATCGCGACCGGTCACATCGGCTTGGTGGCCCATCGCGACAATGCGAAAGGCGGCGCCCGATCCCAGTTCAGGCAAGGTCTCGTTGACGTCCACAGTGACGCGACGGGTGAGGTCGGTGCCAGCGGTCAAGCTGCCTGAGATAAAACCGGCAAGCTGAGGCTTCTTGGTGACCTGGTTGATCACCCCGCCGGTCGAGCCGCGGCCGAACAGGGTGGAGGCCGGCCCTTCCAGAACCTGCACCTGCTCGAAATCGAAGGTGTCGCGGTAATAGTCGCCGATGTCGCGCTGGCCATCGATGAACATGTCGGTGCGGGCGACAAAGCCGCGAATGCTGGGCGAGGTGCCCAGCGATTTGAACTCGCCTGCGCCGATGGTGATGGTGGGAATGTTGCGGAAGGCGTCATTGAGATTGGTGATGGCGCGGTCCTGCATCAGCTGCTCGGACACCGTGTCGATCGATTGCGGCGTGTCGACCAGGGGTTCGGTGAGCTTGGACAGGCTGGGGGTCAAGACATTGTAGTCGGGGGAGCGCTCGCCCTCGACGATGATGTGTTCGGCGTGCCTGTCGGGGTCGTCCTGGGCGTGGGCGGGCTGCAGGAGGGCGAGGCTGGAGCCGGCCAGAAGCGCGGCGCGCAAGGAGGTGCAAACCGCACGCGGAAGTGAACAGCCCATCCCAAAGCCCCCGTCGCCAGCATCGCTATATACTTGGAAATATAACGAGGCTCAAGAACGCTACGGCACGCGGGTGACCATGATGGCGATGGACGGATCGTTATTGCGCGAGAGCTGGATCACATACTGTCCCGGCTGCAGCGGAAACTGGACGGTCTTGCGGATGTCCGAACAGGGCAAGCCGTGACTATGCACGCCCGACGGCACCACCGCGCCGTTTTTCAGCATGTCGATCCAGGCGCCGGAGCTCAGATTCACCTGATAGGTGCCGGCCTGCGTGATGGGAAGCTGCAATAGCCCGCCGTAAGACGTCGTGCCGCTCTTTCTTTCCGGCTGCGCGACATAGTGCATCTTGGGGGCGTGGCGCAGATTCACAGCCACGGCCTTGCCGGGCGTGAGCCGTGCAGCGTTCAGGCCCGCCGCATTAGCAGCGGCGTCAAGACTGGCTTTGTCGGCCCAGCCCGAGAGCGCCGCGGGCAGGGGCTTGGCATCGGCGGGACAATTGGCCCGCGCATGTTGCATCTCCTGCGCCAAGGCCGGCGCGGCAAACAGAAAAGCAGAGATGAGAAGTGCAGATGTTTTCACGGAAGCTCTCCGCGCGAAACGCCCCATACTGCCACGGCTATTTTCGACTGTATATAACGCCCCCGAAACACGATGGCGCCGGGAAAACGGGCCGCTGCTATGGAACGGGTCCGCCGCCGTTACCCGGATTGGTTTCCTGGATCTGGGTGGCGGACGAGCCGGGCGTCGCCTTCAGCAATTCCTGCAGGAAAGTGGTCTCGCGGCCGCGCGCGGGCGTGGTGCGGGTCTCGAAAGCGATGACATGGCCGTCGCGCAGGCCGTAATGGCGCACGCCCGTAACCTTGTTCTGCTTGTCGAAATAGACCGCCAGGATCTGGCGCTTGAGGATGGTGGGATTGAAGAAGGCGACCTGCTTCTCGGTGGCCGAGATGTAATACCAGCTGTCATTGCCGAAAGTGGCGGTGGTGGAGGCATAACCCAGCCGCTCCTGCACCGTGGTCTTGGTGTCGGTGCCGCTCTTGATGGAGGACTCCAGCGCGGGATCGGGCAGATAGCCGCGCTGGCTGATCACCGGGGCGCAGGCGATCAGGATGACGGCACCGGCCAGCAGGGCAGTGGAAGCAATGGCAAACTTCATGGCTCGACCTTCGAAGGAAGCTATGTGCTATCGTCTCGGTAACTTGGCTGCAACCCCGGCAGCCGCCCCAGGGACGTTTCGATGTTGAATTTGCTCAAGGAATCGGCGGCGCGCAAGCAGGCAGCGACCCGCCTTTATGAGGCTTTGGTAAGCCGCGCGCGGGAACCTGTCTTTTTCACTGCTTTTGCGGTGGCCGACAGCGTGGATGGCCGCTTCGATCTCTTGGTGTTCCATGCCTGGCTGGCGCTGAAGGAACTCGGCGGACGCTCGCCGGCGCAAGGGTTGACCAATGCCATTTTCACCGGCTTCGACGAGGCCATGCGCGAGCAGGGCGCGGGCGATATCGGCATCGGCCACCGGCTGAAAGACATGGCCAAGGCCTTTTACGGCCGCATGGCGGCCTATGAGGCCGCCAGGAATGAAGAGGAACTGGCGGCGGCCCTGGCCAAAAATCTCTGGCGCGGCGCCGGCCATGAGGGGCCTGCGCGGGCCCTGGCCGCCTATGCCGCCACCGCGCGCCGGAAGCTGGCCGCATCCCTGCCGGAGGCTTTGGATTTCGGGCCTTTGCCCCCTATCTGATTGTCATGACCCAAGGCCTGCCACTCAGCCACGATTATAATCTTGCCCGCCTCGGCAATGCCGGGGACGAGGTGCGTTTCGCGGCCGATGCCGAGCAGCGCGCCGCCATCGCCCGCTGGTCCGGCGTGGTGTCGGTGGAGAAGCTGGAGACGCGGGTGGATCTCCGGAAGATCTCGCCCACCCGTTTCGGCCTGACATTTCACCTTTTGGCAGATGTCACCCAGGCCTGCGTGGTCACCCTGGAGCCGGTCGTGGACCACATGGCGCACAGCTTCAGCCGGGAGCTGCATTTTGCCGGCACGGTCCGGCACAAGCTGGCCGAATCGGAGCCCGAGCTGGTCCTGGATTCCGACCCCGAGGAAGGCCCGGAGGAGATCGAAAGCCTGCATTACGACCTGGCGGTGCCGGTCCTGGAGGAATTTGCCCTCAGCCTGGAGCCTTATCCCCGCCGGCCGGGTGTGGAATTTGCCCCCAAAACCGACCCGCAAGACCGTCCCGAAAGCCCCTTCGCCGTCCTCAAGGGCCTCAAATCCGGGCTTTAAGCCCTTAAAAGCGCGGGCTTTTGGCTTGAAACAGGCCCGGCTTTCCTGCTACCCACGCCCCTCGTTTGCGCCGCCTTCAGATTTGGAAAGGCGGCCTTACCCAGGAGTTTCCCGCCATGGCGGTCCCAAAACGAAAAACCTCGCCGTCGCGCCGCAACATGCGCCGGTCCCATCACGCCCTGACGGCTGGCGCCCATGCCGATTGCCCGAACTGCGGCGAGCCCAAGCGTCCGCATCATGTCTGCGGCTCCTGCGGCCATTATGCCGACCGCGAAGTCGTGAAAGCCAAGAGCTGAAGCCTTTCTGCCAGAAAGGTGTTGAGTGGCTCGCGCCCTGACCGTCTCCATCGATGCCATGGGCGGTGATGCCGGCCCTGGTGTTGTCGTGAGCGCGCTGCTCAAGACGCTTCAACGGCATACCGACGTGGATTTCATTCTGCATGGCGATGAAGCCGTGCTGAGGAAGCTTGTCGACCGTCAGCCCAAGCTGAAGGCGCGCTCTGTCATCGAGCATGCCTCCGCCAAGGTCAGCATGGAGGACAAGCCCAGCCATGTCCTGCGCCGCGGCCGGGACACCTCCATGTGGCACACCATCCAGAGCGTGAAGGATGGCAAGGCCCAGGTTGCGGTCTCCGCCGGCAATACCGGCGCGCTGATGGCGGTCTCCATGTTCGGGCTCGGCATCATCGAAGGCATTTCCCGGCCCGCCATTGCCATCATCTGGCCCACCTTGAAGGGCCAGTGTGTGGTTCTGGATGTGGGCGCCAATGTCAGCGCCACCGAGGAACAGCTGGTGGATTTCGCGGTGATGGGTGAGGCGTTTGCGCATGTGCTGCTGGGCCTGCCGCGGCCCACGGTCGGCATTCTGAATGTCGGCGCCGAGGAGCAGAAGGGCAATGACGGCGTGAAGGGCGCGGCCCAGATCCTGCGCAATTCCAACCTGCCCATGGCCTTTCACGGTTTTGTCGAAGGCGATGACATCGCCAAGGGCACGGTCGATGTGGTGGTGACGGACGGCTTTACCGGCAATATCGCGTTGAAAACCGCCGAGGGCACCGCGCGCCTGGTCGGCACCTATCTGCGCCAGGCGCTGAAAAGCTCGCTTATGTCACGCATGGGCGCGGTGATCGCGTCGGGCGCGCTCGACATGCTTCGCCGCAAGCTCGATCCGCGCACCCAGAATGGCGGCGTCTTTCTGGGCCTCAACGGCGTGGTGGTGAAAAGCCATGGCAGCGCCGATGCCGTCGGCTTTGCCAGCGCCGTGGACATGGCCATCGACATGGCGCGTGCCGATATCAACGCCCGCATCACCACCGACCGCTCGGCCATCTCGGCCGAAAGCGCCGGTGCGCGGGCCGCCGAATTATGAAAGGCCCTACCGTGATCCGTTCGCGCGTCATCGGCTGCGGCGCCTGTCTGCCGTCCAACATCGTCACCAATGACGATCTGGCCAAGAAGGTCGAGACCTCGGATGAGTGGATTCGCGAGCGCACCGGGATCCGCCAGCGCCACATTGCGCTTGAGGGCGAAAAGACCTCCGACCTGGCTCTGGGCGCGGCGCGCGAGGCGCTGAAGGATGCCGGCATCGATGCCGGCGAGCTGGACATGATCATCTGTGCCACCACCACGCCGGATGAAAGTTTTCCCGCCACCGCCACCATCGTGCAGTCGCGGCTGGGCATGAGCCATGGCGCGGCCTTCGACGTGCAGGCCGTTTGTTCCGGCTTCATCTACGGCATGTCTGTCGCCGACAGCCTGATCCGCACCGGCGCGGCGCGCACCATTCTGCTGATCGGGGCCGAGACCATGTCGCGCCTTTTGGACTGGAGCGATCGCACCACCTGCGTCCTGTTCGGCGACGGGGCAGGGGCGGTGGTGCTGCAGGCCCATAGCGGCGTGGGCGACAATTCCGACCAGGGCATCCTCAACACCAAACTGTTCTCGGACGGCCGGCTGCACGACATGCTCTATGCCGATGGCGGGGTCTCCTCCACCCAGACGGCCGGCAAGCTGCGCATGCAGGGCAAGGAAGTCTTCAAGCATGCGGTCACCAACATTGCCGCCGCCATCGAGGCCTCAGCTGCCGCCTCCAATATTCCCCTTTCGGAGATCGACTGGTTCGTGCCCCACCAGGCCAACCAGCGCATTCTGGACGGCACCGCCAAAAGGCTGGGGATCGACGCGGCCCGGGTGGTCTCGACCGTGGCCAGCCATGGCAACACCTCGGCGGCCTCGGTCCCGCTGGCCCTGGTGACCGCGGTCCGGGACGGCCGGATCAAGCGGGGGGACCTGGTCCTGCTGGAAGCCATGGGCGGAGGCTTCACTTGGGGCGCAGCCCTGCTGCGCTGGTAACCAAACGGGAACCCGATTCGGGTAAGATCTGAGTTCCCGCCTGCAAGTCTTTGATCTTGACCGGTATTCGCTGAGAAGGTTACGGTTCTTCAGACAAGGAAAGAGTCGCACATGACCACGGGGACACTGACCAGAGCCGATCTGACCGAAGCCGTATTCCAGGCGGTAGGGCTTTCCCGTACCGACTCGGCACAGATGGTCGAAGATATGCTGGAAGAAGTTTGCGGCGCTCTCTCGCGTGGCGAGACCGTCAAGCTGTCTTCCTTTGGTACTTTTGCAGTGCGTCAGAAATCGCAGCGCATGGGGCGCAATCCCAAGACGGGCGATGAAGTCCCGATCGCGCCCCGCCGTGTGCTGGTGTTCCGGCCCAGCCATGTGCTGAAGGCGGTCATTAACGGCCAGGCGCCGCCACTTGAGGTTGAGGACTGATGTCATCGGCGGCAATCGCCTATCCGCAAAAGTCTGCTGAAGCCTTCCGCACCATCAGTGAAGTTGCCCTGGAGCTTGACGTGCCGCAGCATGTGCTGCGCTTCTGGGAGAGCCGTTTTGCCCAGATACGCCCGGTCAAGCGCGCCGGCGGGCGCCGCTATTACCGGCCCGACGATGTGGACCTGCTGAAGGGCATCCGCTCGCTGCTTTACGTCGATGGCCTCACCATCAAGGGCGTGCAGAAGGTGCTGAAAGAGCGCGGCCTGCGCCATGTCACCGAAGTGGGCCGTGGCAACGCGCCACCGCCGCAGACCCTGGTGATCGAGCGGCCCGTGGTGGTCGAAAAGATCGTCTATGTCGAAAAGCCGACGCCGGCGCCGCAACCTGCATCGCAGCCTGCGCCGGCCAAGAAATCGCGCGCGCATCTGCGGCCCGTGCCCGATGCCATGTCGCTGCCTTTCTTCGATGCACCGGAAGTGGCCGCGGCGCCCGTGATCAAGGAGCCGCCCGCCGCGGTGATCGAACCCGTCATCGAAGCGGTGGAGACCGCGCTCGGGAACGTGGAGCGCGAAAAGCTGGATGCGCTGCTGGACGAGTTGATGACGCTGAAATCCCAGCTTCAGGCGGCCAGGGAACGCGTCAGTTAGACCGAAATCGCCGGTTGCCGGGGCAGGGGGCGGCCACTATAGTCCGCCGCCTTTCGTACCCCCTGGGTTTAAAAGCCCATCAAAAACAAGTCGGAGCGTGGCGCAGCCTGGTTAGCGCACCAGTCTGGGGGACTGGGGGTCGTGGGTTCAAATCCCGCCGCTCCGACCAATACTTAGCTAAATACATGATCTCTAATTCGGCACTGGGGTAACGCCCGGGTAACGCAGATGAAGGAAGCGAAACATGCCGTTTAGGCAGCGAACCCGAACCGCAACCAGGCCCAAACATTCCGGCCGAATCATTTTCGCGCTTGATACGCACCCTGATGGATCCCGCCGATGCAGTTAGAGGGCCATGACCGACCGGCCGCGCTCGCTGCATTGAATTCCACGCTTTCGAGCGAAGGCTATGACGCATTCTATGCCGAAGACGGACAATGTTATCTCCGGCACGTCCCGACAAAAACGATCGCCAAGGTGCATTCAAGTCCGCACCGGCCATTCTCAGTCGCGGAACAAAAGAAACGCGAACAGCTCGCGGCCTACCTCAACAAAATCTCTGAGGACGAGCTTATCGAGGAAATATTGCTGCCGCTTTTTCGGCAACTGGGGTTCCACCGGATTACGGCGTCGGGACATAAGGACAAGGCGCTGGAATATGGCAAAGATATTTGGAAGCGATACACATTGCCGACTCAGCACGTCCTTTACTTCGGCATCCAAGCAAAAATTCGGAAAATTGGATTCTGCGGGAGCGTCGAAGAACGCCAACGTCGCGGAGATCCATAACCAAGTCCTAATGATGCTGGCCCATGAAGTGTTCGATCCGGAAATAGGCAAGCGCGTCCTGATCGATCACGCTTTCATAGTCGCTGGTGGTGAGATCACCAAAGCTGCTCGAAACTGGCTTGGAAATGCACTCGACGCGCGCAAGCGGAGCCAACTGCTGTTCTTGGACCGCGATGATACATTGAATCTGTTTATTGTGAACAGCGTGCCGCTGCCAGTTGGCGCTCTACCTCCGGAGCCCAATTTTTGGCGGAGGTTGATATTCCATTTTGATGGAGTCCCAGTTCCAGCTTCACAACTATCGTCAAAGCAGGACGTTAGCGCTCACGCCAGCGCAACATGGGCCGCGACTATCCTTGCCCGCGTTCTATTCCTACCGGGTGAGTGGTCGATCAGCCGCTTGTTCCCCTCAAAAGATGGTGCGTCGCCGAAGGGGCTTTGTTCCCTCGCGGTGGCGACGTCGGTGGCTGTCTGCGACAGAACCTAAATCTCTGGAATCAAGGCGGAAGCATCCACCGCCATGCGAAAGAAACAGCGTAGCCCGTTCGGGGGCCCACCATCTTCTATGAGGTTCAAGTCTCGCGAAGTGTTCCTTAGGTTGGCACTCTTGATCTGGAACAGCAGGTCAGCCACTTCCTGGCGCGGCGCTCCTTACGAAGGGTATAACCCACTCGTTGCGGTCATAAACCGGATAGACGACGTGTCAGCGTCTCGCCAAATACTATCCGCTCGCGGGGCCGATGCGATGTGCCGGGGTAGGGTAACAGCGTGGCAACATCGGATCCTGTTGGTATTTTCGTTGGTATATTTGGACGAAGAAATGACGCCGAACCGGTAATGCCGCGCTTATCTGATCAAGATGGTAGGTATCTAGGGACTCTTACGCGGGGCCAGGCTACGCCGTATGACAGGAAATCATGTGCCGTGTTGGGCGACACATAAAAACACGTTATTGAGATCTGGCGCTTTTCAAGGCTAGGCATTGGCCCGCGGGTCGACCGGCGCTGCGCCTGGCGCTCCAAAATCCGCTGCTGCATACAATCCACAAATCATCCGCTGCCGGCTATCCCCTTGCATCACCCGGGTGGCAGGCGCTCCTATGGCGCCCGCGCGCGCCGCCAAAAAAAGGGATTATCAAATGAAAAGCCGCATCCTGGGCATCATCCTGCTTTTTGCCGCCAGTGCGCCCGCCATGGCGGCTGGCCCCTCCGTCTTCACCACCCGGCCCGACGATCCCAAGGCGGCTTATGCCCAGGATTTCGGCGCCAAGGGCGATGGCAGCAGCGACGACAGCGCGGCCTTGCAGGCGGCGATCGACAAGGTCGCCACCACGCGCCTGGGCGGCACGGTGTTCATCCCGTCCGGACGCTATCGCATCACCCGCACCATTTTCGTCTGGGATGCGGTGCGCCTGATCGGCTATGGCGCCACCCGTCCCGTCTTTGTGCTGGCCGACAATACGCCCGGCTTCCAGGCCGGCGTCGCGGACATGGTGCTATTTTCCGGCACCGGTCCGGCGGCGCTGAAGCCCGGCGCGCGCCGCGCCGCGGTGCCGCCGCAAGGGGCGGTGCCGGCGAATGATGCGGTGTCCGATGCCAATTCCGGCACGTTTTATTCCTCCATGCTCAACATCGATTTTGTCATCGGTGCGGGCAATCCCGCCGCCATTGCGGTGCGCTTCCATGTCGCCCAGCATGGCGTGCTGGAGCATATGGATTTTCAGATCGGCTCGGGCCTCGCCGCCCTGACGCAGATCGGCAATATCGGCCTTGATCTGCACTTTCATGGCGGCCGCTATGGCATCCTGACCGAAAAGACGTCGCCCGCTTGGCAGTTCACCCTGATCGATTCCAGCTTCGACGGGCAGCGCGAAGCCGCCATTCGCGAGCATGAAGCCGGTTTGACGCTGATCCGCGACAGCTTCGCCCATACGCCCAGCGCCATCACCATCGATGAAGGCTACAGCGACCAGCTATGGGCCAAGGACTGCCGCTTTGAGGATATTTCCGGCCAGGCTCTGGTTATCAGCAGCGAAGGCAATCGGCTGAACGAGATCGGCGTCGAGAATGCGGTCCTGAGGAATGTGCCGACCTTTGCCCGCTTTCGGGAATCCGGGCGCGTGTTGGCGGGGAAGGGGGCGATCTATCGCGTCAAAACCCTCACCTACGGCCAGATTCTGGCTGCCCAGGGCGAGATGGGCAAAATGGGCACGGTCTATGAGGCCAAGAGCCTGTCGGCGCTGCCGCGCCCCATGCCGCCGGCCATTCGCGCACTTCCCGCGAGCCAGGAGTGGGTGAATGTCCATACGCTGGGGGTGAAAGGCGACGGCGTCGCCGATGATACGGCGGCGCTGCAACGGGCGGTGGACAGCCATCGCGTGCTTTATTTCCCCACCGGCTTTTACATCCTGTCCGACACCATCCGGCTGAAGCCTGATACGGTGCTGATCGGCCTTCATCCCGGCGGCGCCCAGTTCGACATTCCCAACAACAGCCCCGCCTTCCAGGGCGTAGGCGCACCCAAGCCGCTGTTCGAGGCGCCGCAGGGCGGTCACAACATCGTCAGTGGCCTGGGCATCTATACCGCAGGCATCAACCCCCGCGCCGTTGCGGTGATGTGGATGGCGGGCGCTGACTCGCTGCTGGACGATCTGCAGATCATGGGCGGCGGCGGCACCTATCTCGCGCCGGAGGCGGCCAAGACCGTGGAGAATGGCACCGACAATCCCTTCCGCAACGATCACTGGGACCATCAATATCCCAGCGTCTGGGTGAAGGATGGCGGCGGCGGCAGCTTCCTGGGCGTCTGGAGCCCGGGGAGTTATGCCCAGGCCGGCTTCTATGTCACCAACACCAAGACGCCCGGCCTGGTCTATGAGCTTTCCAACGAGCATCACCTGTTCCTGGAGATCAAGCTGGACCATGTGGAGAATTGGGAATTCTATGCGCCCCAGACCGAGGAGGAATCCGCCTCCAGCCCCGAAGCGGTGGCGCTAGAGATAGACAATTCCCGCAACATCACTTTCGCCAACTATCACGCCTATCGCGTCACGCGCAGCCATGCGGGATTCCCGGCGGCGGTGCGGCTCTATCATTCCTCCAGCCTGAAATTCCGCAATTTCCATATCAATGCGGAAAGCGGCTATTCGGTCTGCGATCGAAAGGGGTGCGGCACCTTCCTGCGGGTCGGACGCTACCCGTATGAGAATGCCATCCAGGATATCACCCATGGCATCGACACCCGAGAGCGGGAGTTCGCCGCGCTGGATATTGGTGAGACCATCGTGGCGCCTGCGTCGGGAGATGCTTCCGCGGTGCTGGCGCCCGGCGCACAGGTGCAAAAGATCAGCGACGGCTTTCATTCCATTTCCGGCGCGGCGGTGGATGCCAAGGGCAAGCTCTATTTCGTCGACCGCTGGCAGCACCGCATCTTCGGCTGGTCCCGGGACGAAGGGCTCACCATCGAGCGCGACAATCCGCTGGACCCGGTGAATCTGGCAATCGACCGGGCTGGCAATATCATCGTGCAATCATCGCTGGGCGAAGACAGCACGGTTTATGCCTTCCGTCCCGGTTCCATGCCCGACCAGATCACGGTCCTGAAGCCGCAAGCGCCGTTAGTGCAGGCGGGCCAGGTCGCCATCCCTGTGGACTGGTGGGCCAATGGCGAATTCCGCGACCAGCTGGACCCGAAGACCTATCGCTTCAAGACATTGAGCGAGCTGTTTGCGGAGGAAGTCACGCCGCCACGCGTCGCCGTCTATGTCTCGCCGGATGGCAGCCTGGTGTTGCCCGCGGTGCGGACATGGCCGCAGCCCGCCAATGAAGTTTACCCCGGCAGCGATTACACTGGCTGGCGCTGGTCGGACAATCTGAGCGCGCTTGGGTTCATCATGGCCAGGCCGGGCGCTCGCGTGCATGTCAGCAACGAGTCCGAAGACATCACTTACAGCGCCACCGTCAATCCCGATGGCAGCCTGCGCGACCTAAAGCCTTTCGCCGATCGTGGCGGAGAGAGCGTGGCCACTGACAGCAATGGCAATGTCTTTGTCGCGAACGGCCAGATCTTTGTCTATGACCCCAGCGGCAAGGAGATTGGCCGCATCGACGCGCCGGAGCGGCCCTTGCAGATCCTGTTCGGCGGCCCCGACCGGCGCACGCTCTTTATCCTGACCCATCACACGCTTTACGCGGTGGCCATGCGGGCGCCCGGATAGGAGGCCGCTAAACCAGATGGCGTTTGACCACGGCTTCGTACAAGGTGCGCATGGAGCAGGGAATTGCGGGTGTGAGAGATGCCAGAATTACCCCTGCTATTGTTAAAGGTTCGCGCGCAGCCCAATTGTGAAATATCGACCAACCGCGTCGTAAACGGTCAGGTTGGGCGGCCTGGCCGACATGAAGAACAGCCCAGGGTTGGTACCATTGGCCGGATCAAGCGGCGGCCGCACATTGGCGATGTTCTGTATCGCCAGATAGATATTGACAGTCGAGCCTTCCACGTCGAATCGGTTGTTGATATCGACATCAAAATAGTTGATCGCTTCAACGCGCGGCTCCGCATAGATCTGGCCAAAGGCTTGCGCTTTCGGAAAGCCGCTGATCCACCGGTCCTGAAAAGCGAATGTCCAGCTGTCGAGATTGTAAGTCAAAAAGGCCGTGGCATGTCCTTTGGCTGTTGCCATGAAGGTGAGGGGCGCACCCGGGAATTGGACCTGTTGGTTTACCGGTTGGACATTGGCCAAGAACCGGGCATTGACCGAGCCCGGCATGGATTCCACCAGATCGGATATCTTGAAGGCGTAATCCGCCTCGAAGTCCCATCCCTCCAGTCTGTTGACTGCAGCGTTCAGGCTTTCGTTGTAAACTAGAGTGGGATAGTTAGCCGCCGAACGGTCGCTGAATGGCAGGGGGCGTACATAAAGATCGCAGAACGGGGACGACCCGCTCGAGTATTCGCACATCTGCTGGACGGCTACCAAGGAGGAGTTCACCGCGGTGATCGCGTTCTTTAGCACGATCCGATAATAGTCGATGGATAGCGAAAGCCTGGGAAGAATGCTGGGTGTCAGAACCATTCCGGCCGTGTAAGTGCGCGCCACTTCTGGAATCAGATTGGGATTGCCTTGCACGGCTAAGGGCACATTGCCGTTAAGGTTGCCGGTGTGAAGGTCGGTGAAACTTTGCGGCGTCAGCTGCAGAGGAGAAAACAAATCGTTGAGTGCTGGAGCCCGGATGTCCACCGAATTGGTGGCGCGGAATCGCAAATTGTCATCCACGTGCCAGTCCAGGCCAATTTTCCAGGTCTGAACTGCGCCGGACACACTATAGTCGGTGTAGCGCCCCGCGATATCGGCCCCTAGATTTCGAATAAGCGGGAGATTGTGGGCAAGCGGGATATTTACTTCGCCGGCAAACTCCCACACATTGTTTGAGACGGCTGTGCGGTTGGCTGTAATATTGCTCTGCCAGAGTTGGACGGTGGGGTTGCATAACCGCAAGCCGGTGCAGTCCACGTTAAGCGTCGGTTGGGCATTGCTGGCGACGTCATAGGAGGTCCAGCGCGCTTCGGCCGAGAGCGCCGTCCTCACAGGCCCCGCCGGCAAGTCGAAGACATTGCCAGAAACTCCGCCGGCCATGTCGTCCAGGATATTCGTGAATACCGCCTGGCTGCGCTGCAGGAAATATTGATATTGTGCATTCGACAGCGCCGATGGACCGAACGGATTCATCGGCGTGCAACCAGGATATAGACCAGCAAACGGGGTGGTCGATACGTAGCAGACGATGGTCCCATTCGGGCCGGTTACGGCGTCCTCGGCCGCATACATTTTCTGGTTGTTCTGATTGTTAGGGTCGAAGATCTCTAGCCGGCTCTGACCGTGTGTGTAGAAAATATTCCAGTCGTATCTGCCGAACATCGTGCCATCGAGTCCGGTCACGATGCTGAGGTTCGAATTCAGACCGTTGGTCTGATATGCGGATCGGTTGCCGGGTTGAACGATATATTCCGCAATTTGAAATGTGTTGGTCGTTCCATTTGACAAAAGCGCCTGCGCGATGGGCGGCAGATAGGGATTGTTGCTGAAGAACGTATTCGGCACCACACCGGGATTGATCAGGTTATTTATGAAACTGCCTTTGTTGTAAGACTCCGCGAGAGAGCCCTGCACATAAAAACTCATCTCATGGGAGATGTCATAGCTAAACCTGGCAAAGCCCTCTGCCGTTCGCAGCGAGGAGGTGACTTGCCCCAATGTATCGACGGAGCCGTCGCCACCGCTGCTGATGCCAATGGTCCCAGTGGGCATTCCGGGATTGAAGGGGCCGATTACGCCGTTCTGAATGAACTGCATGCCGTTGGCGGCGCAGCCCGTGCAACTTATCTTGCCGCCATTGGCATAGGTACTCAAGGTTGCGAATGCGGTCGTGGTGAACGGGTTGGCCGCAGTGCCGGCGCCTGTCAGGAGGTAATTGTAGGGCCCTTCCGGACGCTGAAAGTTGAAAACGCCGTCCTGGTTAAAATACCTGGCCGAGCCTTCGACATGGCCGCGGCCGCCAAACAGTTCTGTTCCCGCGGCCATGCCGATTTGGTAGGAAGCCGCATCCCCGTAATTCGACACGCCGCTATTGGCTTCGACTTTCAATCCGTTGAATTGTTTGTCGAGCACGAAGTTGACCACGCCGGTGACTGCGTCGGAGCCGTAAACGGCCGAAGCACCGCCCGTCACCACGTCGACTCGGCTGATCAGCATTTGAGGCAGGGTGTCGATATTCACTGAACCGTCGGCGTTGGTCGGGGCGATGCGATGTCCGTCCACCAGCACAAGGGTCCGGTTGGCGCCGAAGGCGCGCAAGTTGAGCGTATTACCCGCGGAATTGGTGCTGGCGTTTGTGGTCGCGCGGGGCCCCGTGGATCCCTGGAAGATCGGTAGCTTGTTCAAGGCCGTGGCGATATCGCTCGGGCTTGTGGCCTGTAGCTGATCCTTGGAAATGACGGTAAGCGGCGTAGGTGAGCGCGTGATATCGGAAATGACACGCGACCCCGTGACGACCACCGCCTCTGTGGCCAGTTGGGGTGCACTATCGTCCACCCACTTGGGCCGAGGACTTGGTTCTGCGGCGCGCAAGCTTTGGCGCAGGACTATGGTTGTGCCGTTGTTGTCCGCCACCTCCAAGCCCGTACCGCTGATCAAAGTGGCGAGGGCCTCCCCGACGCCAAAATTGCCTTTGATCGCGGGTGTCTTGACGTTGCGCAGTTGGTCGCCCGGCGCAACGATCTGCACGCCGGCTTGCCGGGCAAATTCCGGCAAAGATTGGTTGGCATACTCTTCGGGGATATCGAATGGCTTGGATTGCGCGAAGGCCGGGGCGGAGCCCAAAAGAGAGCATACCCCTGCAACGCCGCACAATAATCGCCGGAGCGACCTCGACATTCCCCCTACTTTTCTTTTTATGCCGCGCAATCGATTGGATTGCGCGCTTTGTCTCTCTGAGATCAGATGCTTGGGACCTCGAAGCCCAACGCATGACCAGCGCGCCAAAACATACAATTAAAAATTACGGGCCGATATTTAAAGGTCGGGAAACCGCGGGCCGTTTCGCGCTTGCGAATAGGGGCGAACAGGCGGCTTTGGGTGGACCGCTATGCTTTCCTTCGGCCTGGGGTGGCGGGCAGGCGGGCAAATTGGCCAGGCATCTGCCTGTTTCGGACGCCGGGACGGCGGTGACACTTGGAGTCGGAAAAACCCTACGGCGATGGAAAATTTCGTCAGTCTGCGCCCATCGAGCAACATTGGGCCGGCTTGCTCTTGTCATTTGTTCCCTGGTGGAATGTTGTGGGGCCATGAAACTGCCGTCCAACGATCGCGCGCGGTGGCTCGCGCAGCACATTGTGCCACATGAACGGGCGATCCGTTCCTGGCTGGCCCGGCGGACCCACGATCTCGACATCGACGACATCGTCCAGGAGATGTATGCCCGCCTGGCTTCGGTGGAGAATGCGGAAAACATTCGAAATCCGCGACAATATGCGGCGCAGACTGCGATTTCCATCGCACTGAATCTGGCACGCCACGCCCGTGTCGTGCCGATGATTCCGATCGGTGATTTCGAGGAATTGGGATTGGCCTCTCTTGAACCGTCTCCGGAACGTGCGGTCAATTCGCAGGACGAGCTCAAGGAATTGGAGAATACGCTCCGAGAGTTGCCGCCGCTTTGCCGCACCGCGTTCCTGCTGCGTCGCGTCGATGGACTCTCGCAGAAGGAAGTGGCAGAGAAACTCGGTATCAGCGTCAAAACCGTTGAAAAATATATGGCTAGAAGCGTGCGCTTCCTGATCCAGGCCTATGGCCGCGGGGGCGCTGACGGCGCTCAAGTGTCTAAGAGTGGGGCGGGCGCGGTAGAGGACGATCGGACGCAGTTACGAAGATGACGGCCAGGCTTTCCAGCGAAGAAGTATATGACCGAGCCGCCAGTTGGGCCGCGAGGATCGATGCTGGCTCCCTGTCATCCGAAGAACAGGCCGTTCTTGAGGCGTGGCTGGCCGCCGATACGCGTCACTATGGCGCGCTGGCCCAGGCAAGCGCGCTTCTGGTGCCGGCACAGAAGCCGAGGTCCATGCGGGTTGTCGAACCGGTTAGGCCGCCCCGCCGTTCCTTTGTGCTGGGCGGCAGCATTGCGGCCGGGCTGGCCGTTGCCGCCGGCGCGGCAACCTATCTGACTCGAATATGGGACGAAGGCCGTTACCGCACCCGGATCGGCGAAATGCGGGTCATTCCCTTGAATGACGGCTCGGTCGTAACCCTCAATACCAACTCAGAAATCTTGGTTCGTTACTCGCAGCTCCAGCGCAATATCGAACTTGTCCAGGGCGAGGCCTTGTTCGATGTTGCGAAGAACAAGCAGCGGCCGTTCATTGTCCAGACGGGCACGACACAAGTTCGCGCTGTGGGGACAAGCTTCAGCGTAAAGGCGCTTCCAACCAGCCGGTTCAGGTATTGGTGCGGGAAGGTATTGTCGAGGTCAAGCGGCGGGACGTTCCAGTAGCGCCAACGGTCAGGGTTGCCACCAACGGGCGGGCGATCGCGCCGATAGATGCGCCCATTGTGGCCAATCCCGTGGAAACGGCGGAAGTGGGCAGGGAGCTGGCCTGGCGGGTCGGCCGCATCGCCTTCCACGGTGAGCCGCTAAGCGAAGCAGCCGCGGAATTTTCCCGGTACAGCGCCGTTCGCATACAGATAGATGATCCGCAGGTCGCCAATGAGAAGGTGATCGGCCTGTTCGTCTCGACGGATCCCGTTGGATTCGCCAATGCGGTGGCTGTTTCCTTCGACTTGCGCGCCGAGATCAACGGCGAGCGGATCCGGCTCTCCCGAAAATAATTTGAAGGCCACCGTAGGGTTCCGGTGAGCATCGCGTGTCTTTCGTTCATAGCAGGCTGCGCAACAGAACGCGGCCTCCATGAGGGGAGAGCGAGATGCGTGATTTTACCAGTAGAACTGTTCTGGCCTGTGGCGCGGCCGCGATCGCGATCGCTTGCGCTTCGGCTGCATGGGCGCAGCCGGGTGGTCAAGGCGATGTCGAAGCTGTAACGGTGACCGGAACGAGCATTCGAGGCGTCGCGCCGATCGGATCCAACCTTGTTTCCGTCGGCCGCGACACGCTGGAAAAGACTGCCGCGATCAATGCCACGGAAATGACGGATACGGTTCCGGCGATCACTCAGGCCGGTTCGGCCGCCCAGGGCGAGAACACCTATTCATACTATGCCCCCTCGATTCACGGTCTCGGAGGCAGCGCAAGCAACACGACCTTGGTGATCGTTGACGGCATGAGAATGCCTGGTGGTGGCACGCAATTCGGCCAAACCGACCCCAATATCCTGCCAAGCAGCGCGCTGCAACGTGTGGAGGTTCTCGCCGATGGCGCCTCCTCCGTCTACGGTTCTGACGCGGTAGCCGGCGTGGTTAACTACATCACTCGCCGCGAATTTCAAGGTATTCAGGTCAACGGCAAAGTCGGCGTGGCGAATGCATGGAATAGCGCAGATCTAAACGCAATTGCGGGAACCGCCTGGGATAACGGCTCGATGTATGTCGCTGGCCAGTATTCCTATCAAAGCTCTTTAGCCAATAGCTCTCGCTCGTTCCTAAGCCGCGCTGACTATCGTCCCTTGGGACAGAACTTCAAAACCTTCAACTGCTCACCCGCGAGCATCCGAACCGCTGCATCGGGCACCAATGTTTTCCTTTCACCCGGTTCGACAACGACGGTCCCAAATACGTCAGCATTCGCACCCTGCAATAATTTCCTCAATGGGGATGTGCTGCCGAGTGCGGAGCGCATTGCCGGCCTGATGCGAGTGGTTCAGAATGTCGGTGATCGCCTGACCCTCACCGCGACGGCCGATTACAGTCACCTTCTGGGCAATCGCAACCTGCAAGAAGGGCTGGTTACCGGAATAACGGCTTATGGGCCAGGCTCCGGTCAGGGAGGCCAAATCAACCCATTCTTCCAAGCTCCGGCTGGCGATCCTGCGGCCACGCAGGAGTCAATTAGCTATGCGGCATTGTTGCCGGGCACGCAGGGTAGCCAGGGCAACAAATACGGTATTGAGCAGCAAAGCAACGACACCTTGTTCTTGTACGGCAATGCGGAATACAAACTCAGTACGGATTGGACCGCCAAGTTCAGCGATTCTTTTGGCCGCAGCCGCACCAACGACGCAAGGGTCGGGGCATTCTGCCCCAGCTGCGCGATTTTGGCGGTAAACGGCACTACTCAAGCAAACGCCTCGACCACAACGACCAGCGTGGGCGGAGCCAATATTATCGCGCTTAATCTGCCGTTGAACTCCAGTAACGCTCTGGACGTTTGGGGCGCCAATGGAGGGGCATCATCCGCCACGGTTCTCAAGCAGCTCTATTCCTTGAACCAGAATAATACGCATTGGAACAGCTACAATCAGTCGAAGCTGGAAGTGCAGGGCGTTCTTGCCGAACTTCCGGCCGGCGCACTGCGCGTGGCGGCGGGCGCCGAGTACATGTGGGTGACCCAGGATGTCGCGACGGTTTCGACCGGTGGCCTAGGTGCGTTGGGTGGTGGTCTGTCAAAGTATTTTCAATTCTCTCTCGCGCGCAATGTGTATTCCGGCTATGCGGAGCTGGTCGCCCCCCTGATTTCGCAGGACATGGGCGTTCCTCTGGTTCAAGGCTTCGATATCGACCTTTCGGCGCGTTATGACCGCTACAGTGATGTCGGGGAAACCTCAAATCCGAAGATTGCCGCCAACTGGACCATCAGCGATGATCTGAAGGTAAGGGCGAATTACGCGACGGCGTTTGTCGCCCCGCCTTTGGCGGCCATCGGCATCCCATCGGCCGGTTACAAGCGTATCGCTACCGGGGTAACCCAGCTGACGACGCTGATCAATGTACCGGTCTCGCTCTATCCGCAGGTCACGGGTATTCCTGGTTGTGCGGGCGCGACGATGACCTGCCAGCTTGGCTCTTCCGTCAATCCTGGCCTTTCCCGGACTTACGGCATCGGTCCCAACGCAAAGCCGGAAACCGGCAACAGTTGGTCGGTGGGCGTCGATTTCCATCCGTCCTTTTTCCCGGGCTTCAGCTCATCGGTTACACTTTGGAACAACAGGTTTAAGGCGGGCGCGGATGCACTGGGTCTTACCCAAGAGATCAACATTCCGTCGCTGAACCGCCTCACGCTGTGCCCGAGTGGTTGTACCGCGGCCCAGATCAACGCCTTCACCAATATTGCCAATGGAGGCACGCTGGATAGCACGTTGCCCTCAACAGTCTATTTTCTGCGCAACGATGATCTTGGGAATGTCGTGAATCTTCGCGTTCAAGGCGTGGATCTGAGCACCATGTATGATGTGGCGACGGATGGAGCGGGTGAATTTCGATTGGGCCTAGACCTGACATGGTTCACCAAGTTTACCCAGGACTTCCCTGGTGTGGTCTACAGCATGCTTGGAACCTCAGGATCCAATAATACCTTTCCCTCCGTTGCGGGACACGCACGACTTCAAGCTGGCTGGACGTTAGACCGGTTCTCTCTCGACGCGTTCGTGAACTACACCAGTGGCTATCACAATTGGAACAACAGCTCCCTCATCCCAGTGATAAGCAATTCTGTGGGCGTGCCGATCGGCGGAGGTGACAAAGTTGGCGCCAATACAACCCTCGACATACATGCCGAATACGCCTTTGGCGATACAGGCTGGTTCGGCGATGCATCGGCTTACGTGGATGTAAAGAACGTCCTGGATTCCGACCCGCCCTTCTATAGCGGGAACACCGCAGGCATCGGGCTAGGCGGTTATGGCTATAACGGCTTTCTTTCAAATCCAATTGGCCGGATCTTCGCCGTCGGATTCAGGACCACTTACTGAGAAGCCTGGCGCACGTTACTGGCCCGTCATCCCCTGGATCGGGCCAGTCGTGTGAACCAGCGATTGCGGCGCCCAATGTCTTGGCGCCGCAATCTTTTTATCTTCCTGGATCGGCAACTGGCGGGAACATGATGCAAAAGTTCGTTGTTATGATCGCTGCGTTTGGCGCGATGTCTCTGTGGGGCATTGATGCGGTGATTGCCGATGGACCGGGGCTCTATAGCGAGGCCCAGGCCCAGCAGGGGCAGACCATCTACAACCAGTCCTGTTCAGGTTGTCATGGCGCCGATCTGCAGAACGGCTCGGCACCCGCGCTGAAGGGTGAAAGCTTCCATGGTATGGCCAGGGCGCAGAGTCTGACCGTGACCTCGCTGTTGCGGGTGGTGTCGCAGACTATGCCAAAGGACAATCCCGGCTCGCTCCCCAGCGAGCAGTATGATGCCATTGTCGCCTATATTCTCAAGCAAAATGGCTATAGCTCCGGCGCCGTGCCGCTCACGGCCAGCGAGGCGGGTTTGACCGTGTCGCTGACGCAGCTGGCCACATCGCCGCTTCCCAACAATGATCATGGTGTTTCGGCTACGGCGCCCACCATGGCGGAGAGTGTTCAGACTGCCCCCATAACGGCCGATGTGATGGTCACTGACGCGATGCT
>Ga0134126_10003066_pt1 | contig 20935 bp, 24 predicted proteins | sample KB31752_FD_96881 | JGI IMG/M metagenome (GOLD analysis project Ga0134126, IMG submission 96881) | Terrestrial soil microbial communities with excess Nitrogen fertilizer from Kellogg Biological Station, Michigan, USA - KB3-175-2 | ecosystem: Environmental > Terrestrial > Soil > Unclassified ... | reverse complement strand
GGCGCCCGCGATCAGCACGATGACGATCTCGGCCACCGACTTCGGGTCAGTCGCAGCGGACGGGAAGGCCAGCGCCACGACGACGAGCGCGGCGATCCCGCAGCACACCGCCACGAGGCCGCCAAGCAGCCGGAGCCGGCCGATCCGCTTCGGTTCGACCACGGCCTCGCGTAGTGCCTCCGTGGGCCGGACCGTCCCAGCACGCACGGCCGCCACCAGCACCGACAGCACCGCGACAGCGACGCCGGCCACGAAGGCGATCGCCAGGGGCGCGGCCGCGTCCGCCGTGACGGACACCTGGAACCACGACGGGGCCAGGCCCTGCCGCACGATCCAGCCCGCCAGCAGCGGCGCCCCCGCCATGGCGAGCAGGCAGCCGGCCGCGGCGCCGGCCGCGCCGACGATCGCTGCCTCGGCCACCACTGTCCGCATCACCTGTCGCGGCGTCGCCCCGATGGTGCGGAGCAGCGCCAGGTCACGGCGGCGCTGGGCGACCGAGAGCCCGAAGGCCGAGGCGGTCACGGTAACGGAGACGAAGGCGGAGAGCAGGGCGGCGATGCCGAGGAAGGTGGTCAGCCCGGAAAGCTCGGTGGCGTCCTGGATGGCCCCCGGGTCGGCCTCATGCCGGTCCGCGCCCGTGAGGACCTGCAGGTGCGCGCCGGGCAATGCGGCCGCGCGGCGGGCCGTGACGGCCTCGCCGGTCACCAGCGCGTCGACCCCCGGCGACAGCCGGGCCGCTGTCGCGTCGGTGAAGAAGACCGGCTGTTCTCCCGTCCTCGGGCGGACGGTGCCGGCGATCGTGTAGTCCCGTGCCCCGCTTGCGGTGACTACCGAGACCTGGCTGCCGACGGTCGCCGGCCAGGCGACGACGATCTCGTCGTCCGCGCGAGGCGGGTGACCCGAGGCCAGCACGTACGGGGCGAACGCGGCAGAGGACCAGCCGTGCCCGAGGGCGGGCTGTCCGGCGGGCGCGCCCTGCACCTGGGCGTAGAAGCTGCGGTCGCTGACCACGCCGGGCAGCTGGGCGATGACCGAGGCGGGCACAGCGGGCTGAGCAAGCAGCGGCACCGCGTCGACCGAGCCATTCCGGTCGTGTACCTGGAGGTTCGGGTCGACCTGGATGACGAACGGCGCGGCGGCGAACCGTTCCGGTCGTTGGTGCGCGGAGCCGGCCGAGGCGGCCGCGAGCACGAGCGTCATCATGGCGATGACCGACACGCCCAGCGCGAGGGCGGCGAACGTACCTGCGAACGCGGCCCAGCGGGTTCGTACTGTGGCGAGGGCGGCGGTCAGCATGCGAGGCTCGCCGGGTCGTCAGCGGAGACTTCCAGCCGGGCCATGTGGGCGGCGACGGCCTCGGCGGTGGGGCGTGCAAGCGTGTCCGTGACCCGGCCGTCGGCGAGGAAGATCACGCGGTCGGCGTACGCGGCGGCCATCGGGTCGTGGGTGACCATGATGATCGTCTGCTGGTGCTCGGTGACCATGCCGCTCAGGAGCCGCAGGACATCCCGCGACGTTCGGGTGTCGAGCGCCCCGGTTGGCTCGTCGGCGAACAGCACCTGCGGGGTGGTGACTAGGGCGCGGGCGATCGCGACGCGTTGCTGCTGGCCACCCGACAGCTCGCTTGGCCGGTGGCCGGCCCGGTCGCCCAGGCCAACCGTGGCAAGCGCCGCCTGGACGGCTTTCTGATCGGCCTTGCGGCCGGCTAGCCGGAGCGGCAGTTCCACGTTCTGCGCGGCGGTCAGCGCGGGCATCAGGTTGAACGACTGGAAGACGAACCCGACCCGGTCGCGGCGCAGCCTGGTCAGTGCGGTCTCGCTCAGCCCGGACAGCTCCGCCCCGCCGATGCTGACCTTTCCCGAGTCAGGCCGGTCCAGGCCCGCCGCGCACTGGAGCAGTGTGGACTTGCCCGAGCCGGACGGCCCCATCACGGCGGTGAAGGAGCCCGCGGGGAAGGAGAGGCTCACCTGGTCGATGGCCGTGATGCGGCTCTGCCCGATGCCGTACGTCTTGGTCAGCGACTCGATGACAACTGCCATCGCCATGCGAACTCCTCGGGTCCGTAGGCGCCCGACGCGCCGTTCAGAGGACAGCGTACGTTGACTGCAGAATTTTTTGCAAACTATTCTGCAAGTATGCTGATGTCCATGCCCATGACCCCGCCCGAACCCGCCGGACGTGCCAACGGGGACCAGACCGCGATTTTCCGTACGCTGGCCAACCCGCTGCGCCGGCGTATCCTCAGCCACCTCCAGCAGCACCAGGAGGCGAACTCCACCAGCCTGGCCCGCGCCCTGGGGGAGAGCACCGGCACCACGAGCTATCACCTGCGCAAGCTGGCCGAGCAGGGGTTCGTGGCGGAGGTTCCCGGGAAGTCGGCCGGCCGGGAACGATGGTGGCGTGCCCTGCCGTACCACGTCCAGGCGCCCGACCCGGCGAAGATGGCGGCGGCCGAGCTGTCGGCGGCCATGGCCCACACCAAAGCCCAGACGGAGCACGACATCGACCTGTACTTCCGGGTCCTCACCCAGTACGAGGGACCCGAGGGCTGGGCCCAGCTCAGCCGCGGCGGCGTCCACATGACCAAGCAGGAACTCCTCGCGTTCTTCCAGGAGTACCTCGCCCTGCAGTGGAAGTACGGCCACACCCCCCAGGACGCCCCGCCGGACGCCCGCCCGGTCGCCCTGCGCTTCTTCGCCATCCCCGACACCCCGGCGTAGGCTTGCCGCACGCACTACGGCGAACGAGGAGAATCGTGCCAGAGAGCGTGCTTACCCCCGCGCAGCTTGGCCACCTGCGGCATTTCGACAACTTGTCCCGCCAGCAGCCCAACGACTGGTCGCTGATGCAGGGCAAGGGAACCGGCCAGGACGACTTCGGCGGTTACCGGTTCCAGTTGGCCTATATGGCCTACGCGCTCGCACTCACCCACCGGCACCGGCTCCCCGCCGCGCCGGGCCTGTTCCAGCCCGTCATCCAGCGCTGATCGAGAAGATCCTACTACCCGAGGTCTGGATGTACTGGCGGGACGTCAGCCGCGGCGGCTCCATCCTCAACGCGCACGTCAGCGACTCCCTCACCGAGCAGTGGGATCCAGTCGTCCGCGACAACATCATGTACAGCGCCTATGTCCAGTCCATGGCACTGCTGCACGACTACCTCTTCGACTCGGACCGCTACGCCGCCGCGGAATCACTGACCTTCCGGCACTGGTCGTACTTCTGGGGCGGGGCGGAGAAGCGGTTCGCCTACGACCGGGACTCGCTCAACGAGCACATCTACTGGCAGATGATCGAGAACGGCTACCTCGGCGTCGCGTGTGAGCCGAACTGCGTGTTCCAGATCTGCAACCAGCCGACGATCCTGGGCTTCCGGCTGCACGACCTGATCACCGGCGACAGCCGGGCCACGGAAGTCGTCGCCGGGTACGAACATGAGCCCCGCCTGGCGTGACCACGGCCTGTACTACCCCCGCAACGACACCCCTAGCGACTCCGGCGGGAACCGGGCTGAGGTCGAGCCCATGACCGGGAACGTCCTGCTCGGGTATGCGCGGCTGAACGTCCCTGACGGGCTGTGGGGCCTCTACAACCACCCGTGGGACCGCGCGCACTTCGCGGAGCCGGCCCTGACCGCGGTTGACCTGGACGTCGAGGTCAGCCAGGCCGAGGTCGCCGACGGCACGCTGTGCACCCGGCTGCGCCGCCTCGCTGGCCTGCCCGGCGCGGGCACGGTCACGGTCTCCCGGGTCGTCGGCCGCGGCCGCTGGACGGTGCGCGCCGACGGTCAGCCGGTGGCGCACGTCGACGGCGGGCCCGCCGAACCGGCGCCTGGCCCCGGTCCGGCTAGTGTCGCGGTCCGCACCGCGGGCGAGGACCTGATCCTGGGGTGCCAGGCAGGGCAGCCGCAGGTCGTCACCATTCGGCGGGCGCCGTGACCGCGCCCGTGACGCCGGCTTTCCGGCTGGTCGACCACGACGGCGCGCCGGTGACCGAGCAGAGTTACCAGGGCAGCTGGGTCGTGGTGTTCTTCGGTTTCACCCACTGCAAGGCGGTCTGCCCCAGGGCGCTTGGGCGGCTGTCGGACGTCCTCGACAGCCTGGGCGAGGCAGCCGACCAGGTCCGCGCGCTCTACTTCACCGTCGACCCGGAGCGGGACACCCAGCAGGTCATGAAGGAGTTCCTGCGGGCCTACCCGAGGTTCACGGGCCTGACCGGGCCGGACGCTGCGGTCGACGACGCCAAGAAGGCATTCCGGGTGTTCGCGCGCCGCAAGGCCGACCCTGACGACCCAGACGGCTACACGGTCCCGCACACCGCGATCACCTACCTCATCGCGCCGGACGGCCAGTACGCCGACCACTTCGCGGACGCCGCGCCCGCCACAGACGTAGCCGCGCGCCTGCGCGCGCACCTGAGTCACGGTCGGCGGCAACTGGGATCGACCGCCTTGGACGGGAGAGCGTGACGTCGGCCCGAAACGCCCAGCTGGTCACGATCTGATCAGCAGGTAAATCCCGATCATCGGTGAGACTTTTGTTCCGCGGTAAGAAAAGAGCGTGTCAGGCGCGCTTTTCCTTCATCGGGCAAAGAATTTACATCATAACGGCGGCGTGTGATAAGTGACTGGTACAGATATTTACGGATAAATGCGTGCCGCGAGAAGCCCCGCGCGCTGGCTGGCCACGGACTGGTGGGGCACGGCGGTCGTGGGGCAAGGCACCTTATCGGGCGGTCAGCCTTCGCTTAAGCGCACCTTAACGCTGTAGATCGTGACGCACGGCGTCGTTAGCGTGACCCCAAGTCGCTCTCCTGCACTCGCTGAGCGCGTTCCCGCACGACAAGCACAGGAGCGGAAAAGGAGGCTGGACATGCCCGGCATGTTGCGACCCGTCACACGTGGCCGTAAGCGCACTACCAGAGGCGGGCTCGCGTTCGCGCTTGCCGTCATCGCGGCGGCTATCGCGCTGACGGCGGTCACGACGCACACTGCTTGGTCTTCCGCCCAGGTGCGTGATGCGGCGGCGACCTCGGTAGCGGCGCCCGCCGCGGTCCCAGGTCCGCCGGCTGGCTGGTCGACCGTCTTCAGCGGCGACTTCAACGGCGCGGCGGGCTCCGGCGCGGACTCCCAGTGGATGTACGACACCGGACCCGGCTCGAACTTCGGCACGGGCGAGATCGAGACGATGACCAACTCGACGAGCAACGTGCACCTGGACGGCAGCGGCAACCTCGACATCACCGCCCTCGGCGGCGGCAGTTCGTGGACGTCCGGCCGTATCCAGATGACCAGTGCCAACGTCGGCGCGCCCGCGGGCGGTGAGTTGGAGGTCACCGCCTCAATCCAGCAGCCCTCGGGCGGGCTCGGTTACTGGCCGGCGTTCTGGATGCTCGGCCCCGGCCAGTGGCCGGAGAACGGCGAGATCGACATCATGGAGGACGTCAACTCGCTGTCCGAGGTGGCCGGGACTATCCACTGCGGCGTCGACCCGGCGGGCCCGTGCAACGAGCCCAACGGCATCGGCAGCGGCCTCACGTCATGCGGCGGCTGCCAGAGCGGCTACTACACGTACTCGATGATCCTGAACCGGACCAATACCGCCAACGAGTCGGTCACCTTCTACCTGGACGGTAACCAGTACTTCAGCGTGAGCGAGTCCCAGGTGGGCACGGCGACCTGGCAGGCGGCATACGACCACAACCTGTCGATCATCCTCGACCTGGCGATGGGCGGCGGCTTCCCTAACGGCGTCTGCAGCTGCACCACGCCGACCAGCGCGACCACGTCGGGCGGCACGATGAGCGTGGCCTACGTCGCCGCTTATTCGACCAGCGGGAGCAGCGGCGGCGGCGGTGGCGGTACCAGCGGCAGCGGGAGCGCGATCACCGGCTACCAGGGCCTGTGCGTCGACGTCCGCGGCGCGAACTCCGCCAACTTCACCCCCGTCCAGGTGTACACCTGCAACGGCACCAACGCGCAGCAGTGGACCGTCGTCCAGGCGGGCAGCACCCTGCACGCGCTCGGCAAGTGCATGGACATCAACGGGGGCGGCACCGCCGACGGCACCACGGTGGACCTGTACGACTGCAATAACACCGCCGCGCAGGTCTTCATCCCGCAGTCAAACGGCACCCTCTACAACCCGCAGTCAGGCAAGTGCCTCGACGACACCGGCTACGGAGGCTCCGGCACCCAGCTGCAGATCTGGGACTGCACGGGCAACGCCAACCAGCAGTGGAAGCTGCCGTAATACGTTGACCTTATTCCGCGCCGGGCGGCGGGAGCAGTTCCGTCTTGTACTCGGGCGCGAGCGCCTCCGCCTTGGCGATGAAGGCCGCCTGCGCGTCGGCGTCGAGCGGCGGCGGTGCCTGCGTCCGGGTGGCGACGGGCTGGCCGACCAAGGTGAAGAACTCCTCCTGCCCTGATGGCGCGCACATGCACAGCAGTCGCGACGGCTTGTCCCCGGCGTTCGTGAAGGCGTGCGGGGCGTTGGCCGGCACGTTGATGGTCTCGCCGGCCCGGGCAACGAGCGTCTCGCCCCGGAAGGTCACCTGGACTTCACCCTCAAGGACGGTGAACATCTCCTCGAAGTCGTGCCGGTGCGGCGGCGGGCCGCCGCCTGGCGGCACGTGCATGTCGATGAGCGTGTACTTCCCGGCGGTCTCCTCGCCGGTGACGAGAATCGTGTAGGTGTCACCGACCAGCCCCATGTGCGGCAGGCTCTGGTCGTGGTCGGGCCGCGCGACAGTGAGATCTCGGGACAGATCATCGGGCGGGACGGGCAAAGGGCGGCTGGGCATACTTTGTCTCCTCTCAGTGCAGAAATCCCCCGGCGGCCTCGTAATTAACGGCCTCCTGAACGCTCATCCGCCGGCCTTCCTCCACCAGCTGGGCGAAGGTCGGCGCGCCGAGCGGGCCAGCGACGGCGCCGGCCGCCCGCTCCACGTCGGCTCGTTCCTGCGCGGGGAGCGGCGTCCCGGCCCGCTCGCGGAGTGCGGCCGCGGCCCCCAGGAGCACGGCGGCCCGGCGCGGATGCTGACGGGCGGCGGCCACGCAGGCCAGCCCCTCAAGCGCGAGGGCAACGGGAGCCGCATCCGGCTGGTCCCTGGTAAGCCGCAGGCTCTCCTGATGGCACGCCTCCGCTGCGTCCAGGTCGCCCCGGAGCTCTTCCACGTACCCCAGGGCGGCCAGCGAGTAGGCCAGCTCCGACATCCGGGCCGCTTCCCGGTAGTACGCCACGGCCGCCAGGTGCAGTTCCCTGGCCGGCCCGTAGTGCCCCTGGCGGCGGGCCGCCATGGCGAGGCCGCTGCGGGCGAGCGCCGCCGCATCCCATGCGCCCAGTTCCTGGGCCAGGTCGAGGGCTTCCTTGTGCAGCACCGCCGCCGTTTCGAAGTCCCCAAGGTAGACGTGCAGGTCGCCGAGGTCGGCGAGCAGGAAGGGGACTTCATCGCGCAGTCCGAGGTCCCGGACGATCCCGAGGGCCTCCTCATACACGCTGACGGCATCGCCGAAAGCGCCTTGGCGGCGCGCCAGCAGCCCGATGAGCTCTAGGGCCATCGTCTGCCCCCACTGGTCCCCGGCGGCCCGGAAGCCGTCCAGGCTCTCGCGCGCCAGCGCCATGGCGCGCTCGTGCTGCGCGGTGAACGCGGACACATAGCCGAAGAACGTGTTGGTGATCGCCCGGCCCCAGTCGTAACCGACCGCGCCGAACCCGGCCTGGGCTGCTTCCAGCAGCGAACCGGCCTCGCGGAACTCCCCACCCAGGCCAAGCGCCAGCCCCAAGATCGCCTCGCACAGCGCGATCCACCACGGGTCCGCGGCGGCCTTCGCGAGTTCGTACGCCTCCCGTGCCTGCGGAGCCGCCTCGTGGACCCTTCCTTCGACGGTGGCCAGCAGGGCCGCCCAGATGAGCGCCCTGGCCCGGTTTGCGGGCGCCGCGTCCCTGGCCGTGCCCACGGCTTCGGCGAGGCGCTGCCTGACCTCGGAGCGGTGCCTGCCAATCAGCCAGAAGTACGCCAGGGCGCTGGTGAGGCGCACGGCCACGTCCGGGTCCCGGCGGAACGCCCAGTCCATGGCGGCGCTGAAATTGTCGTGGTCCGCCTCAAGCACGCGCAGCCAGGACGCCTGCTGCGGGCCGCGCAGCAGCGGCTCCGCCTCCTGCGCCACCCGCAGGAAGTACTCCGCGTGTCGGCGCTGCAGCTTCTCGGCCGCGCCGGATTCCCCGAGCCGCTCCCCGGCGTAGCGGCGCAGCGTCTCAAGCATGCGGAACCGCGCCTGGCCCCTGTCCTCGGCGATGACCAGAGACTGATCCACGAGGCGAGACAGCGACTCCAGCACGCTCGCAGGGCCGGCGCCCTCGTCCCCGCATACTTCCTCGGCCGCCTCGAGGGTGAACCCGCCGGTGAAGACCGACAGCCGGCCGAAGAGCTCTCGCTCCGGCTCCCCGAGCAGGCCGTAGCTCCAGTCGATGGCCGCGCGCAGCGTTTGGTGGCGCGGCAGGGCGCCCCGGCGCCCGGAGGTGAGCAGGCCGAAACGGTCGTCGAGCCGGGCCGCGATCTGGGCCGGGGGGAGCATCCGCACCCGGGCCGCCGCCAGTTCGATCGCGAGCGGAATGCCGTCGAGGCGACGGCAGATCTGGGACACCGCCGGGGCGGTGCTGGTGTCGAGCACGAACGCGCCCTGGACGGCGGTGGCGCGGTCGGCGAAGAGCTGCACGGCGTCCGACCGGGCGATCTCCCCGAGCGCCAGTTCCCGAGGTCCCGGCACGCCCAGCGGGGGCACCGGCAGCAGGGCTTCCCCGCCCACTCCCAGGCGCTCCCGGCTGGTCACCAGGAACCGGGTCGCGGGGGCCGACCGGAGCACTCGCTCGGTGACCTGCGCGCAGGCCTCGATCAGGTGCTCGCAGTTGTCGAGCACGACAAGCAGTTCCTTGCCGCGCAGGTAGTCGGTGAGCTTGTCCGTGAGCGGCTTCGCGGTCCCTCCCGTCACGCCGAGGGACCCGCTCTCCCCGATACCCAGGGCCGATGCCAGCGACTGCGGCACCATCGCGGGATCGCTGACGGCCTCCAGCTCCACCAGCCAGACGCCGTCGGGGAAGGAGTCAAGGGCAGCCCGCGCCAGCTCAACGGCCAGCCGGGTCTTGCCCGACCCGCCAGGTCCGGTCAGGGTCACCAGCCGCGAGCTGCGCAGCAGCCTTCCCGCGGCGGCGAGCTCGGCGTGCCGTCCCACGAAGCTTGTCACCGGGGCCGGCACGTTGCCCTGCGCCTCGGCGCCGGCCTGCGGCATAGACGGGCCAGGCAGCAGGGAAGCGTCCTGGAGAAGTATCCGCTGGTGCAGCTCCTGCAGTTCAGGTCCGGGATCGACGCCAAGCTCGTCCACCAGGACACTGCGGCCTTCCTGGAAAACCCGCAGCGCCTCCCCCTGACGTCCTGACCGGTACAAGGCCAGCATCAGGTGCCCGCGCAACCGCTCGCGCAGCGGGTTGGCCGCCACCAGCGCCCGCAGTTCTCCCGCGAGTTCGGCATGCCGGCCGAGCGCGAGTTCCGCCTCCGCCTTCAGCTCAACGGCGCGGATCCGTTCCTCTTCAAGGCGGGCGATCTCCTCACGGGCGAAGCCCTCGGCCGCGAACTCCGCGAGGGCCGGGCCGCGCCACACACCGAGCGCCTCCTCAAGCAGCGACAAGGCGCGCGCGCGGTCCGCCTGGCCGGCCTGCTGCGCCTCCGCCACCAGCCGCTCGAACCGGCCGGCGTCGAGCTCTTCCGGTTGCAGGCTGAGCACGTAGCCCGGCTTACGGGTAACGAGCCGGTCGGCGTCCTCCAGGGCCTTGCGGACCCGGGACACGACGACCTGAAGCGCGTTCGAAGGCTTGCCGGGAAGGTCGCTTCCCCACAGCTCATCGATCAGCCGGTCCGCGGCGACCACCTCGCCTGCGTGGATCAGCAGGATCGCCAGGAGCGCGCGTTCCCTGGTCCCGCTTACCTGCAGCTGCCGCTCGCCCTCCGCGACCTCCAGCGGCCCGAGGATCCGGAACTCCATGCCCCGAACATTAGCGCCTGACCATCACAGACAGCGGCTTGAAAGCCCGTCGAAAGCCCTGTATCGGACTCTTAGCTCGAAGACGCCGTGCAGTCCCAAGGAGACCCACATGGACCCCGTCAGAAAGAGCGCGCTGGTGGTGGGCGTGCTTTTCATCGTCACCTTCATCGCCTCGATCCCGCCCGCGTTTATCTTTTACACGCCGGTGCTTAACGACTCCCACTACATCCTCGGCGCCGGCGCCGACACGCGCATTTTCGTGGGCGCGTTCTTCGAGGTGATCCTCATCATCTCGGGCATCGGCACCGCCGTCGCGCTCTTCCCCGTTGTCCGGCGGCAGCACGAGGGCATCGCGCTCGGGTACGTCGCCGCTCGCATCATCGAAGCCACGATGGTGGCCGTCGGCATCGTCAGCCTGCTGGCGGTCGTCACGATGCGCCGGGACTTCGCGGGAAGCGGCGGCGACGCCGCCACGTTCGTTGTCGTCGGCAAGGCGCTGGTCGCCGTCCATAAGTGGACGTTCCTGCTCGGCCCCGGGTTCTGCCCAGGAATCGAAAACGGGCTGATACTCGGTTACCTGATGTACCGGACCCGCCTGGTGCCACGGCCCATCGCCGTGCTGGGCCTCATCGCGGGCCCGCTCGCCATCATCGCGGGGACCGGGGAACTGTTCCAGCTGTTCCCGCAGCTCTCCGGCACGGCCGGCGCGCTCACCTTCCCAGAAGCGCTCTTCGAGGCCGTGCTCGGCATCTGGCTCACCGTCAAGGGCTTCCGGCCGTCCGCGGTGAACCCGGCCACCGTTCGGGATGATCAAAATCATTCCACCGAACGGGTTGTTGGTTCCAGCGACAGCTCAACTCAAGCGCGGTGATCGTCAAGCAGCGGGCCGAGGGGTCCCAGGTCGATGTTCAGGTCCTCCCACTCGAGGCCGAACTCGTCGAGCAGCTCGCCCATCCGTTCCTCGAGCCGCATCAGCGTGTAGCCCAGGCGCTCCGCCTGCTCGTCGGTGACGGTACCGTCGTCGACGCGGCGCAGCGCCTGGCGCTCCATGAGCTGCCGCAGCAGCTCCACGATCGTGAGCACGAGCGCCGCGAGACCCCGCTCGGCCGCCCGCGGGTCGTCGTCGGCGTCGAGCCGGTAACGCACTCGCTGGCCGGCCTGCTGCTCCACTTGTCCGGCCTGGCTCATCGGTCCCCCTCCGGCTGTGGTTCCACCAGGGCGCTGACCGAGGTCAGCAGCGCGCGCAGCGAGATCACCACGAGGTCGACGTCCGCGATGGACAGCGTGATCTCCCCGGTGACCACAACGCCGCCGGCCAGCACCCGGTCGAGCAGGTCGACAAGCGAGACCCGCTGCGACGGGTACCCGGCCTCAGACAGCCCAGCGCCTCGAACGTCAACGTCCGTCATCGTCACCGCCGGCGAACGAGTATGGCGGCCACGGGCCGGTCAGCTCGATCCGCAGCTCAGGATGGGCGGTCGCCTCAGCGGCGACCGCAGCGGTGAAGCTGGTGCCGTCGCTCGCGTCGAGCAGGTACGCGGCGTTGAGCAGCATCGGCAGCCGGACCTTGCTCAGCTGGGCGGACTGCGGCGGCCGCACCACGGCCGCCGCCGCCTTGCCGGCCAGCCCGGAATGGACCGCCCGGGCCCCGCTTACCGCTGCGGTGCGGGCTTCCCGCCCCGCTGCGAGCTGGTCCCGCCGCCGCCGCAGGTAAGCGAGCCCGGAACCAGGCTCGTGCGCCCTCGGGCTGGCGGCGGCCTCGCCCTGGTCCGCCGTCGCGTAGGCCTTGACGCCCCACTCGACGCGGCCGCCGACCCGGCGCAGCGCGTCGAGCAGCTGGTCGTGATGGTCGCCGAGCGCGGCGCAGACGGCGGCGTCACCGCGGTAGACGGTAGCGAGCCTGACCGGGAGCAGCGGGAACAGCCGTGCTGCCGCCTCAACGACGTAGTGGTGCAGCCGCGCGACTTCGTCGAGCCACTCCAGGTCCTCTAGGTGCTCCCGCAGCGCCTCCTCGCCGAACTCCGCCAGGCTCACGTCGCCGACCAGGACTGTCAGTCCCGAGCAGGTGACGGTGCGCACCGTTGCGCCGCCCACGCCCGTCAGCCAGGACAGGTCTGGCGTCCCGCCCGACTCGGCGACGCGGTCGCTTTCGGTGATCCCGTAGGCCCAGACGCCCCCTCCAGGGGGTTCGGGGGGGCGTCCCCCCGGGAGGTACTGTTCGCTCATTCCCCTGACTCCAGTTCCCTGATCCGGCCACGCAGGCGGCCAAGCTCGTCCTTGAGCTCCTGGAGGCCGCCCTCTTCCAGCTCCTGGCCGTCTCCGTCGCCTCGCTTGCTCCGCACGGCTTGCCGAGCGGCGTTCGCGTTCAGCCAAGGGTCGGTTTCCCACCAGTTGATGCCGACCTCGCGGGCGGTATCGAGCGACGCGATCACGAGCCGCAGCTTGATGGTGAGCAGCTCGATGTCCAGCAGGTTGACTTGGATGTCGCCCGCGATCACGAGGCCCTTGTCGAGCACTCGTTCCAGGATGTCGCCCAGGTTGGTGGACGATCTCCCGCCGCCGCCGGCGATGCCGCGTTGCGTGGCGCTGGTCCCCGGCTGTGGGCCACTGATGGTCATGTCACTCCCCGTCTGAGTCGCCGCGCCCCCGCGCGTAGCGTCGCACCCGGCGGTAGGCGAGGAGCTCTCCGCCTGGGTCGACTTCGATCTGGTACGTCGCCATCAGGTCAGTCGACGAAGGGATCCGGTGATCCTCCACGACCTCCACGGTGACCCGCCAGCCGTCTTCCACTGGCTCGACGCCGCTCACTCCGTCCGGCTCCTTGCCGGTGAGGTCGATGATCTGCTCCAGCCCCGCCTGCCCGGCCTTGGCAGCGGATAGCCGCCCGCGGCGCGGCGCGCTGTCGGTATCGGTGTCGGCGTCTCTGGCAGGCCGTCGTTCAGCCATGTCGATCAGCTCCTGTCGTCACTCATCCTGGCCAACGGAGGGGGACGCCGACGGCGCCACCATGATGCTGGTGAGCTCGTCCTGGATCTGGGCCAGCTCATCGTCGGTGATCTCGCCGGCGTCCCGCTGCCGCTGCGCCTCTTCAAGCTCGCGCCTGATCCGGGCGGGGTCGTGGTACTCGCTCTCCGCCTGTTCCTCGATCAGCTCCGCGAGCCTGATGACCCCTTGGACCGGCAGGAACGGGAGCCGCAAGAGCAGCGTCAGCACTTCCATCGCACCTCGCCTCAGCCCGCGGCCGTCTCAGTCGCCGGCGCCGCTGCCCCCACGAAGTCGTAGGCGGCGAGCGGGCCGAGCAACCGCAGCTCGATCCGGCCCTGCCACTGTTCCGCGAGCCGCTCGACCGACTTCTGCAGCTTTTCCGCCTTGCCCGTCTCGACGAGGAAGGCGACGTAGGCGGCATCGAGCTCATGCGAGGGAGGGCGGACCACGCTTGCCGTGACCTGCCCGGACAACGCGTCGCCGAGCGCTTCGGTGTCCGCCTGGCGCTTGGCCTCAACCGCGCCGCTGATCACTTCACCGAGCTGCATGCGCGCGTCCCGGCTCGCATCCGGGTCCGTGCCCCTGATCGCCTCGTTGAGCTGAGCCGCGTCGGGCTGCTCGGAGAGCACCTCCGACAGGATCACGTTCTCGACGTAGCGGCCCTGGACGACGTACTCGGCGTGTCCTTCAAGCTGCTTTATCGCCGAGGTGAACTCGTCATAGTGCTCGCCGAGCAGTTCCTCCGCGACCGCGTCGTCGCTGGTTAGCACCGCGCCAAAGCGCAGCGGCAGCACCGGCACGTCGGCGGCGGTCGCGTCGAGCAGCTCTTCGTGCGCGAACAGGTCTTCGGCCCGGCCGAGCGGCCGGTCCAGGTGCACGTCGCTGACCAGCGCCGCGAGGTCACGGTGCCGGACAACGCGGATCTCGCCAGGCGGGTCGCCAACGCCTTCCGCGCCGGGTTCGATCTCGATATCGCCCGGCAGGATCCCGTAGACGTAGACACCCAGCTGCGGGTTTTCCATCTGCGCGGTCATGTCAGTCTCCCCTCCGGCGGGATCGCTGAGGTTCGCGGTCGCCGCTCTGCGCGTCCGCGAACTCGCGGAGCTTCTCACCTGCTGCCTCGATGGCGCCCTTGGTCTTGTGCTTGGCGCCGCCCTCTTCCAGGTCCCCGACGAGCCCGGGCAGGCCTTCCTTCTCTTGCGAGATGTCGAGCCGGTTGACCGCCTCGGCGAACCGGAGGTAGGTGTCGACGCTGGCGATGACGACCCGGGCGTCGATGGTGACGAGCTCGATGCCAACTAGCGACACCCGCACGTACGCGTCGAGCACGAGGCCCTTGTCCAAGATTGTGTCGATGACGTCTGCGAGTCCGGAGGCCTGCGGTCGCTGTGCGACGCCGCCGCCTCCTGACTGGGGAGCGATGCTCATAATCAGATTCCTTCTGTCGCTTCTGTTCGTTGCCGCAGAGCGAAGCGGTGGTCAGCGGAGCGTCACCGCGAGCCGCCGCGTGCGGCTCCCTCGCGGGCGCGCTGGGGGGCGCGCCCCCGGCTCCCGCTGCGTGCCGGAGCGCGGCGACGGCCGCTGGGGCGTTCTCCGTCTACGTCCTCTTCCTCGTCGGCGGGCTCTTCCTCGTCGCCGGCCTCGTCGTCCGCCTCGTCCGCGAGTTCCTCGTCCGTGGCCTCGTCCTCGGTGGCCTCGTCCGTGGTCTCGTCGGTCTCGTTGGCGGGCGCTTCGTCCCGCTCGCGGTCTTCTTCCTCGAGCACGGCCTCGTGGTCCTTCACGATCTGGCCGTCTTCGATCACCCCGCGCCAGCCCTCGACGTCGTCTGGGTGGAGCAGTGCGTGGGCCATGACGTGGCGCTGGAAGTGCTTGAGCTCAAGCCGGGTCCGCCGGCCCTGCGCCCGCCAGAGGTTGCCGGTGCGCTCGAACATGCCCTGCGGGTGGTACTCGAGGACCACCACGATCTTGGTCAGGGTGGGGGTGAGTTCGTGGAAGGTCACCACGCCGTCGACGTGGCCCTTCTGCCCCTTGGACCGGAACACGATCCGCTCGTCGGGCCGCTGGTCGACGATGGTGGCTTCCCACTCCCGGTGCGACCAGAAGACCTGCGCCTTCCAGTTGACCTTGTACTCGTCGTCGTTCACGTCGGGCGAGGCGTTCTCGACCTTCTTCGTGAAGCTGGGGAAATCCTCGTAGGTCGTCCACTGGTTGTAGGCGAGCCGGACCGGCACTCCCACGTCGACGGATTCGACGATGTTGGTCAGCTTGAGCTTCTGCTTTCCGCCGCTCTTGCCTTTGCTGAAGATGCCCTTGACTTTCTCCTTCAGGCCCGTCATCCCGGCTTTGGCTACGGCCTTGGCGGGGCTGTCGCCCTCGGCTATGTTCTTCGCGCCGGTGACCGCGGCCATCAGGCCAGGACCGCCGGGGCCTTCCACATAGTCGTTGAGCCGCCCGGTCGCGCCTTCGACCTTTTGCGTCACTGACGAGAGGGCACGGTTCGCGACCGCGCCGACCAGCCCGCCGGCCTCGCCCTTGAGCCGATCCATCGGCCCGTTACCGTTGTTCTTCCGTGGCGGCATCAGGCTCACCTCCCCGTCCGGCTAACCGGAGAGCGCCGCGCGGTCGTGGTCCGCCGCCCGCTCCCGGTTCGGCTGCTCCCGGACCGCCGGCCTCGGCCAGCGGTCTCCGGCTCCGCGTCGTCCGCTTCGTCAGCTTCGTCCGCGTCGTCGGGGTATTCGTCCCGCTCGTCCGCGACGTCCTCAGCCTCTTCGGGCTCGGCCTGGTCAGCCTCGTCGTACTCCGGCTCTTCCGGCTCGTAGTCCTCGTACTCGTCATCGGCGCGGTCGTCATCCGCGCGCGAACGCCGGCCGGTTACCCGGCGGGCGGCACCGCCCGCGGCGGAAGCCGCGCGTCCCCCGGTCTTCGCCGCGCGCTTGCCCGCGGCCGAGCCAGCCCGGCCGGCTTCGCGTGCGGTGTCCTCAGCGCCCTCCGCCGCTGCGGAAGCGGGGTTGCGCACGCGCTCGGCCCGGTCGTGCAGCGAGTCGGTCAGCGCGTCAACGCGGCTAGTGGCCGCGGTCGTAAGAGCGGCCTTTCCCGCGGTCACGAGGTCGCCCCGCACGATGTCAGCGACATCGGCGAGTTGGGGCGCGACCTTGCCGAGCGCCTCGCTCGAACCGAGCATCTTCATACCTCGCCGCATGACCAGGCCACCGACGGTGGTCCCGCCGACAGCAGTGGCAGCGGCCATGAGGGTCGCAGTGCGGAGCTTCCGCCGGCGGCCTAGCACGTAGCCGACGGCGATCGCCGTCGCAGCCCGGGTGCTGCCTTTCATGTTCCAGCCTCCCATCTGAGCCGCCGCGCCACGATCGGCCAACAAGCCAGTCCGCCGCTGGCGCGTAAGCTCAGAACTTTCGATACCGTCCGGACCCGGCCTGTCATCGGGTCTTAGATCCGGTTTGCTTGATGGTTTCGGCGGCTACCCGAGGACGTCCGAAGAAAACGGCCAGCTTCGATTCATCTGGCCCAGGATCGGATAACAGCAAGAAGCGCGTGACGCAACGCGGTTTTCCCCGGTCAACACGCCTTCTCCCGCGACCAGCAGGTGCCTTCTTCCGCGACTACCAGGCGGCGCCGTCCGCCCGCGAGCCCTGCCGGCGGCAAGCCGGTTTCGGGCCTACCTGGCGGGTAGCGGTCACATTTCGAAAGGCGAAGCCGATAAAACGGGGGAGACAACCCATGACCGATACGCAAACCGCCCAGCCGACCGCCCGAGGGCTGGTCAAGGAAACGATCGCGGTGCTCGGCGCGGGCGGCACGATGGGCTTTCCGATCGCCCGCAACCTCGCCCGCGCCGGGCTGCAGGTGCGCGCGTGGAACCGGTCGGGCGATAAGGCAGAACCGCTCACGGCCGACGGCGTCTACCTGGCCCGGACGCCTAAGGACGCCGCCACCGGCGCTGGTGTCGTGCTCACGATGCTGGCGGACGAGGACGCCGTCATCGGCGCGATGGAGGGTCCGGACGGTGCCTTCGCGGCGATGCGCGGCGCCATCCAGGAGAACGCCACCCCTGACGACGACCCATGGGGCCCGCACCACGCGTTGTGGGTGCAGATGAGCACGATCGGCCCGGCGGCCACCAGGCGCTGCGCGGAACTTGCGAACAAGCACGGACTGGGGTTCGTGGACGCGCCGGTGCTCGGCACCCGCCAGCCCGCGGAAGAAGGCAAGCTCGTGGTCCTTGAGTCGGGGCCGGAGGAAGCCAGGCCGCGCACCAACCCGATCTTCGACGCGATCGGGCAGCGCACGATCCACGCGGGTGCGGCCGGGGCCGGCAGCCAGCTCAAGCTGGTCACCAACAGCTGGGTCCTGTCGGTGGTGGAAGCGGCCGCCGAGACGATCGCCCTCGCCGAAGGCGTCGGCCTCGATCCCAGGCTGTTCTTCCAGGCCATCGAGGGCGGCCCGCTTGACCTGCCCTACCTGCGGCTCAAGGGCAAGGCGATCACGGAGCGAGACTTCACGCCGGCCTTCCGGCTCGCGCTCGCGGCCAAGGACGCCGACCTGGTCCAGCGGGTCGCGGCGGAGCACGGCCTCGACCTGCCGCTCCTCGATGCGATCGCCCGGCGCTTCGCCGAGGCCGCCAAGGAACACGGCGACGAGGACTTCAGCGCTACCTACCTGATGAGCACGCCGCAGCGATAAGGCCGCGCCTATTCAGCGCTGCAGAAGCAACGCAATGCCGTGACAAATGCATGTGCAAACGCAATCCCATTTCGTGCACGCGCGTCTCGGTAAACCTCAGGCGAATTCCCGCGTCCCGTTAAGGTCTCTTTCGGATATACCTCCTCGTTAGTCGACCGAAATTTCTAGCCGTAGTGGTAGCGTGCATGAAATGTCACGTCGAGTAACTAAAAGTGCCGGGGGAGGGATGACGGTGGCCGAGCCCGTGTCAGCCGACGACGGGCCGCAACCGCCCTCCGGTGACTCGGAAGTCCGCCGGCTGCTCGACCAGACCAGGATCGCGCTCGCCGAGGCCAGGGATCAGCTGGCGGACAGCGAACAGCGGGCCGCCGAGGAGCACGAGCTCGCGCTGCGGCTGCAGCGCGCGATCATGCCGTCAGGCGTGTCCCTGGTGGCCACCGCTGGCGTCGACATCTCCGTCCAGTGCCGTCCCGCCACGCCGACCGCCCTGGTGGCGGGGGACTGGTACGACGCCCTGCAGCTCCCTGGCGGCGACCTGCTGTTCGTCGTGGGCGACATCGCGGGCCACGGCATCGAGGCCGTGACCGGCATGGTCGCCGCGCGCAACGCGTTGCGGGGCCTTGCCGTGACCGGCGCCGGCCCCGCCGAACTGCTCGGGAAGCTGAACTACGCGGCCTGCCTGTTTACCGAGGGCGTCACCGGAACCGTGATCTGCGGCCGCTACAGCCAGCGCAGCCAGGTGCTCCGCTGGGCGAGAGCCGGGCACCTGCCGCCGATCGTGGTGCGCGCCGGCGTGGCGCTGATCCAGCCGATGCCCGAGGGCATGCTGCTCGGCGTGGAACTCGACGCCGAGTACGAACAGCGCTCCCTCCAGCTGCGCAGCGACGACACGCTGCTTTTCTACACCGACGGGCTGATCGAGCGCCGGGCCGCCTCGATCAGCGACGGCCTCATCGAGTTCGCCGCGTCGGTTGCCCCGGCCGACCCCGACCTGGACGCCCACGTGGCCCGCATCCTGGCCAGCGCCGCCTCAGACACAGGCGACGACGCCTGCCTGATGGCGGTCCGCATCCGCTAGCCGCACAGCCGGAACAGGGCTTGCGCTTGCCCGGGCTGCGGCCTATCATTCTGATATCACATTGATAGCCTCTAGACATCAGGAAAAGAGGAGGCTGACGTGATCGAGATCGACCACCTCACTCGTAAGTTCGGTGACGTCACGGCCGTCGACGGGCTGACGCTCACCATCGCGGAAGGCGAAGTCTTCGGGCTGCTCGGCCCGAACGGCGCCGGCAAGACCACCACGATCAGGATGCTTGCCGGGCTCATCGGCAAGACAAGCGGCGAGGCCTGGGTAGCGGGCTGCCGCGTCGGCGACCCCGCGGCCGCCAGGAAGCTCAGGGGCCTCGTCGGCCTGATGCCCGAGGAAGCCGGGCTCTACCTGGACCTGAGCGCCGCCAGGACCCTGGACTTCTACGGCAAGCTCTACCAGGTGCCCGCCGGCACGCGCGCTGAGCGCACGGAGCGGCTGCTCACCATGCTCGACCTGTGGGACCGCAGGGACGCCCGCGTGCGGACGTTCTCCAAGGGAATGAAGCAGCGGCTGACCATCGCGCGTGCCCTGATCAACGACCCCCCGGTGCTCTTCCTCGACGAGCCCACGGCGAACCTCGACCCTGAGGGCGCGAAGACCGTCCGCGACTTCCTACTTGAACTCAAGCGGGAGAAGCGGACGATCCTGCTCAACACCCACCAGCTGGCCGAGGCCGAGCGGGTCTGCGACCGGGTCGGCGTCATGAACGCGTTGCTCATCGCCGTCGGCACGCCTGACGGGCTGCGGGGCAGCGCGTCAAGCGGCACGGGCTCGACCCGCGCCACGGCGATCCAGCTCGCGGTCGTCACCGACGCCGTCGTGGCGGCCGCCCGCGCCGCGCGCCGCGCCGACGTGGCGGTCAGCGGCAACACGATCACCGTCCCCGTCGACAAGCCCGAACAGGACAATCCGGAGCTGGTGAAAGCCATCGTCGCCGCCGGCGGCGAGATCCAGTTCGTCAGCGGGAGGGCGCCCACCCTCGAGGAGACCTACCTGAAGCTGCTCAGCAGCGAAAAGAGCCAGCAGTCCGACCAGCCAGTACCGGCACGGCAGTGAGGTGATACGAGATGAACTGGCAGAACGTGGCGACCATCGCCCGCAAGGACCTGACCATCATGATGACGAGGCGCAGCCTGCGTATCGGCCTGGCGGTGCTCCCGCTGGGCCTGGCGGTCCTCTTCTCGCAGATCATCGCGCGCGGCCACATCCCCGCCGACCAGCTGCCGAAGATGCTGAACGCGTTCCTCTTCTTCTTCATGATCTACACCGGGGCGCTGCCCGCGACCCTCGCCTCTTACAGCCTGGTCGGCGAGAAAGTCGAGCGGAGCCTTGAGCCGCTGCTCGCCACCCCGGCGAGCGACGGCGAGATCCTGCTCGGCAAGGCCCTCGCGTCCCTCGTCCCGCCGCTGATGGCGATGTGGGCCGGCATGGTCCTGCTGATGGGCCTCTGCGACGCGTTCACCCACAGCACCCTCGGGTACCTGTTCTTCCCGAACTGGCTAGCGGCGGTGGCCGTGTTCGGCTTCGCGCCGCTGCTGGGGCTCATGGCCGTCAGCTTCGCGGTGCTGTGGTCCGCGCGGGTGAGCGAGGTGCGCACCGCGCAGCAGCTCGGCGCGCTGACCGCGATTCCGGGCGCGGGCCTCTACATCGCGCTCGTCTCCGGCGCGTTCACCCTCGACATGGCTTCGCTCGCCGTCATTTGCGGCGCTCTCGCCGTCGTCGACACGGCCCTGGCCTTCGCGGCCCGCGCCACGTTCCACCGCGAGGAAATCCTGACCCGCTGGGCGTGACAGCCCCACTCCCTCAAGAAACCAGCGACTCGTAGAGCGCCGCGGTCTGCGCGGCGACCGTCTCCCAGGAGAACTCGGTCACCGCGCGCTCCCGGCCCGCTAGCCCCATCGCCTCCGCCCGGCCCGGGTTCCGCAGCAGCGCGTTCAGCGCGTCGGCCAGGGACGCCGGGTCGTCCGGCGGCACGAGCAGCCCGGTCACGCCGTCGTCGACCACCTCAGGAATGCCGCCCACCCGCGACGCCGCGACCGCGGTGGAGCACGCCATGGCCTCCAGGTTCTCGATGCCAAGCGGCTCGTAGACCGACGGGCACACGAGCGCCAGGGCATGAGTGAG
>Ga0134126_10003065_pt1 | contig 20941 bp, 17 predicted proteins | sample KB31752_FD_96881 | JGI IMG/M metagenome (GOLD analysis project Ga0134126, IMG submission 96881) | Terrestrial soil microbial communities with excess Nitrogen fertilizer from Kellogg Biological Station, Michigan, USA - KB3-175-2 | ecosystem: Environmental > Terrestrial > Soil > Unclassified ... | reverse complement strand
GCTGATGTCGATCATGGCGTGCAGCGTGACGAGGGCGTGCAGGGCCAGCGCCTCGCGGACGCGCGGGGTGAAGTCCAGATGCTTGCCCCGGATGCTGCCGCCCAAGGGACCAGTGACCATCAGCCAATCACCGGGATGAGCGCCCTTGCGGCAGACCAGGCCGCGTGGCGTCGCCTCACCCAGCAGCGTGACGTTGATGACCAGCGGGCCGTCCCAACTGTTGGTGTCGCCTCCGACAATGGCCGTGTCGAAAGCGTCGGCTATTTCGCGCAGACCGAGGTAAAGCTCTTCGGCCAATGCTCGCCCACCGTGGCGCGGCAATCCAACGCTTACAACGGCGGCGACCGGCACGCCGGCCATCGCGGCGATGTCGCTGAGGTTGACCGCCATCGCCTTGCGGCCAATCTGCCGCGCTGTGCCGGCTCCCAGTGCGTCTGGGTGTGTCTCGGCGAGGCGAAAGCAGCTGCCTTCCAGCAGCATATCCGTTGTAATCAGACAATCGGCCCCATTCGGCCAGCGCAGGACGGCCGTATCGTCGCCTGGCCCCAGCAGCACTCGGTCGGCCGCCGGTGTGCGTTGCCGTAGCCAGTCGATGAAGGCAAACTCGCCGGTCATTACGTCTTGCGTCCGTCTGTCTCATTACGACCAGCCCAGAGCGCCAGCGACGGGTTTCTGCAACCCGTCGCTGGCGCTCTGGGCTGGTCGTCGGGAACTATTTCTCAGGCTAACGGCTCCCCACGCCGCACACCAGTGAAAATTATTGTAAAGTTGATAATACGCGCTCGGGCGCCTGCTTTCTCCCCGTTACATCGAGAAGGCTCGGCGACGGATTCTTCTAGTTCCTCGTCCTCAGGCTCCGCGAGAACAATTTCATGACCGCGATCACGGTGCCCCCTCTCGTCAGTGAATCCTCCTTTCGCCCTCGTGTCTTTGGTGCCACGCCCTTTCATACCGATGGCGAATTGCTCGCTCTTCGCTTCGCTCCGGATGGCCGTCTCTGGTCCGTCGAGGAACTGGGCGTGCTGCGTCACTGGGATCTCGACACCCGGCAACAAATCGGCTGGCACGACTTGGCGGACTCGGCCTCGCTGTGGTGCTTCAGCGCCTCGGCCCACTACGTTGCCGCCGGTAGCGATGAACTGTCCATCTGGGAGACGGGAACAGGCGAGTTGCTCGCCTGTTGGCCGCAACTCTCCTGGGTGACGGCGCTGGCGTTTCAGCCGGGCGGCCTGCTGCTGGCCAGTGGGCACGACGACGGCGTCCTCCGCCTTTGGCACTACGCCAGCCAGCGACTTGCTTACGAGTTGCGCAATCCCATCGTGTACACCGGAACCCACGGCAGCATCGCCATCAGCGCGCTGGCGTTCAGTCCCGATGGCCAAACGCTGGCTGTCGCGAGTGAGGACAAGAGCATCCTCCTGTGGGATCTCGCTAGCGGCGAGGTGCGCGGCCAACTGGTCGGTCACACCGACCGCATTCCCGCCCTGGCCTGGCATCCGGATGGACGCCGCCTCGTCTCGGCTGGCTGGGACACCACCGCCCGCGTATGGGACACGACCACTTATTTGCCGATCATTCTGCTCAACAGTCACGCCAGCCAGGTTCAGACGCTAGCCTTCACGCTCGATGGCCAGCGCCTGGCTTGCGCCGACTCTGCCAATGCTCTGCACGTCTGGGACGCCCATCGCTATCAAACGCTCGCGGTGCTGTGCGATCACGCTCGTGAGATTCGCAGTGTGGTTTTCAGTCCGAATGGCCAGTGCCTGGCCTCCGGTGGAGCTGGCCGAGTCATCCACATCTGGGACGCCCGTCAGGGAGCCGAGGGACAGGACACGGCCGACCCGCTGCTTTCCCGGACCTGCCTGGCGGTTGGTTCCGATGGCCGGCGTCTGGCCAGCTTGGGCACGGGCACTCGTCTGCGCGTCTGGGATACGGCCACGACTCAGCCCGTCGTGGAATTGGAGGACGCCCCGAACCTGCGCGCCTTCGCCGCCAGCCCGGACGATCGCTGGTTCGCCGGCAGTCTCTCTCGGCCGGAAGGACACAAGCCCGACCGCGCCACCCTCGCCCTATGGCGAGCGGACACCGGCCGTCGCGAACGCATCCTCGAAGGACCGGCCGCACCGATCACCGTCCTGACCTTCAGCTCGGATTCGACGCTCCTCGCCTCGGCGGGGCTGCGCAGCAGCGATGTTTGGCTGTGGAACATTCCTTCGGGTGAACCGGCCCTGCTTCTCACGGGTGCGGTCGAGGGGTGCAGCGTCGAGGCGCTGGCTTTCCAACCCGCGACGCCAGCAAGGAACTCCCGCCTGCTCGCGGTCGGCGGCATCGACTGGCAGGCTCCGCGCGGCGCCGATGGCCGGATCGCCCTCTGGGATCTGATCGAGCGTCGATTGATCGCTTTGCTGCCCGGCGGGTCCGGCAGTCTGGCTTTCCATCCATTCGGGCACCATCTGGCGACGGCCACGCTGATGCAGAGCGTCGTCGTCTGGGACGTGGGAGCTTGGCAGCAACGACTCGAACTGTCCGGCCATCTCGACGCGGTGACGTGCGTCGCCTACAGTCCCGATGGCCGTTGGCTGGCCTCCGGCAGCGATGATCGCACGGTGCGTCTATGGGATCCGAACACCGGCGTGCAGCGCGGCTTGGTGGAGTTGGACACGCAGATTAAGGCGTTGGCATTCGCGTCCGATGGGCGTTCGCTTTTCACGGGCAACGGCACAACCAGCTGCTATCAGATTGACGTGCGAGCGATTCTGGCTAGCGGGGTCGTGTGAGCGCCCCGGTTGCTTCTTCCACGGAGGCTTTAACAGGTCCCGCTCTACGAAGACTGCCAATGTCGCCTTTTACGCGGGCTACCGGCGGGAAGGCTAAGGACTACCGGACAAAACCGCGAAGGCCAGCCGAGCCGCGACCGTAAGGGAGCGGGATATTTGGGGTTACCCCCGCTCCCTTACGGTCGCGGCTCGGTTTTGTCCGCTAGCTCAAAGTGGATCGATACCTTCGTTTTGGAAGGCGAGGGAGAAGGCGTGCGAGACATTTACTCGTTAACCCAAGACGAATTCAAACTGTGTTACGATCCTTCCAGTCCGACGCGACCGACGGAGTTCAACACGAAAGTTGATTTCGTCCGCGCGTTATTTACCCTAAAGCGAGTTACGCCGAAACAGTCGTTGGAAAAATCAGGTAAAGTCAAGTGATCGCCGAACGACGCGCTGCACCTGTCGAAAGGAGATAAAGGGGGTCGGGGGCTCGAATCCGCCCGTGGGTAATGGCACCTTCGCTCACTCACGACGGCGTAGGCGGGAAAACATCTTCGTCGATGAGCGACTGCCGCAGAATAAGAGCTTGCGGATTATTGATGCAGAGTACCTGAATCGTTGCCCGGCCAATCGGCGTCCGGCCGACCAGCAGCGGCCCTGTCCATTGAAAACAGCGCTTCCAATGGTGTCGGCGGGGATGGAACAGTTGCACGAGCTTGCCCGTTTGCGGGTCGATACTTGCGATATTTGGCCCCTTGAAGCTATTACAATAAAAGCACGCCAGACATAAGTTCTCAGGGACCGTCGCGCCGCCGTGTTTCCTGGCGATGACGTGGTCAATCTCGAAGGTAAGCAGGGATTGCGCCTGTGCCAGCTGGCAGTATTCGCACCGCGCGTGCGCCCGCTGCCAGACAAGCTCGATGAGCGCCTGTTCCATCCGGCCCCTCAGCGTCCGTGCTTTTTCAGACTGATGCGCGCCTTGGATCTCATCAGATCCACGAAGTAGCCAATACGGCGATAGCTGTGGAGTTCTTCTTCCTCTGCCTGGGTCAAGCTGCCCTCCTGGCTCTTGACGGCCAGGTCGTGCATCCGGTCGTGATCCACCTGGTCGAAATCGAGCTTGAGGAGCGCCTCGGCCACTTCGGGCGAGAAGTCGGCACGATTCGATTTGACCAGACGGCTCAGGATGGCGGCTTCGGCTTCGGCTGCATAGGTTATTGGCATGGAGCTTTCCTCCGCTGAACTCTCCCCCTCGTTTTACCAGCCGTTGGATCTCGTGGAAAGACGATTTGATTTGCTTTGCCTTCACATCATCTTGCGCCGTAAGATACATCAACAGGAGTAATAATCGACACCGCCGCGCCCGGCGCGGATGCCAGGAGGAAAGGTCATCGCATCATGGACCCTGGGACGCAGACCAGTCCTCTGCCGCGCGGCCAACTGCCGACCGGCGAACTCGACCTGACCGGCCGAACGCTCGCCGATTTCCATGTCCTCCGTCATCTTGGTCAGGGCGGCATGGGTCAGGTTTATCTCGCCGAGCAAGTCTCTCTCAAACGCAAGGTCGCCTTGAAGATCCTTCGGCCCGAACTGGCGGGCGATCCGACCGCGCTGCCGCGCTTCAAGGCCGAGGCCACCGCCGTCGCTCAGGCCACGCACGCCAACATCGTCCAGGTCTACGCCATTGGCGAGGCCGATGGCATGTCCTACATGGCCCTCGAATACGTCGAAGGTCGCAACCTACGCGAATATCTAACCAAGAAGGGACCGCCCGATGTGTTGCTGGCGCTGAGCATCATGCGCCAGGTGGCTTCCGCCTTGCAGCGCGCGAGCGAGTTGGGCATCATCCACCGCGACATCAAGCCGGAGAACATCCTGCTGACGCGCAAGGGCGAGGTCAAGGTCGCCGATTTCGGTCTGGCTCGCTGTCTGATCGGCGATCGACCGGCCCTGAATCTGACGCAAAGCGGCGTGACGATGGGCACGCCGTTGTACATGTCGCCGGAGCAGGTTGAGGGCAAGCCGGTGGACAGCCGAACCGACATCTATTCGTTCGGCGTCACTTGCTATCACATGCTGGCCGGCCATCCGCCCTTCCAGGGCGATTCGCCCTTCGAGGTCGCTCTGCAACACGTCCGCACCGAGCCGAAACCCCTGACCGACATCCGTCCCGATCTGCCGGCGGCGCTGTGTGTCCTCGTTCACAAGATGCTCGCCAAAGATCCCACCCAGCGCTATCAGACGGGCCGAGAATTGCTCAAGGACATCGCGCGCGTGCGCGAGGGGCTAAGCGGTCAGACTGCGTCCCTGTCGCCGCCGACGCGATCTGTTGAGATGGTGTCGCTATCATCCCCTGCGCCCGCGACCGTTGCGCCGACAATGGTGCAAGCTCCGTCGCGGCGCTGGAGATGGCGCTTGCCGGCGGTCGGACTGAGTGTGCTGATGGCTGCCGCCGTCGGCGTCGGCCTCGGCTGGTTCCGCCATCAGCGAGCCTTCCCACTGCACGGCGCTGTCACGCCCGCATCGGAGGAGAATCCGGCGAGTAGGCCGGAAACCAAGGAGCAGGCATTACGCACGCTCCTTGAGCCGTATCTGAACTCGCGGCCCGCCAACCTCAGCGAACGACAGAAGGGGCTGGGGCACAGCATGGACCTGGGGTTGTTTTACCTGGAGCATGATCGCCTGGACGACGCCCTGGCCCTGTTTAACCGGCTCGAAAAACATCCCGCGGTGATTTACCAATTACTGGGTCATCTGGGACAGGGCATCGTGTTGGCTCTGCAAAATCGGCCGCATGAATCCAACACACATTTTCGCAGGACACATCTTGAGGTGCGCGGCAAGCAGCCGATCAAATTGATTGAAAACATGATGTGGGCGGATCCGCACTGGCGCTACTGGACCAGCAAGGCCATCCACTACAACCTGAAGAATGGGTTGGACAGGAGCGACATCCCCGCCTCGTTCCGGCAGTTCGAGTTGCGCTAACATTCAACTTGATTTCAGCCTCTTGCGGCTTAGCGAGAGACAACCGCTAAGCCGCAAGGGGCTGTTCACGCTCCTTACTGGCTCTTCTTACGGGCTTTTTCGATCTGGGCGTCGGTGATCTTGATGCGGATACTCACGTCGTTCTTGTCCGCGCTCAGCTTGATGTTATCGACCACTTCCTTGACGATCCGGCCGCCGGCGTCCTTGCCCGCGCCCACAAAGGAGAGCAGGGGCATCAGCTCATCGATCTTGCCCTTGATCTGGGTGGCGGCCTTGGCGTCGTTGGTGTGGACGACCAAGGTGAACTGGGCATCGTCGGTCAGTTCCAGACCGCCCGTGATCGATTGCAGAGCGTCGGCGAAGTCCTTGGCGTTGTCGTCGGCCTTGAGTACCTTCTTGAGTTGATCGGTGGCCACCATCGCCAGCCAAACGCTTTCGCTGCCCTTGAGGTGATCGAGCGCGGCCTGCATGTCCTTGTTGAGACGCTGCGGACGTTCGCTTACGCGCTTGACGGCGGCGACCGTGTCTTCTTTCGATGCCGTCATCACCAGGGCGTTCTTGCCGGCGAAGGCGGCGAACAACGGCTTGTTGTTCGAGGGAATCTCCCACATCGACAAATCACCTTCCTTGATGTCCTTGATTCGGCCGGGATGCTTCTTGACGTACTCGGCGACGGCCGTCCGCGCCTTGTCCGGATCGAACTTGCCGCGAACCACGGCCAGCAGTTTTCCCGCCATGGCCAGGTTGCCGGACGTACTGAGACCGATGGTGTCGATGTCCTTGAGCGGGTCGATTCCGGCGGCGGTCAGCAGTTGCCCCAGTTCGTCATCGCGTTTGAGAAGCATCTGGATCGGATCGAGGGCATGCTTCTTGACCACGGGCGTCTGCAACAGCTGGCGCACGTTAATCGTCATCACCATTTCGGCATCGGCAGGCGTCAGTTGATCCGGTTCGGCGCGGGCCGCCTGCGAGGGGGCCGGCGCAGCAAAGGCATTCACCGTCAGACACAGGACGATCGAGACGACCGTCGCGAAATTCCGCCAGGTTTTCATGAGGGATTAAGTCCTTTCGATTGAGAAACGAGACGCCGCTTGCGGCTTAGCGCTAAGCCGCAAGCGGCGCACACAGCGGGCGTCACTTGCTCTTCTTCAACGCCTCCTCGATGAGGTCGCTGCTGATGCGTCCCTTGACGACGACAGTCTGCCCCTTGTTGCTGATGCGCAGGCTCTTGACGACCTCCAAAACGAATTCGATCTGCGGCTTGGCGTCCTTGTTCAGTCCGCCCAGCACGGCGGTGATGAGCGTGAGACCGGCGTTGGCCGAGTCACGCAGTTCCTTGGCCTCGTCCGCGTTCTTGGTAGTGACGACAAGCTCCAACTTGATCTCGTCGCTGAGCGTCAATCCGCCGCCGATCGCCTGGATCTTATCGAGCATGTCCTTGACATCGCCCGGCAAACTGCCGACGGCGTCCTTGACGGCCGGGTTCTTGACGGCCGCCACCGACAGACTTTGACGATCATCGACCTTTTCGAGCAGAGCCTGAAAGTCCTTATTCTTGAGCGCCAGCTTGTCCGTCTTGCCGATCTTCTTGAGGGCGTCCACCACATAATCCTTGCCCGGCGAAGCGAGCAGCGTATCCCGGCTGGCCAGGGCAACGAACAGAGGATCGTCCATGTCCGGCACATTGACCTCATAGATGATGTGCTTTCCAGCGAGAACCTTGTGAATCTTGAGGTTTTCGCTTTGATCCTTGGCGACCTGCTCGGCCTTGGCCTTGAACTTGGCGAGGTCGAATCGCCCATGCACGATGATGAGGCCGCGATCCTTATCCGTGCCGCCGGGAGTGGCGAGGATGACACGATCCAGATCCTTGAACGGATCGAAACCGAGATCCTTCAAAACGTCCTGGACCTGATCGTTTCCGCGCAGCAATTCCTGAGCGGCTTCCAGGGCGTTTTTCTTGATAAGAGGCGAATCGAGAATCTGACGGACGTTGATGTTGACGACCGTTTCGGTATCGAGAGGCACATAGGGATCGATTTCGGCAGCGCGGCCGGGAGTGGTCCCCAGCAGGACGGTCAGGAGGATGGCGGCGTCGCGCATCCTGGGATGGAGGAGCGAGGTCATCGGCGTGGGTTCCTTTCGTCAGTTGTAGTCCTCGCCTGACCATCAGGTCGGGCGTTCATCAGTTATACCTTGCCAGTCAGGAACGGTTTCAAAGCCAGCCCGCAGCGCCAGCAAGGGAAAGTCCCTTGCTGGCGCTGCGGGCTGGCAAAGACAATCCTCAACGCACATGGGCGATGAGGCATTTCAGGTAATGCGATTCGAGGCACGACACCGAAACCGGATGATCCGGTGTCGGTCCCCGGCGTTCGAGAACCTGCACGGCACGCTTCTCCTCGGCGGCCAGCTGTGCCAACAAGTCCTCTAACATAGCCATCGTGATGAGTCCGGAGCAACAGCAAGTCACGAGAACGCCATGCGGTTCGAGCAGACGCAGAGCCAGCGTCTGCAAACGCCGATAGCCGCGCATCGCTTCGTCGATGGCGTGCCGCGCACGAGCAAACTTCGGCGGATCGAGTACGACCACGCCAAAGCGCTCGCCTCGCGTTGCCAGCGCATCCAGTTCCGCAAAAACATCGCCCCGCACAAAGGTCAGATTGTCGAGTCCGTTGAGCCGAGCGTTGTCGCGAGCCAATTGCAAAGCCGGCTCGGACTGATCGAGACCCAGCACGGAGGCCGCGCCCGCGCGGGCGGCGTGCAATCCGAATCCGCCGGTGTAACAGAAGGCATCGAGTACACGCCGGCCGCGCGTCAGCCGCGCCGCCACCTGCCGATTGTCGCGCTGATCGAGATAGAACCCCGTTTTCTGCCCTTCCGCCAGGTTGACCAAAAACCGCAATCCACCCTCCTCGATCTCGATAGGCCCCGGCGGCGCATCGCCCCATACGAGTCCATCGTGCGCTTCGAGTCCTTCGAGTTGGCCGATGCCGCGCTCCGTGCGCTGGTAGATTCCCGCCGGCTGCAATAGCTCGACGAGCAATTCGACGAACAGATCGCGCCGCTGGGCCAACCCTAGACTCGTGAATTGCAACGCCAACCAGCGATCGTAGCGATCGATCGTGCAACCGGACAGCCCATCGCCTTCGCTGAAGACAAGTCGGCAGGCGCGGCCCGCTCCGTCGAGATCAAGCAGACGACGCAGCTTTACCGCATCTTCCAGCCGCGCTCGAAAGAAATCCCGATCAAGCGGCGTATCGAGATCCCAGGTGTAGAGACGGACGCGAATTTTGCTGCGACTGTTGTACAGACCACGCGCCACGAAATTGCCCGTGTGCGAGAATAGCTCAACCACGTCGCCATCGGCCGGCTCCCCCTCGACGGCGGCAATGGCTCCGGCGTACACCCACGGATGTCGGCCATAGAAGGGACGGGCGCGGCGGGGTTGCAAGATGATGCGTGCAGTCATGTGATAAATCCGAAACTCGAAATCCGCAATCCGAAAGAAATCCCAAAAAAGAATACCCAAACGCAAAACTTTCCGCTGTCCTATTTCGGATTTGAATTACCTATTTGGGATTTCTTTCGGATTTCGGATTTCGGATTTCGAGTTTTACTCGTTGCCGCGTTCGACGGCCTCGATATAAGCGAGGGCGCGATCGAGTTCGCGTTTATTGTGCCGGCTGCGCAGCAGAGCGCGGACGCGCAACAGCAGTTCGGTCTTGTTGATTGGCTTGGACAGAAAATCATCGGTGCCGGCTTCGACGGCGCGTTCCATATCGCTGGGCTGATCGAGCGCGGTAATCATAAGGATGGCAATGTCATGCGTGGTGGAGTCGCCGCGTAGACGCTTGCACACCTCGAAACCGCTGATGCGCGGCATCATCACATCGAGCAGAATCAGGTCGGGATGCCAGCTGGCGACGATATGCAACGCTTGCTCGCCATCGCTGGCGGTGCGTACTTCGCAATCGCTGTCGCTCAGGTAGACTTCGAGCAATTCAGCGCCAAGCGGATCATCGTCGGCGATGAGGATGCGCGATGGCGTTGGCTGATTGTTTGGGGTCTGAGGTTGCATGTGCGCCTCCCTGGTTTTCTTGACAGGCCAGTGCATCCAGCGATCTCAGCGTCACGTTTCAAACTCTTTGCGAGGTCGTAATCGACGCTGGGTGGTCTGTGGTTCTTCCGACACAATCGTCGGGGTATCCGCGACCGGAAAGATATGCCCCACTATCCGGCCCGATGCGTCGCACAATTCAATCGGCTGAGACAAATCGGGGAGCATGCTTCGCAGCGTTTCACTGAGGATAACTTTGGTCATGATTCAAACCTCTCTTCTAAGGCGCTATTGATTCATGTGTTCGCCCCCAGGGCATTCTACCTTGAATCCGTGCCGCTTCGCAATCCGGCAGAACGCTCACACCGGCAGCGATGCCGGCAGCACCGCGCGCGGATTGTGTAGACAGTGTAAATTAACCGGATTGCGCACGGGTTCGCCCAGCACGAGACGACGTGCCTCCTCCGCGCCCTTGGCCCGCATCTCGCGGAAGCCTTCCACCGAGTAGAACGCCGTGTGCGGCGTCAGCAGTACACGCGGATGCTGACGCAAACGCTCGTCATCGAGCGGTTCGCGTTCCACCACGTCGAGCGCGGCGTAGGCGATATGGCCGGAATCGAGCGCGTCGCATAGCGCCGGCACCTCGACGCAGGGGCCGCGCGCCGTGTTGATGACGTAGGCACCCGCCGGCAAACGGGCGAGCGTGGCGGCATGGAGAAGATGATGCGTCTCGCGCGTCAGCGGACAATGCAGACTCAGAAACTCGGCGCGTGACAGTAAATCGTCGAGACGATAGACGCGCTCGATGCCGAGCGCTTTGTCGAGTCCGTCGGCTTTGTAGGGATCGAAAAAGATAACGTGCATGCCGAGCGCTTTGCCGCGCAGAGCCATCGCCGTACCGATACGGCCGCAGCCGACGATGCCAAGGGTGCGTCCGCGCAAACGCGGGGTGCCGAACACTGTGGTCACATCCCAGTTGCCGGCGCGGAGGGCGAGATGGGCGGGCACGAGTCGGCGAGCCAGAGCCAAAAGCAGCATCAACGCATGATCGGCGACTTCTTCGGTACCGTAGTCCGGCACATTGCAAACGACGATGCCGCGCCGCCCGGCCGCTTGCAGATCAACATTGTCGTAACCGACGCCGGCCCGCACGATGCCGCGACACCGCCCCAACGCGGCGATGGTCTCTTCACCCAACTTGATGGTGTGGAAGACCAACAGCGCGTCGGCCTCCGCGGCGGCGCGGGCCACGTCTCGTTCATCGTCGGTTTGCAGCAACCGAACCTCGGCCGCCGTGTCGAGAATATCGCGCTCGACGCCGATTTCCGCCAGATGATCGGTCACGACAACCAAGGGCCGGGTACTCATCGAAGGTCGCTCTCCTCGGGGTTCGTCGGGCAACCTTCCTACCTTATGGCAGTCGGTTCGTGAGGACCAGACCGCGCGGCAAGACGAGCCGGCCAGCAAGCTCATGCCGCGGTTCGCAAGCGTGCCATCGCCCGCGCTGCGTCCATTTTCAGGCTCATTGTCACTTCCCAACGGCCCCTGTCATCAGCCTCGACGGACCACTGCGGCAGCACGACCGTACTCTGATGCACCAGTTCAAAACCGCCTTCGGATTGGCTCACTGTCTGAATCGGGAACGCTGCGATGCGGCCGCGCCGCGATAGCGACAGCGACACGTCCAACCCGCGCCACTCATCGACGAGACCAATCTTGTCGGTGTTGGGCAAGTCTTGCTGCGTTTGCAATTGTCCCGCCCGCGCTTGGCCGGCGTGATAGAAATAGCGATCGTCAGCACCCGCCGCTAGGCCGGCGAAGTTGAACTCGACGGCGAAATACAGCGGATTTTGTCGCGGGCAATTGTCCAGTATATAGCGCACTTCCAGCGTATCGCTATCCCCCGCCAGGCGGATTTCCTTGCTCACGCGCACACTTTGCCCGGCAACCTGGCCGTCGCGCCACAGGACAAGTCGCAGTTCGCCGTTGATGCGATCCAGTCGATGCTCGTAAGCGCCCGTCACGAAATCGCCCAATTCCCGCTCCTGGCGCGCGGCCAATTGTTCCAGTGTCACGCTGGGTTCGTAGAAGTGATCGATCATACTTTTGCGCAAATACTCGTCATATTGAAGCATGTGATCGAGTCCGCCCTGCTTCCAGACTTGACCATGATGATTGCGGATGGCGTCGTGATACGCCTCGGGACGGCGTGCCAGCGTGGCCAACAAATTGTGGCGAATGGCGCGTAAATCGAGTTCGTACAGACTACCGCCGCTCGCCGGATGAAAATAAGCGGCGAGTTGGCCATTGCTCAAACACACTTCCGGCGTGCCGTCCAGGTTGAAATCGGCCGTCTCGCCCTCGATCCCGTTCGCCGCGTGCGGCGTCGCTGCCAGCAGTAGATTCTCGGCCGCGATGAGGTGTTCGTAGACGGCCCCGCGTAGGTGCGGCAAATAGATGCCGCCGAACGTGCCGTGCCACCACGGACAATTGCATTGTGCGCGATACAACTCCTGCCGAGTCTTTGCCAAGGTGGCGGCATCGACATTTATGGATTCCTGGATGCGCCGGCTGACTTGCAGCATGCGCGCATACATCTCCTGCGTTTCCGGATAGCGCACCTTGAAGTTGCGCCAGTTGCCGGCGCGCAGAAATTGCTGCAAACGTCCCCAGCGGTGATCGTGCTGCAATTCATTGACCAGACCGCGATAGTCATTCAAGCGTGCCAACGGCAAGGCCCACTCCGTCATCTCGCGATAACTGGCGTCGGGCAGATAGATTCGTCCGGCCGGTTTCGTCTCATCGAGTGCTTGCGCGAAGGTGCATAACTGAATCCAGTGGCGATTGTCGCGTAGGGCGTCGAAGAAGCGGCGCAGCCAGCCGTGTTCGTAGCAGTGCTTGTGCATTTCCGGCCAAACGCCGAACTTCTCGCCGTCGTCGGCGAAGACGATGACCGCGTCGGGATGACGCGAGACCACGTCGCCGAAGTAGGCCAGCGTTTCGTTGGGATCGCGATAGGGCACGAGGTAGCGCAACGGCTCGGCCGCGGCGAAGATGCGCAACAATCGGCCATTGTCCTCGCTGAGATGGTGGCCGAACATCTGCCCCTCTTCGACACCGGCCTGGCGGAAGTGCAGATCATCGAGGACCGTGTATTCCACGCCGGCATCGGCGATGTCCGATACCAGATTCTGCTCCCACACACGCTCCGGCACCCACATACCGCGTACGGATGTCTTGAACAGATTTTCGAGATAGTTTTTGTAGGTCGAAACCTGCCCGATACGATCGCACGGCGGAATCATGGGCAGGATTGGTTCGTAGAAGCCGCCGCCCATGATCTCGACCTGTCCACGTTGAACCATGCGGCGCAGACGCTCGATGTATTCGGGTTTGTGTTCGACCAGCCATTCCATGAGCGGACCGCTTGTGTGCAGGGCGATGGGGATTTCGGGATATTCATCGAGCAGTTCCAGAAATGGCCGATAGCTATCGCGGTAGGCGTGTTCAATGACATGGCCGAAATTGCCGACGGGCTGATGATTGTGCAGTGCCAAAACGAAGCGAAGCGGCATGAGAGAATCCTTTCCATTCCGGGAAACCATCGTCCTTGACGGTCATCCGCGCCCGGTTGAGCCAGGGCGGAAGCAGTATCGTCAAATCGACCGATTGATGCACCCCCAGTTATGCGTCTTGATGGCTCGGTGCTTGATCCGAGCAGGATAGGCAAGTTAGATAGGGCAGTTCAGTCCAGAGGACGGGGCCGGTGTGCTTCAATTGATGGACGATCTTGCGGCTGTTGATGTCCCATACTCAGGGCGCCGCAGGCTGGCTACGCCTCAAGGGGGCAAACAAAATCCACGGGCTTGACGGCGAGTACCGCGCAGGAAACGTCCGGAAGCAGGCGCTCCGCCGTGTGGCCCATCAGCAAACCTGAGACACTCGTGTGACTCATCGTCGCCAGGACCAGCAAGTCGATGTGCTGTTCCGCGATGACCTGCAAGATCGCGTTGTCGGCATTACCGACGCGGTCGGCGATATGGACCTGGATCGGTCGCGATAGGTTTACACCGCGGACCCGCGCCAGCTGCGCGTCCAGTGCCTGCTTGGCTTGGCGGCGCAGCCGATCGTGATACTCCGACCCGACCTCGTCGGGCAGGGCTGTCAGCCACAGGTGATAGATCGGGTATTCGATGGCGTGCAGGACATGCAGGGTGCTGCCCACCATCTCCGTCAGAGACAGAGCCAACTGCAAGGCATGGTCCGATGCCGGTTGGAGGTCGCTAGCGACGAGTACGTTTCGCGGCCGATCGAACGGCTCGGGGCGCATCACCCATACCGGACAGGGACACTGGCGAAACAGCTTCAAGGCGGTGTTGCCGAACAGCATCCGCTGAACGCCGGTAAGATTCCGCGTGCCGACGAGAACCAGATCGTGGCCGCCGCGCAGCACCTGACGCACGATCTCGACCGCTCCCTCACCGTGCGCGAAGACGCCGGCGGCCTTCACCCCATTCTCGCCAGCCTGGCGGACTAACTCGGTCAGTACCAATCGGACCTCTTGCTCGATCCGTCGCGCCAGCGTCAGCCGGTGCCCTTCCTCCAATATCAAGACCGCTTCCTCGATCAGATGCAGAGTGGACAGGAACGTCAACGTGCCGCCGGTTTTCTGGGCCAGCCAGACCGCGCGGCGGAACACCTCCTGAGCGATGGGAGGCAGAGCGCTGGCGGAGAGCGGTGGTGTGCCGTGCGCGAGATCGATTCCCACGAGGATGTTCTGGAAACAGGCCACGAGCAAACTCCTTTGGTGTCACCTCGCCAGGTACGCCTCTCCTCGGAGAGAAGGAAACAACCAGCGTCCTATCCACACCATGAGAACAATGCCGGCCAAGATCAGCGTGGCGATGAAAAACATCGAATAAATAGACGCGAACACCAAGTTGTCAGCCTCATAGTTGACGCCGCGATAAAGAAGCACCTCGGCCGCGCGATCGGGAGCGCGATCGCCCGCCTCACTGAGGGCGTCGCGCAGGACGGTGCGGCGCTGGGCCATTTCGCCCGCCTGGATGTAGTCGCGGTCGGCCGAGTACGAATAGTGGACCAAGTGGCCGATCAGCAAAAAATTGACGAATACGGCAGCGGCGATGCCGCCGCCGAGAAACTGCATGACGAGCAGGAACGGCCGGACCTTCTCCTCACGCTCCGGGTCGGGACTGACCAGCGTGTCCATGGCGATCATGAACAAACCGATGCCCAGCCCCATGAGGAAGCGTCCCGGCGCGAGTTCCCAATGCTGCGGTGCCTGGAACCAATTCAGATCGATCGTGTCGAGTATTCGCCAGAAAGGCCAGTCCATCGTGCGTTGAAGCGACAAGTACAGTCCGACGGCCAAGACGATCAAACCGGCGACGGCCCCAGGCAGGCCCAGCGGGAGACGGCGATGCCCCCAGCGCGGTTGCGCGACGGCCAGGCCGATGGCGACGCCGATGGGCATCGGCCAAATCAACCAGGCACGCTGCCAGGAACTGAAGTTGATAAGCGATCCGCCGTAGACATTCATGGTGTAGCCGTGGAAGAACTGGCACAGGCCGCCGAAGAAGAACAACGCCAGACGTAGGCCGTTTTCCCTCAGAGCGAGCGCGTCGAGTTGCGGCCAAGCCAGCCAGAGAGCCACGGCCAGGGCAAAGATGCCGACGACCGAGGCAATGACGATGTCGGAACTCTCCAGCCAGCCGTGCAACTGGCCCCAGTGTAGGCAAAAGAGGAGGGCGAGGGCCGCTACTACCAGACCGGGGAAATAAGCCAGCGATCCGCGCGGCTTCGGAGGACGCAACTCGACCGGTTCTTCCATCGACAGGATTAATAGCAGGCTGACCACGGCGACGCCGCCCTCGAAGAGAAAGCCCCATTTCCAATCCGATACATCCTGAATCATGCTGGCCGACGAGATGACGCCCGGGCCGGCGACCGGCAACAGGATGGCGGCCCAGGTCGTGGGGATTTGCCAGCGTGGATCGAGCAAGCGCGGAGCGAAATAAATCGTCATGCCGGCACCGGCACCGGCCAACACGCGGCCAGCCAGGAAGATGGACAGCGGCTCGTAGATCGACAGGCCGTTCAGAAACGAGCCGGCCGCCAGGATCGCCAGTCCTGTCTGAGCGAAGCCGCGGCAGGACCAGCGCTGTCCGAGAGTTGGGCAGACCAGCAACATCAAGGCGAGGCTCACCAGGTAGGACGACTGCAAGGCGTAGACCTCGGCGGCCACCCACCCCTTGGCGACGCCCATCTCGCGCAGGTTCATCGTGTGGCCGGTCGTGGTCAGCAGGACTGCGGCCAGCGCCACCAGCGGCCGACCCGCGAGTACGAAGTCCCAGACCCGCGCCAGCCTGTCGAACCTCGACATCGGTTTACTCGTCGCCGCCATGCAGATTCTTCCCGTTTGGATCGAGATGGTTGATCCAGCCCAGTTCCATTCCCTGGGGCGTCTGGATCGTCAAGGTCGGCCGCAGCGGCGGCGTTCGCTTCAGCACTTCCAGTTGTGCGCTGATGGTGCGAAACGCCTTGGCGACCTTCGCTTCTTTGTCGGCCTGTTTCAGGGTGGCCCAGCCTGGTCCCGTGGTGAGAATCACCGGCAGGCGCGGCTCCTGCTGATAAACGCCGACGCCATAAGGCTGCACGGTCTGGGCGGGGGGCAGAATCTCCGCTCGACTGTACAGCGCGTGTTGATCGGCGCCGACTTCCTTGAGAGCCTGCGTCCGGATCGCCTTGACAATCTCGCGGAGGGCGGGATCGTCGATGTAATTGCGCATGTAGGCCGGCGAAAGCTCGCCCTTTTTCCCCTGAGCGGCAGGAGGATTGGGCTGGCAGCCCGACGCGGCCAACCCCGCGATCGCCAAGACAGCGAGTTCGATCCCCAATGTCAAAGTGTTCTGTTTCACTTGCCTTTCCTCTTTCCACTTCCGGGAGTGGGCGCCGGATGGAGAATCGTCTGCCATTCCCGCGAAACCGGCCGATATGCCATGCTTCCCACCACGATGCAAAAGGTGTCCCCCGGTTCAAGACTGGCCTCGGAGCCGCGCTGAAAGCTTGAGTAAGCCAGGCCGACGAGCAGACCCACGCCCGCTCCGCCGGTGGTCCACACGACGTTGCCCTCGCTCATCTGCGCCCCCATGCTGGCACCAGCACCGATGCCCTCCAGTCCGAGCAAAACCCTCACCATAGTGCGGCGCATTCGCGTGGCCAATTGCCGATCTTCCGTGTTCACGCGCCACGGGAGCGTCCGCCCCTCGCCGTCCGGGCTTTGGACAAACTGGGCGAGCTGCAACGTGACGTAGCCGGAATGGCCGAACCAACCCGGTCGAGTCACTTTCGTCACCACGCCCCCCACCAGGGTTGTCCCGTCGCTGACCGGAGCGATCACCTCAGCCAAGAAGTGATCGCCGGGCAGAATGGGGTTGCGGCCATTGAGCAGACGCTCAGCCGGACTGAGTCCATCGGGCGGGATCACTTGCAGGACGCGCAGCGTCACGGCGTCGCCGGGTCGAAGCACGGCCGGCTTCAGCGGCGGTGCCGGCAGCGACGGAGCAGCCGTCAACGCTGGCGCGACGGTCGGCGGCGGCGGCAACTCGGCTGTCCGAGCCTGTCCCGCCCCTAACGCTGCCAGTACCAGACTGGCGAGCAACCGCGAAATCTTCCTTCCACAATCTTCCATGATTCACCTCGGGTTCGGCGGCGGTGCCGTACTCTGTTTCCGCGCCAGCCACGGCAGCCAACGATGCCAGAAACCAGGCGGCGGCGGTTCTTGCCAGGCCGTGAGCTTGGCGATCTTCGCTCGCTCCACGTAGTCCAGTAACTGTTCCGTCGAACGCAGAACGTCGAGACGCGCCAGTTGCAAGTTATACCAGGCCGTCCAACGGTTGCTGTCCGCTTGCAGGAGGTTCACCCGCGTTCCCAGCACCTCAACCCAGATCGTTTGCTTTTGTTGATAGAGGCGCTCCTGTCGTTCCATCAGTTCGTTGCGCAGGCGCAATTCCTGTTCGCGCAGTTCCCACTCCTTGGCGGCCTGCTGCCAGCGGTCCCAGGCATTTCCCGCATCCTCGGCCACTTCGAGCAAGCTCTTTTCCAATTCCAGTTGCGAACGGACTACGTCGAGCCGTGCCTTGCGGATCTCCGACCACAGCGTGATGTCCACCAAGGGTAGACCATAGGTGGTGCCGAAGATCGCACCCAACGTGATGCCGCCATTGGCGGAACTGGCGTTCTTGAAACCTAATTCCGTCGGCACCCGGCCGGCACCGAGCAGCCCCAACAAGCTGCGATCGCGCTGAAGGCGGGCGATGCGCAGACCGACCAACAACAGGCGAACCTCAATTCGCTGTCGCTTGGCCAGTTGAATGGCCTCCTCACGCGATGTCGGGAAATCCGGCACCACTTGCAGATCCACCACGTCGGGATCTTCGAGGAAAAAGCCGTACTCGTGGTCCAGTGTGATGGGGATTGGCTGTTCCGTTTGCGGAACGAGTAAACGGCTCTGGTGCAGGACGACAGCGAGATGGCGCTGGGAGATGCGCAAATCCTTCTCCAACTCGGTGAGGAGGACGTTGGCCTTTTTTTCGGCCACGCGGGCTTCGGTGACCTCGACATCGTGCGCTTGCTCGGCTTTAAGTTTGCGCTCGGTCAGGGCCAGGTTTTCTTGAGCGAAGGTCAGCCCCAGTTGAGCCGTGCGGATACCATACAAGACCTGTTTTGTCTCAAAATAATGCTGGATTCCCAGCATGACTTGCGAGCGACGCACGAGTTGTTCCATCAGCACCTTGGCGCGGATGCCCTCCTCGGCGACCGGCAAGGCCGTGATGTGGCCGGAGGGATCGAGCGGGAAGAAGAGGTTGAACCGATTGAGGGCGGCCGCCTGGAGGGCGGGCCGACCTTTCAACAGCACGCCGTCGGTGACATCGGGAAAAATCAGCACGTCACCCGAACCGCTGAACTGGCGAAAGCCGACCATCAATTGCGGTAGATTGATCAGCGGCACGAATTGTTTGAGCGCCTCGAAGCGGCCAATCGTGGCCGTCTGCACGGCGACGTTGGCCTTCACGGTTTCCACATTAGCCAGACTACGCCGGATGGCGTCGGCCAGGCGCAGCGGTTGCGGAGGGCTTAGCGTTTGCGGCGGCAGTTGCGCGTTGTCGGACTTGGACGGCGCCATCGTTCGCGGCGGCGGCAGTTGCGGCTCGGACGGCGTTGTCAGTCGCGGCGGCGGCAGCCGCTCGCCGGATTCGGGTGGTGCGGACGCTGCTGGCTGGGCTTGCAAATTCGCTGGGCCGCCGCTCAGTAACACCAATGTCACAAGTATCAGCGCCGGCCAACGGTCTCCCAAGTTCGTGTTTCCCTTCCTCTGTCTCATCGCTCGGCTTCCTTTGCACACGGCGTGGTTGGCCTCACCATTCCTGAAGGCTTTCCCGCACGTAGCGATTGGTATCGATCGTGATGCGTGACGACATGCCGGGGCGAACGTGGTTCTGATAGTTCTGCTTGTCGGCGAAGCGAATGCGAACGGGCAAACGCTGCACGACGCGGACGAAGTTGCCCGTCGCGTTGTCCGGTGGAAACAACGAGAACACCGTACCCGTTCCGCCGGAGACGCTCTCGACCCAACCGTCGAACTTTTGCCCGTCCACGGCGTCCACGGTGATCGTCGCCGCCTGACCGACGCGGACGCGCCGCATCTGTTCCTCACGCAGGTTGGCGACGACCCAGACGTTATCGAAATCGAGCGGGACGATGCTGAGGAAAGGCTTGCGTGCTTCCACGGCTTGGCCAAGTTGGATGGTGCGGCGGCTGATGACGCCGGCCTGGGGAGCGCGGATGAGCGTGTTGCTCAGATCCAGCTTGGCCAAGCGCAGTTTGGCCTCGGTCCGCAACACCTGAGAACGCAGGGCGGAGGCGCTGGCGGCGGCCACGGCCGGTTGCAGTTGGGCGGCCTCGGCCTGGCCGACCGACGCGCCGGCGTTGGCCAATGCGTTGCGGCTCTGCTCCAGGCGTACTTGCGCCTCCTTCAACTGCAAGCCGCTGGCCAACACCTGCCGTTCGGCGGCGGCGATGTTGCTGCGCAGCGCCGCCAATTTGGCGAGTGCATCCCGGTAGGTTGCATCGCGGTTGTCGCGGTCTTGCACCGGGATGTCTCCAGTGGACGCCAGGCGGTTGAAACGCTCGAAATAATCCCGCGCGTTGACGACCAGCGCTTCCAGTCCTGGCACCTGCGCTCTCTGGGAAGCCAGTAGTTCCTGGTCCTTCTCATGGAGTTGGCCGCGTGTCCGCACCTCAACCTCGGCCGCTCGGAACGCCTGGTCGGCCTCATCGCGTTTGGCCTGCGATCCGGTGAGCATCGATTTGCGATCCTCTTTCGTGAAGCGGGTCGTTACATCGGCCGCGTCGGCGTCGAAGATAGCCTGTTTGTAGTCGGCCAGCGCCTGGTCCACCCGCATCTGAAACGGCACCGGATCGATCTGAGCGATGGGATCGTTCGGTTGAACGATCATGTTGTCGTCAATGAACAGGGCGACCACGAGGCCACTGACCTCGGAGGAGATGGGGGTGATATTGCCGACCACGTAAGCATTATCCGTGGACACGTCGATGCGCGACTGCCACCACCAGAAGGCCACCCCACCGATAGATACCAGCACCACCAGCAGGAGCAGCAGACCACGCCAGCTGCGCCGGAAGCGCCGCCGGCTTCCTTCTCTCGGTGGAGGGGCGATCGGCGGCGGGACATCCGCTGAGGTTGTAGGGAGCGAAGACGGAGTCGGCCCTCTCCCCGAAGGTTCCGGGCTGTTCATATACCCTCCTCCCGCTTGGGTTCGCGCGAACACAGCCGCCTCGCACGACACGCGATTTGATTTGTTACGAATACTTATACTATTGCCAAAATTAGCGGTAAAATCAAGGTGAATGGACCCGGAGCCTGGCCCTTGGGGGATGTGCGCGGATTGGGAAAATTCATGCGTAGTAGAGCGAAAACGCTAACGTGGTAGGTGCCGCGAGCCGAGCGGCACTCGCAGTCCGGCTCGGCTCGCCGGACCGCCAGTAGGTGCCGCGAGCCGAGCGGCACTTCGTAAAAAGTCCGGCTCGGCTC
>Ga0134126_10003064_pt1 | contig 20947 bp, 15 predicted proteins | sample KB31752_FD_96881 | JGI IMG/M metagenome (GOLD analysis project Ga0134126, IMG submission 96881) | Terrestrial soil microbial communities with excess Nitrogen fertilizer from Kellogg Biological Station, Michigan, USA - KB3-175-2 | ecosystem: Environmental > Terrestrial > Soil > Unclassified ... | reverse complement strand
CAGCCGCGGTTGCTGGCGGTGTGGGGGGAGCGTGATCCGTTCTTTCTGCCGGCGGGGGCGGAGGCTTACAAACGTGATAATCCCAATGCGGTCGTGAAATTTTATCCCACGGGGCATTTTGCCTTGGAGACGCATGCGGCGGAGATCGCGGCGGATATACTTGGGTTCCTGAATGCGGAAATATCTTTTTCACGCAGTGAAAAAAGACATCCAATACCTCCTTTTACGCGGGAGACGGCCTTGCAAAAGGTACAATTGGCGGAGGATGCGTGGAACAGCAAGGATCCCGAAAAGGTGTCGCTGGCGTATTCGGTGGACACGGAGTGGCGGAACCGAACGGAATTCATCAACGGCCGCGAGGAGGTCAAGGCTTTTCTTCGGCGGAAATGGAACAGGGAGCTGGATTATAAACTAAAAAAGGAGCTATGGGGTTTCCGCGAAAACAGGATGGCGGTGCGGTTCGAATATGAATGGCGCGATGACGCAGGGCAGTGGTATCGCAGCTATGGCAATGAGCTTTGGGAGTTCGATGAGAATGGATTGATGCGGAAGCGGTATGCCAGTATCAACGATGCACCGATCAAGGAGGGGGAAAGGCGGGTCAGGTAGGCGCCACGCCGCCGCGAAAGGCCGCGACATAAAAAGCCGCCCCAGGAATGAGGCGGCTTGCTCTAGTGTTATCAATGAGAAAAAACAAAACTTACTTGAGCCGACGGAGGAGGCTCGTCCGAAGGACAGACGTTATTTCTTGAAGTCGTTGATACCGTAGTAGTAGACGTCCTTACTGTCGGGATAAACACCCTGGATCTGGAAGTTGCTACCTTGTTTGGAAAGGGCATCCTTGAGTTCGGCCACATTGTGGACCCGGATGTCACCGATCTTGGTGATGATGAAGCCGGGGCGCATGTTGGTCTGATTGCTCAGCACGCCATTCTGGATGTCGTTGACGACTACACCACCGTCGATACCCAGGCGGGCAGCGTCGTCCTTGCTGACATCGGAGAACTTAGCGCCAAGCGATTCTACGGCTGCGGTTTCGGTGCTGGCGAAGTTGCCCAGCTTACCCTGGAGGACAGCATCGGCGGTCTTCGTTTCGCCATTGCGGACGAAGGTGAGCTTCACATGGTCGCCGGGTTTGTCGCGGGCGATGAGTTCAGCCAGCCTTGCATCGGAGGTGACGGGTTGGTCATCGACGTTGGTGATCACGTCACCTTTCTGGATACCGGCCTTGGCGGCGGCACCGTTGGGGGAAGTTTCGATCACGTATACGCCGTCTACATCCGTATTGGTCATACCTAATTTCTTCTTGGAAGCATCATCGAGTCCTTCCGGGGCCATGCTGATGCCGAGGTAACCACGTTGTACGGAGCCATACTTCATGATATCGCTGATGACCTTTTTCATAAGGTTGGAAGGGATAGCATAGGCATAACCTGCGAAGGAACCTGTGGGCGAAGCGATAGCCGAGTTGATGGCTATGAGCTCGCCATTGGTATTCACAAGCGCGCCACCACTGCTGCCGGGATTAACGGCTGCGTCGGTTTGAATAAAGGATTCAACCGGTGCAACGGCCTGGGTATTGATGCCGATGTTCCTGGATTTGGCACTGACAATACCCTGGGTAACGGTAACGTCGAGGTTCAGGGGATAACCGATAGCCATGACCCATTGCCCGAGCTTGACATCATCGGAGTTGCCGATGTTCATTACCGGGAGGTCTTTGGCGTCGATCTTGATAAGGGCCAGGTCCGTGTTGGGATCGGTACCGACGACCTTGGCCTTGAAATTCCTTCGGTTGTTCATCGTGACAGTGATGTCAGTAGCACCATTGACCACGTGGTTATTGGTTACGATGTAACCATCGGAGCTGATGATGACGCCGGAGCCAGATGCTTTCTGGTCGGGTTCAACAAATTGATGACCGCCCTGGCCACCATCGCCAAAGAAACGCCTAAACATGCCGCCAAACGGATCGTCCTGGTCGTCTCCGCCTGGAGTTTCCATATGAGATACTTCCTTTGCCTTCATTGTCACCTTAATATGGACTACGGAAGGCACGGCTGCGGAAGCGGCCTTTTCGAAGTCCACGGGTTGGGCGGCAGGACTCGTCGCCGTATATGTCGTTTTTACTACGGGGGTCTGAGGTTCGTCCAGCACACTATTGTATGCTCTCTTGCCGGTAACGCCGGTGGCAAACAACAGGCCGGTTCCGACCACTGCAATCGCACCGATAAGAATCGCCTTACTTTTCATTTTCATGGTTTATTGTTTTAAAAAATGTTTGTAATACAAAATTAACGCACGACGAAACTCTTCGTTGATGATGGAATGTTAATATTCTTTTAAAGCAATGCGTTCGCAGTGAACGTGTTAAAGAAATTTAAATGCTTTGTGAAAGAATACCTATGGCGTCGTTCATTTCTTCCGGGAGGAGGGAGGCGAAGCCTATGCGGAGGCCATTATAGGGAATCCCGGCGTTATTGTAGTCTTTTCCGTTACTTATATATAATCCTTTTCTTCCAGCCCGTTGGGCGATCTGCGTGAGGTCGTACCCGGGTTTGAATCTCACCCATGCCGCCATGCCGCCGGTGGGGCGGCGATAGACGATCTTGCCGGCGAGATGGGTCCGGAGCAGCTGGTCGAGGTTATCGAGGCGTTCGGAATACGTCTTATTGGCTTTTTTGAGATACCGCTGGATGTCGCCATTGGTTATCAGGGTCGCGAGGGCGTCTTCGAGGAGGTTGTCGTTCCGCAGATCGATGAGCCGGCGGTACTGCGTGGCCTGGGTAATAAAATCTGCAGGGCCTACCATGAAGCCCAGGCGGACGGACGAGGCCAGGGACTTGGAGAACGAGCCGATATAGATCACGTGGCCCTCGTGACGATAGCTAGCCAGGGGCAGGTGGGGCAGGATATTGTAATGGTAGTCGTAGTCATAATCGTCTTCCAGGATGGCGAAATTATAGTGCGTACAGAGGTCCAGCAGTCGAAGGCGGCGCTGGGGACTCAGGGTCACGGTGGTAGGATGGTGATGGTGTGGAATGAGATAGAGCAGCTTTACCGGGTATCGCTTGCAGGCCTTTTCCATCGCATCGATATCCATCCCATGATCGTCAACGGGGATGCGGATGATGCGGGCGCCGGTATTTTCAAGCACCTGTGCCGCCACAGGATAGATCGGGTCGCCGATGATCGCGTAGTCGCCGGGGCGCAGCAGGGTCTTTGCCGCAAGATAGATGCTCATTTGGGCGCCGTGAGTGACGATGAGGTGTTCGGGGCCGGCTTGTATGCCGCGGGAACTCTGCAAGTAACCGGCTAAGGTTGTGCGTAACCGTTGGGTACCGGCCGTGAGCGAGCCGGGGATGATGACCGAACGTTGCGCGAGTTTGATACGACTCGCGTATTCTCTCATCAGGATGGATAATGGGGTGAGGCGGGGATCAGGATGCCCATCGTCGATAACGAGGCGGATGGGTGGTTCTTTGGCTTTCGTCGTCATCGCCGCCTTTTGGCCATAGAAGGGCACCGCCATCCGGTTGCCGTAGGCTGCGCTTTGGTCGGGACGGAGGCTGCGAGCCTTGAGCTCGGGGAGATTGCGGGTGATGTTAAAACCCTTTTTGGGTGTCACTTCGAGCCAGCCCTGGCTGAGCAATTCGTTGTAGGCGGCGACGATTGTCTTTCGGTGCAAGGAGAGTTGGGACGCGAGTTCCCGGGTGCCGGGAAGCAGGGTGCCGGGTTTGAGTACGCCGCTGCGGATGTGTTGCACGATCTGGCCGGCGATCTGCTGATAAACGGGCTGTTGCGAGTCTTTATCGATCTGCAGGAGGGTTGTGTACGGAAGCATCTGGACTACCTGAAATTTTAAATCTGGCATTCAAAGGTAGTCCTTGCCTGGGTATTTTTGGATCACAATTCAGTATTATGTCAAAACGAATGTTTTTGCGCGACGCCGATTCCAAGGCGTTTGGCGTGTTAATGGGATTCGAGAAATATCTGGCGGAGAGTTCGCTCGATAAGACCCATGCCCATTTGATCAAGATCCGGGTATCGCAGCTAAATGGTTGTTCGTATTGTATCGATAAACATGTGCAGGAGGCGCTGGCGTTGGGGGAGGGCGGGCGGCGGCTCTTTTTGCTGACCTGCTGGCGGGAGACACCCTTCTTTTCACCCGAGGAGCGGGCGATCCTGACGCTGGCGGAGGAGATGACCCTGCTGTCGCCGCATGGCGTTTCGGATGCGACCTATGACAACGTGTTGACCTTATTGGGTCAGCAGTATACCACAGAGGTCATGATGGGGATCGTTGCCATGAATGCGTGGAACCGGGTAGGTATTGCCACTAACAGAAGACCCGTATAAAACAGTGTTATGAACCAGATAAACTACAAATTCGATGTCATCCCCACCCCTGATGCGGTGATGGAGCTGTATGCCGATGCCGGTCTCAAACGGCCGGAGGACCTAGATCGTATCACGCGGATGTATTCGCATTCCAATCTTGTCGTAACGGCCTGGGACAAGACCAGGCTGGTGGGGGTCTCCCGGGCGCTCACTGATTTTTGTTATTGTTGTTATCTGAGTGACCTGGCGGTGCGTAAGAAGTATCAGCATCATGGGATTGGGCGGGAGCTGATCCGGCTGACCAAGGAGAAGATCGGCGACGAGTCGATGTTGCTCCTTTTGTCCGCGCCTACGGCGATGGAGTATTACCCCAAGGTGGGGTTGGCGAGGGTGGAGAATGGGTTTATTATTCAACGGGCGAAATAAGGGGGCCGGGCGGGCGTGTTTTGCGGCGGCGCGATCGCGGGTTTGCGACCGCTCGCCGTTTTTTGCGGCGGCGCCGGCGGTGGCATGGCGGTTGCGGCAGGTACTTAAAACGCTATGAGTGAAAGGAATAAAGGTGCGTTGGGAAAGAAGAAATCAGGCGTAAAAAATCCGCAGGTCAATCCTTCGAAGGCCCAGGGAGGCAACGCTGCGGGCAGCAATTTGTCTCCCACCAAATACACCAACAGATTACGTTGGGACGATAAAGCGAAGATGTTTACGGTGGTCGATATTCCCAAGAAACGCGTTAAGAAGGATTAGGGGAGGTCCAGCCGGGCGCGGCAGTCGGCGCAATAGTCGTTTGTGCTGTTGTCATGGTTGTTGCTGGGGTGGCGGATTATGAAAGACGCGGACTTCTACGCGCATGTTCTTGTCGCTTTCTTCGCGGGTGGTGGGATGAGCGATCACCGGGCTCGCATTGCCCAGGCCTTTGTAGCGCAAGTGGGTGGAGTCGAAGCCCTGCTGGATGAGATAGTCGTAGATAAATTTTGCGCGATTTACGGAAAGGATGAAGAGTGGGTCTTTTGGTTCCAAGGGTGCGCCGGGGGAGTTGCAATACCCGTCGATCTCGAGATAGTGGTCCCTGAAATTTTGCAAGAAGGCGACGCTACGCGGAAGGGCTTTGCGGGCGGCATCGGTGAGGATGGGTGTATTGGCGATGAAGTTGATGTTGTCGAGCCCGAAGGTCGTGTCCGGTTCGTCATCGGGACGCGCTTTGGGTGTGTCGGGGGGCGGGGCTTGCGCGATGTCTTTTACCTGATAATATACGAGCACTTCTACCCGGCGGCTGAGGCTGTCGTTGCCGGGAAGTGGATCATTCTCACCGCGGGCTTCGAGACGTGTCGGGGGAAGGGCCGCTTGTGGTTGCCCCGATTGCACTTGCGCGAGTATCCGTAGCATGGCCGTTTGGGTGGCTTGGGTGCGTCGCCGGGATAGTTTGAGATTATAGTCGTTGCTGCCTACTGTATCGGTATAGCCTATGATGAGGATCGAGTCCGCGCCGAGGTGTGCTTTTTCGAGAATTGCCGAATCGTCTAGGCGGATCTCGCTGTGGTCAAATGCAAAATGTACCAACAGGGTATCGGTCCGGGACCGTTGCGACATTGTCGGGTTGGTGGCGGAAAGCAGGAGTAGCAGGAGCAGGCATCGTACCAGGATGGGCATGCTACAATTTAGCGAAAAGCATGGGTTTTCTGCGTAGGGGATGGTATGATTTAAAAACTCTTAAAAAGCTTTAAAATAGCAGACACTGTAGCCCTGTACATTCTCAAATTGAAAGGCAAAATGAGTCAATTTTGTCGGGTCCTGGTTTTGGAGCCGTGATGTGTGTGTATACGGGAGTCGCCGTGTCCAGCAGTACTTTGCCTCCTGGTTCGCTGATGATGAGCTCGGCATTGGTCATTCCCGCATCGTAAAAAACGCCAGAGCCGGAGATAAGGTTGATCTTAAGGGTGCCGGTGGTGTCCGTCGTCGTCACGATGGGCTAATTTGTGACCCGAAAGAATGAAACGCTGTTGGTTATTCCTTTTGAAGCTTTCAGAGAGTCGCAGGCCATCGATAAGAAGCTTTGGTAACTGAATGTGTCGACAGTTTCAAACTGGAATTGGTTGAGACCCATTAGTGCGAGATCAAAACCTTCGAGCAATTTTGCATTCTGCACTGTTAAAAGGCTTAAAGGGTGAAGGGTCGTCGAGTCCGGAGAGGAATAGAGCGTCCAAAAGAAGTTTGGCGCGGTCCACAGGGTAGAATAATAGGTGGGTTTTGTGTTATCGAGATTTATCTCCAAATCATTGGAGCCTGCCCCCAGTGTGGTCGGCCCTGCGTTTAGGTCCGGGTAAACTACCGTGTGTGAAACATTGCTCGAACAATTATAATACGTCATGTAGCTCGTGCGGGTGCTGTAAAAAAAATTGCTGATCGTAATAAACTTTTGGATTCCTTTAGGCGGGTACTGGTATTGGGGTATTGGTGGCATGCCAACGCCGGGATCACTGGTATAGAGTTGCAGACCGCTGGCCGGATCGGTTGAATCCGTGTAGCCGTATATAGTCGTATTTGTAAATGCAAAATAGGGAGAGGTATTGTAATTCCCATAGACCGTAGTGTCCATCGTCGAGCAATCCACCGTATCGTTGGTTGTTTTGCCCAAATGAAGTTTATACCGGCCCAGGTCGGCCACACACAGGTAACTATATTTCTGCGGTAGATTTTGGTAGATCGTGCGAATGGTATTCGCCGATGGAGTTTTGCTTTCATCGATTCCGCCGCTCTGGTATTCCTGGATATTATAGTAGGCGAAATTGAAATTTTCGTATAGGGTAGTGTCAAAGCCCACAGGCGGGTTTGCCGGTTGAACCGACGGAATAACCGGCTTATAATTCGATAAATAGGCACCCGTCCAACTTGCCGGGTTTACTGCTCTGAATGTGGTAACATAGAAAGCGCGGTACCATGGGTTTATGACGGTAATATCGACCAGACTGGATCTGGTTTTTAATGCTGCAGAGATATGAGTATAGGGAGCGGCGACGGTATCGAGCAATACCCTGCCGGTAACCTCACTGATGATCAGTTCATGATTGTTGCCGATGGAAAGACCGATCTTGAAGCCGGGCGGAGTTGATGTTGAGCCCGATGTCGAGGTCGAAGTAGAGTCCGCCGGGCCGATGATTGGGTTTACAGGATCTTTGTGACACGCGGTGAAACATAGCATACAAAGGCTTACGCAGAGGCTGTGTACAGTAATCTTTTTCATGATCGGGTATTAGGGTACCGCAAGATATGAAAATTAGTCAGCTGTTTGCAATTCTATGGCAGCACTTGGAGGTTAATTGGCGGCGAACTTTGCTGCGGCGCCGGGCGTTCGAACCAGGTATCGAGCGGGGTGTATGTGTCGAAAAATCCACCGTCGTGCAAAAAGAACGCATCACCGTGTAGTCCTCCCTGATAATCGTGTCGATAACCTTTGCGGGCGGTGTTGTCGCCGGTGAAGCGGGCGCGGGTGAGCGGGGTCCAGTGGCCGGTGTTGTCGCCGACCCACTGGTTGCCGTAATAGGCGCTTCGGTCGAGATCACCTTGCTCCGGTTCGAAATTTTCCAGAAAAGAATGCAGATGGGCGAGCCAGGTGTGAGTAGCCGGCCGGTCCCAACAGGCGATAAGCAGCCACTGCCCCTTCTCCGGTGGATAGAACCAGGCGGTGAAACGGGTATGGTTATTCGCTTGGGGTTCGGCATGGAGCAGGAAGCGGTACGTGTTGCCGGCGATCCACGGATAGACGAGATACGATTGACCACCTGCCCCCTCGTCGCCAAAAGTACCGGCATGAACCGCTTCGCCTTTGCGGACGAGCCCGATACGGAGACTGTCTGGAATAGCTTTTGGGTCGTCGGTGGTGAACGGACTCCAGACGGAGAAGAGGATGCGGCGTTCCGCATTACTATTTACCTGCATGCCGAAATAGCCAACACTAAAGCCATCGGCCATGAAATAGGAACCGACCCTGTCCTGGCCGGTGGGGACGGTCACCTCGTTATAGAACCAGGCGATCTTCGCCGTCGTGTCGGGCACGGGATAGTTGAGATGGATCGAGGGGCCGCGACGACCCCAGTAAAAGAAATTTCCTTCGTTGTTGGGGACATAGGACATCGGCGCAACGGTGGCCGGGCCGGTGAGGACCAGGCTTTGGATAGCCTGCTGAGCCGGGCCCGCGGAACCTTGCTGGTGCATGCTGACGAACACACGTTGATAGCCGGTGTCGCGGATGAGCCAATGGCCGGCGTAGGTGGTCCGGTGGGTGTGCGCAGGCAGATGCAAAGTATGTTTGACGCTGCCAAGCGTGACGCTGACATCGGCGGGAGTGTTCGTGGTCGTCGTCTTGACGGCGATGTCGAGCTTGCCGGGATGCGAGAGCCGGAACCAGACGGTGTCACCCCAGGCGTTGCCGCCGAGGGGGATGGTCACCGCGGTGTCGTCAGTTGAGGCGGCATGGGGCTGCGCCTGTGCGAAGGCTGCCGTAGAGGCCAGCAGAGCGATGATCAGGAGACAGCATCTCATTAGAGTTGCAAGATGCGGATTTTTTCGCATAGCAGTCCCACGGATAGGGTGTAGGGGAGAACATTCTTCAACGAAAACGCGAGAGGTTAGGGGTTAACGGACCACAAAATAAATGAAATGATGCGTATAGCATAGAAAATTCACCGGCGTGTCTAAAAGGCGGATAATCGTGTTGTTCTAACTGATAGCCGTGTCGCGAGCGTTGCGCTGCCGGCGCGCAAATAAAAAAGAGACGATGCCCGATTACCAATGGTGATAGTAGTGCGGGTGTGCATACACTACACAGGAACTGAACGCAGCGGCGATGACGAAGCCAATGATGGCGAATTTGATAATGTTGAGCGTTTTCATGATCGTAGTTTTTAAGTTTCATAGGTAAGAGGGCTTGCAGACGGTTTCGTTTAAAGGCTTCGTGGCGGTTAACAAGTGGATAACCGGAAGCGGGCAGGCGATGTATCGAAAGCGGACAGCGGCTGCCGGCGAATGGGGATAAAATATTGATTTACAGCATCTTGGAAGACGGCATCGGGCTTGCTTGATTTTAAGATATGTTTAAGAATTATTTCAAAACAGCGATCCGGCAGCTGACACGCAACCGGCTTTTCAGCGCCTTGAATATATTGGGTCTTGCGGCGGGACTCTGCGGCAGCATCTTTATCTTTTTGTGGGTACAGGATGAGTTGGGTTTTGACCGGAACAACCCGCAGCCGGAAGATGTCTTTCGCGTGACAACCACGCTTGGTCCCACGCATGCGGCCACGACGCCGATCATTATGGCCCCATTCTTACAACGCACCATACCGCAGGTGAAGCAGGCCGCTCGTTTTCTGGCCGCGAATCCGGCGACGATATCTTATGGCGACAAGCGGTTCGTTGAAAAAAATATCTGGTATGCGGATAGTAATTTCCAGGAGCTGTTCAATTTTCCGCTGGTAAAGGGTGACCCCAAACATATCCTGGATACCAAAGACCGGCTATTGATCACGGAGAGCACGGCCAAGCGGTATTTTGGCGATAGGAATCCGGTGGGTCAGCGACTACATTTCGAATCCCAACAGGATATGGTGGTCGCCGGCGTTCTAAAGGATCTACCCAAGAACAGTTCTATCCAATTCGATGTCCTAATGCCGATGTCGATAATCGAGGAGCAACAGCGTGCCAACGATCCCTGGAATAATTTCATTTATTACAGCTTTCTAAGACTGGATCATCAGACGGCGAGTGATCCTGCTGCTGTCAACCGGCTGGAGAATACGCTCGCGGAGGTATTCGCGAAGAATGCAAAGCAGACGTATAATCCGACCTTTTCGCTGCAACGGTTGACCGATCTCCATTTAGGCGAACACTGTATGATGGATATTTCCGGCGGCGGCAGCATGGAATATGTGCGCATCTTTTCGCTGGTGGCGGTGTTTATCCTGCTGATCGCTTGCATCAATTTCATGAACCTCAGTACGGCGTTGTCCGGGCGGCGCGCCAAGGAGGTCGGGCTCCGGAAGACTATCGGCGCCATGCGCTGGCAGCTGGTAGCGCAATTCATCGGTGAGGCCGTGGTGCTGGCGTTGCTGTCGCTAGGGTTGGCCATGGCGCTCGTATGGCTGCTGATGCCGCTTTTTGATGATCTGACGGGTAAGGACTTTTCCATGGGGGCGTTTACCGGTAGCAGCATCGTGCTGTTGCTGGGTATCGGCATTGTAGCCGGACTGATCTCGGGGGCTTATCCCGCACTGGTACTGTCGCGGTTTCAGCCGGTAAAAGTACTGAAGGGGCTGAAATTGTTCCAACCCGGCAAAGCCTATTTCCGGAACGGGTTGGTCGTCTTGCAGTTTACGATCGCGATCGCCCTGATGGTCGGCACACTGGTGGTATACCGGCAGTTGCATTTCATCCGCAACCGGGATATGGGTTATGACAGGAGCAACCTGCTGTATGTGACTATGCCGCAGGTCGGATTCGATGAAATGCAAAAGGGTGCCCGGCAGATCGATGCGGCCATTGGGGATGAAGCGGGGATCGTTGCACATGGTGTGACGAGTGACCTGCCAACCAATTTGCTTTCGGGTGACCCCGACGTACAGTGGGCAGGAAAGGACCCCAAGGACCAAACGATCTTTCCTTTGCTGGGCGCGGATGAAAATACCTTGAATGTCTTTGGCATGCACTTAGTGGCGGGGCGAACCTTTTCCAAAGTGTATGGGAACAATGACAGCGGCGTGGTGGTCAATCAGGCGGCGATACGGGAGATGCATATGGACCCGGCTACGGCGGTGGGCAAAAGGATAAAATATAGCGGCGCGAACTTTCAGATCATCGGGGTGGTCAAGGATTTTAATTTCAAACCCGTCAAGTACAATGTCGAACCGCTGTTGATCCTGTATCATTGGTCTCACGGGTACAATTATGTGGTGGTGAAGACGGCGCCGGGTGCGACAGAGAAAGTGATCGCGGAGCTGAAGAAGGAATTTAGCCTGGTGTATCCCCGGGAAGTCTTCGATTATGGTTTTGTGGACAAAGACCTGGACGCCTTGTATGCGTCGGACCGGCGGATGGGGGAACTGTTCAATGTCTTTAGCGTGCTGGCGATCTTTATTTCCTGTTTGGGTCTGTTCGGGCTTAGCGCTTATACGACCCAGCGACGGATCAAGGAGATCGGCGTGCGGAAGGTCCTGGGCGCCAGTGCGCAGGGTATCGTTGGCCTGCTGGCGCGGGAGTTCCTGATCCCTGTGGCCCTGGCGACGCTGATTGCCTTCCCGCTGGCGGCATGGGGGATGGATAAATGGTTGCATGCGTTTGCCTACCGCATAGGGCTGGAGTGGTGGATCTTTGCCGTTTCCGGCGGACTGGCCTTGCTGGTGGCGCTGTTTACGGTGAGCTATCAGAGCCTTCAGGCGGCGAGGAGCAACCCGGTGAGGGCATTGAGAACGGAGTAGACCGACGCAATATTAGGGTTAGCTGAACGTTGTTATCTGAGCTAAACCTTTGTGTATGCGCGCCTCTGCATTAGTCATACTGGTGTTGCTGGCCGGCTTTCTCTCCTGCAACAGCCCCGATAACGACAACGGCCCCACCGGCGGTGAGCAATTGCCGACGACTACTTTTTCCATAGATCCAACAAAAGATACGGTTTTAAAAACGCCCGATGGCGCCCTGCTGAAGATCACCGCGGGTACCTTCGACGCCGGTGGCGCCAAAGAGGTGAGACTGGAGGTCAAGGAGGCGGTTACGCCCGGGGAGATGCAGAAGGGCAGCCTGAGCTCCAATTCCAGCGATACCACGCTTACCAGCAGCGGGGTCATCTTTGTGCAATTGGCGAACGGGCAGAATGTATCGATCCTGAAATCGTTCGAGGTGTCGATCCCCGCCCGGACCCTTCAACAGAATATGAAGTTGTATAAGGGCCGGCTGGATGACAATGGCTTCGTAAACTGGGGTGTCCCCGAGCCGCTCGAGAGCACGCCGGCCCCGGCCTCGGATGGAAAGGCGCTCTATCTCGCGAACTGTGCGAGCTGTCATCATCTCAAGGGTAATGCTACGGCGCCTTCGCTCGCTTTTTTAGCATCACGGCGGGATCAACGCTGGCTTTTTGCCTACACGCGCCGCAATGACCTGCTTTTGTGGCGCGGTGATCCCTATAGCTGCTTCCTCTTCAATAGGTATAAGGCGTCGGTGATGCCCGAGTTCAAGGACCTGAGCGACGCGGATATCACGGCAATATATCAGTATGTAACAAGCGCCAGTAAGTCGATGGGGATCGACAGCAACGCCGTGGCGGACCTCAAGCCGGCGTTCGACAGCTGTGCAAAGAACGATGCGACCTGCAGTGGGGTGATAGCGGATAAGACGAAGACGCCGGCCATGGATTCGAGCCAGTCCGTCTATGCGGCGACCTCTTCGGCGGAGAATGCCTATTATACGTTTACCGTCGATAAACATGGCTGGTACAATGTCGCTGCTTCCGGCGATGATAAGGCGACGGTAGACTCGTCTGCCGTGGGTGATGGCACGATGTTGGAGCCGTTACAGAGCTGCCCTTGCGGGTGTAACGAGGATGCTTATCGCAAGGCATCTCATATCGCCCGGGGCAAACCGGTGAAATAAGCCGGCCCAAACCTTTTATCATATGCGTTTCCAGACTATTGCGCTTTTGCTGGCTCTATGCGGTGTCTCCTGTACTACGCGGATGCCCAAACACACCCTTACCGGCGAAGACAGGCTGGTTTCCACTTTTTTTTCCATCGATCCTAATCGGGATACTCTAATCACCACGCCGCAGGGGGCAGTGCTGACTATTCCGGCGGGCGCGCTGGAGGTGTCGGCCGGGGATACGGGGCCCGTGAAGCTGGAAGTAAAAGAAGCTTATAGAATGGCGGATATTATCCGGGGAGGCCTGGTCACGGCAAGCGGAAAGCTACTGCTAAGCAATCATCAGATCGGTTTCGACTTCCGGATGACAGAATTCGGCTGGCACAATATCGACTGTCTCATCAGGGATGCAGACAATGTGGAGCGACAACCTTGAATATTTCAGTAAAGGGTAAGTTCAGCGACGATGCGGTAGTTCTCCTGGTTATCCCTTCCATAAAAGTCTTGCACCTGATAGACCCGGATGAGGGCAAGATCGATCTGCCGCGGGGGCTACCGGCATTTATCCTCTGTATGGGCGAGCATCAGGGCCAGCCGTTCTACGGCCAGCTTCAGTTTATCATCGGAGACCACAGGGAGGTGAAAGTGAAACTGGTGGCCAGAACCAAGGCGCAGATCGATAGTGCTATCGGGCGATTGCATCTCGACAGCTCGTTGATCGAGCCGATAGGTGTGGCCGGTAATTGATCTCGTTTGGCGGTGGAGTTGGTTTTACGTAAATTGGTATACGACACTAATTCTACTGCACATGAGAAATTTTTTACTTCTCCCGATTCTCGGGTTAGGCCTGGCCTGCGTGGCGCAACAGCCCGGCAGTCGCGGCGAGACGAAGCCGACGGCCAGCATCAGCGCCGTGACGCAAAATCTCAAGAAGTTCGAGGGCTTTTACCCCTTTTATTATGACGAGAAGACGGGCAAGATCCTGCTGGAGGTCGACCGCTGGGGCCAGGAGTTCCTGTACTTCAGCAGCCTGCCGGAAGGCATTGGCAATGGCGGCGCCGAACGCGGACAGGGGTCGGCGGTGGTCGTGAAATTCATCAAGGAGGGGCCGAAGGTCTTTTTGTTACAGCCGGATCTTGAACATCGGAGCGTCACAGGCAGCGACGACGAGAAAAAAGATGTGGCGGACGCGTTTTCGCAGAGCGTTTTGTTCGGTTTTTCGCCGGTGGCGGTGGAAGGGGACAAGGCGCTGATCGATCTTACCCCTTTTGTGGTACGGGATGCTTTGCATATCGGCGAGAACATCGGTTCCGGCAGGGGTAATCCCGGCAGCGCCTTTGCAGCGGCGGCGGCTAATCGTGCGGGTGGGGGAGCTGGTAACGGTTATCATTTGGATGAGACGCGGAGTGCCGTATATATGGAGAACACCCGGAATTTTCCTAAGAACAGCGAGTTCGAGGCTTTGGTGACCTTCATTGGCGTTGCTCAACAGGCAGGTGGTTTCCGGCGTAGCGGCGGCGTGGCGCCTGATCCTACGGCGGTCACGGTTCGGGTACATCAGGCCTTTGTTCAGCTACCCGACAGCGGTTATGTAGCCCGGAAATTCGATCCGCGTTCGGGGTTCAACGACTTTAGCTATTATGATTTTTCGGCTCCCATGAGCGAGCCGCTGATCAAACGCTTTATCGAACGGCACCGGCTGATAAAGAAAGCCCCCAACGCCGCGGTGAGCGAGCCGGTAGAGCCCATCGTGTATTATATCGACCGGGGCGCTCCGCCGCTTATCCGCAAGGCCCTGATCGAAGGCGGCTCCTGGTGGAACCAGGCTTTCGAGGCGGCGGGTTTTAAGAATGCGTTCTTCGTGCGCGAGCTGCCCGAGGGCGCCGATCCCATGGATGTCCGGTACAATGTGGTCAATTGGTTAGACCGTAGCGGCAGCCCCCAAAGGGCATTCTCTTACGGCATGAGTTATACGGACCCGCGCACGGGCGAGATCATCAAAGGGATGGTGACGCTGGGATCGGATAGACATCGGGAGGATTATCTGATCGCGGAAGGGCTGTTACAACCGTACCAAGATGGGAAGCCGGTGCCGAAGAAGATGGAGGAGGTGGCACTGGCGCGTATCCGGCAGCTAAGCGCACACGAGATCGGGCATACGCTTGGGCTGACGCATAACTTCGAGGCTTCGGTGAAAGACCGGGCTTCGGTGATGGATTATCCTTTTCCGCGGTTCTCGCTGAAGGCTGATGGTACGCTCGATCTTTCCGATGTGTATGCGTCCGGCATCGGCGGATGGGACAAACGGGCGATCCTATGGGGCTATTCCGAGTTCCCGAAAGGTGTTGACGAAGACGCGGCGCTCGACAAGATCATGAAGGAGACGCTGAAAGAAGGGTATAAGTATATCCCGGATATTGGCGGCATGACGCATCCTTTGTCCAACCAATGGGATGACGGCATGAACCCCATAGACCAGCTCAACAAGCTGATGATGGTGCGGCGGCATCTGCTAGATAATTTCTCCGAAAAGGCGATCCCGCAGGATGCGCCGATGGCTACGCTGGAGGAGGTGCTGGTGCCCATTTACTTGCTGCATCGGTACCAGGTGGAGGCGGTGGCCAAATCGGTGGGCGGATTGTATTTTACACACGCTGTGAAAAACGATGGTGAGGAACCCACAAGAATGGTTGATCCTGCGGAGCAGTGGCGGGCTTTCGATGCGCTGATGAATACCATTACACCCGATGCGCTGGCATTGCCAGAGACGCTGATCCGGAAGATTCCGCCGCGGCCCACGGGGTATCCCGAGACTGTCGAGATCTTCAAGGGGCACACGGGACCCACCTTCGATCCCATTGCGGCAGCAGAGGCGGCGGCCGACAATACCTTGTCCTATATGCTGGACCCCGAGCGTGCGGCCCGGCTCATCGAATTCCAGGCGCGTGACGAACATCAGCCGGGGTTACTGGCGGTGCTGGACAGCCTGGCGGGTCAGACCTGGAGGAAGGGCTTGCCTGCGGGATATAAGGGCGAGCTACAGCTGGTTGTCGACAACCTTATGCTCAAGCGACTGCTGTCGTTAGCCGCCGATCCCAGGAATGCGGAGAATGTACGCGGTGAGGCCATGCTGACGATCACCGACCTGGCGACGTGGATGGGGCTGCAGGTCTTGAGCGCGCAGGGTAAATGGAAAGGGGCGTTGTATTTTGCGCTGGGGCAAATTGCGGAATTTAATAAAGAACCGAATAAATTTGTGATCGAGCCGGCGTTGGGGATGCCACCCGGCGCACCTATCGGGATGCCGGATGATGAATTTGAATTTTAATATGAAGATCGTATTTAGTTTATTACTGATCGCCGCTCTGAATGACGTGCGGGCGCAGAAGATGTATTTGCTTGTGGGTACCTATACGAATACGGGGACGTCGGCGACCAATCCAAAGATGGACTCCAGCGGTAGCAAGGGTATCTATGTGTACCGGTTCGATGCGGCGACGGGAAGGGCGAAGCTTCTGAGTCACACGGACGGCGTATGTAATCCGAGCTATCTCGGGGTGGCGCCGGATGGGCATCACGTCTATGCGTGTACGGAGTCGCGGATGGCGGGGATGGGTTCGGTGAGTGCATTTGATTTCGATAGGAGCACGGGCCGGCTGCGGTTCATCGACAAAGTTCCCAGCGGCGGCGATAACCCGGCGTATGTGTCGGTGGATAGCAGCGGGCGGTGGGTGGCCGTCGCCAATTATACCGGCGGAAGCTTTTCCGTTTGCCCTATCCGGGCGGACGGCGGATTGTCGCCGTGGGTTCAACGGTTGGCCTTTTCGGGGCATGGCGCGGGTTCGCAGCGGCAGGAAAGATCGCATGTGCACAGCGCGGCGTTCTCGCCGGATATGCGACATCTTTATATTCAGGACCTTGGACTGGACCAGATAAGCATGTATCCTTTCGATGGGAATGCCGCATTGCCATTGGATACCGCGGGAGTAAAACGTTTTAGTGTCCCGCCGGGTGCGGGGCCGCGGCATCTTACATTTGGGCCGGACGGGCATTTTGCATATTTGGTCGAGGAGATGGGTGGTATGGTGGATGTCTATCATTATCAGCCCGCTACGGGCGTGCTCGACCCGCTTCAACGGATCGCGGCACATCCGGATACGGCGGGTGGGTCCTGGCGGAGCTCGGATGTCCATTTGTCACCGGATGGGAAATTTTTATATGCTACTAACCGTGCCGAAACCACGGTCACCATTTTTTCCGTAGATAAGGAGAAGGGGACACTTCGACGATTGGCGTATGAGAGCACCTTTGGCCGGGAGCCGCGCAATTTTACCATCGACCCTACCGGCAACTGGCTGCTGGTAGGTGATCAGGATAGTAATTGTATAGTGGTGTACCGGATCGATAAGACTACCGGGGACCTCAAGCCGCTGCGTCGTCGTATCCGGGTTCCATTACCCACTTACCTGAGAGTAATACCATAAGATATTTTTAGTATCTTAACGGTGGAACAATGGGGAATAAACTAGTATACGGCGTTGTCGTTGCGATTGTGAGCGTACTCGTAATTGTCGTTTTGTCGATCTGGCAGTACCGGCGGATACAGGATACGGGTAAGATCATCAGGCATACCAACGAGGTGTTAGCTCAGACGCAACGGGTTTTAAATGCCGAGGTGCAGTACGAACTGAATGTCAAGAATTTTCTTCTTACGGGCGACAGCGCCTTTTTGCGAATGGCCGGCGACAGCCTGGCGGTCCTGCCGGCCGAGATCAAGCTGGTTAAGTCTTTGACTAAGGACAATCCTGTCCAGCAAAAGCATATCGACAGCCTGCTGGCCTATGCCGGCAGCAACACTGCGGTGTTAACGGAGATCGTGCGTGAATATAAGGTGGGCAGTTTTACGGGGCCCGGGCCGCTGATCGCCGGGAATGCCAAGGCCGGACCTTCGCGCGAGATCCAGAACACCATTTCTCAGATGGAGGAGGAGGAGCGGCAGTTGCTGGACATCCGGCGGAGAAGTAACCAGGCCAAGGCATCGGAATTGCAGTGGGTTCTCTGGGCGCTGAGTGCCGCCGTGGTGATGCTGGCGCTGGTCACCTTCAGGAAGATCAGACTAGACCTGCTCCAGGAGAAAAAGTTAACGGAACGATTGCATCGGTTCAACACAGAGCTGGAAGCCCAGGTGCAATTGCAGACTACCAACCTAAAAGCATCTGAAGACAAGTACAAGACCTTGTTTTACAAGAGTCCATTGCCTAAATGGATCTACGATGAAGAAACCTTGCGTTTTATCGAAGTGAATGACGCGGCCGTGCGGCTGTACGGTTATCCGCGGGAGACCTTTTTGCAAATGACGCTGAAAGATATCCGGCCGTCCGACGAAATGGCAGGCTTGCTGGAGGACATGGTTGCCGTGAAAAGGGATCCGATGGCCTATCACGAGAGCGTGCGGCGTCATAAGAAGCAGTCCGGGGAGATCATGGATGTGCTGGTGACAGGGCATCCTATCCTGATGGATGGCCGCAGGGCACGGATGGTGGCCGTGGTCGATATCACGGAAAGAAAACGCCAGGAGGAGCAGCTGCGGCTGCTGAATACCGATCTGTGCAAACGTGCGAGCGAACTGGCGGCGTCGAATGCGGAATTGGAGCGGTTTGCGTATATCGCTTCGCACGATCTGCAGGAGCCGCTGCGGATGGTGAGCAGCTTTCTCCAGTTGTTGCAGAAAAGATACAAGGGCCAGCTGGATCAAAAGGCCGACCAGTATATCCATTATGCCGTCGACGGGGCGGATCGCATGAAGGCCCTTATCATGGACCTGCTGGAATATTCGCGGGTGGGCTCGAGTAAAGATAATTTCGACGAGGTCGATACTGCGGTTATACTGCAGGAAGTAGGGGACATCTTTAGGGAGAAGATCATTGCGGCTCGGGCCCATGTGGAGATCGATCCGTTACCGAAGGTATGGGGAGATAAGGTTCAGCTGACGCAGCTATTCCAGAATCTGCTGAGCAATGCATTGAAATATCATTCGGAAAAGCTACCTTCTATCCGGGTTCACGCGAAGGAAGAGGCTAAGCTCTGGCTGTTTTCGGTGGAGGACAATGGGATCGGGATCGATCCGCAGTTTTTCGATAAGATCTTTATTATCTTTCAGCGGTTGCATAATAAGAGCGATTATTCGGGGACGGGGATCGGGCTGGCGATCTGTAAGAAGATCGTGGAGCGGCATGGAGGGCGGATCTGGGTGGAGTCGCGGCCGGGCGAAGGGAGCATATTCTATTTCACTATCAGCAAAAAAGGTTAACCTTATCGGTATGCAACAGATACATATTCTGCTCGTCGACGATAACGAAGGCGATATCCTATTGACCCGGGAAGCGCTAGACGATGCGCGCATTGTCAACAAGATCTCGATCGCCTATGATGGGTTGGAGGCGGTCCGTTTTCTCAAGAAGGACCCCGGGGGCCCCGATACGCCCGATCTTATTCTCCTGGACATCAATCTGCCAAAGATGACGGGGACCGAGGTATTGGGGATCATCAAGAACGACCCCGATCTGAAACGTATCCCGGTCATCATGCTTACTACCTCCAGTGCCGAAAAGGACATTCTGGCTTCGTATGACAATTATGCGAACTGCTATATCACCAAGCCGGTAGATCTCGACCGGTTTATGGATGTTGTGCGAACGATCGAGGATTTCTGGATCAGCATTGTGAAACTACCAAAAGCCGTTCAGTAATGTCGGGAGACAATCAACCCATTAGTATCCTGGTCGTAGAGGACAACCCGGGCGATCTCTTTTTGTTGCAGGAGGAGCTTCACAGCACCGATCTCAGGATCGACGGTATCAGCAGTGCCACTACGCTGGGTGAGGCCCGGCAGGTTCTCGCGAATAAGGCCATCGACCTGGTGTTCCTGGATCTTTCGCTGCCGGATAGTTTCGGTCTCGAGTCGTATGTGAAGCTACAGCCCTTCACTTCGAAGGTGGCGGTGGTCCTGCTTACGGGTCTTAACGATACCAAAGTGGCGCTTCAGGCCCTTGTGATGGGGGCGCAGGATTATCTCATCAAGGGCGATTTTGACGAGAAGCTGTTGTCGAGAGCCATCCGGTATTCGATGGAGCGGATGCGTAATCTGCAACACCTGAGGGAAAGCGAAGAAAGGTATCGCGAACTCTTCAACAACAACCCGATGCCGATGTGGGTCTTCGACGTGGATAGCCTGTGTTTCCTGGAGGCTAACAGCGCGGCGATACAGCATTATGGCTATAGCCAGGAAGAGTTTCTGAACAAGAGCCTGGCGGATCTGCGGCTGGATGGCGACAGGCGGCGGCTGACGGCGGAGGTCGCCCAGGTAAGGGCCGAGCGGGATGGCATCAAGAAAGGCATCCTCCAGCATAAAAAGAAGAACGGACAGGTGATCTTTGTGGATATGGCCTGGCATTGGATCAACTATAAATCCCAGCCGGCGGTGCTGGTGCTCGCCAATGATGTTACCGAACGCATTCAGTTGGAAAAAGAGCTCAACGAACAGCGAGTCAATCGCCAGCGGCAGATCACCGAGGCGGTGATAGAGGCGCAGGAGAAAGAACGCACGGAGATCGGTAAGGAGCTGCATGACAATGTGAACCAGATCCTGGGCGCCAGCAATCTTTATATCAACACGGCGATGACGGATGAGGATATGCGCCAGGAGCTGCTGGAGCGGAGCACCGAGCTGGTGAGCAAGGCCATCAACGAGATCCGGAAGATCTCAAAGAGTCTGATCACGCCGGGGCTGCGGGAGATCGGGCTTATCGAGTCGGTGGAAGATATCATCGATGATCTCAGGTTCGCCAAGCAGGATTTCCAGATCGAGCTCGACTTGCAGAATATCTCCGAGGAACAGATCGAGGACCGCCGGAAGCTGACGCTTTTCCGGATCATCCAGGAGCAGCTGAACAATATAGTCAAGCATGCGAAGGCCACGCGGGTGTTG
>Ga0134126_10003063_pt1 | contig 20949 bp, 18 predicted proteins | sample KB31752_FD_96881 | JGI IMG/M metagenome (GOLD analysis project Ga0134126, IMG submission 96881) | Terrestrial soil microbial communities with excess Nitrogen fertilizer from Kellogg Biological Station, Michigan, USA - KB3-175-2 | ecosystem: Environmental > Terrestrial > Soil > Unclassified ... | reverse complement strand
GTATGGGGGCGTGGAGCAGGCGAAGGAGATGCATCGGGAGGCGCGGTCGTTTGCGTTGATGGAGCAACTCGCGCAAGACATGCGGTATGCGGTGCGGCAGTTGCGGCGGAGCCCGGGGTTTGCGGTGGTTGCCATTCTGACGCTTGCGCTGGGCATCGGCGCGAACACCGCAATTTTTAGCCTGGTTGACGCGGTGATGCTGCGGCCGCTACCCGTGAAAGATCCGCAGCAACTGGTATCGCTTGAATGGGTGGGCGAGCTCGGCGTGGACCAGACGGGGCCGAGCAACGAGGACAAAGCGGGAAACACGGTCGCGCCCATCTTCTCCTATCCGGCATTCGAGCGGATGGAGGCGGGGAGCAAGGGAACCGCGAGCCTCTTCGGCTTCGTGCCTTTGGGAGATGTGAACCTCAAGCTCAACGGAACTCATTATCTAGTGCCGGCCGAGGTTGTGACGCTCGGCTACTTTGCCGACCTCGGCATTCGCCCGGAACTGGGGCGCATTCTCACGGCGGCGGATTTTGATGCGGGTGCGGCTCCGGCGGCGATGATCAGCGACGGACTGTGGGCGGCGCGGTTCCAGCGGGGCCGCGAGGCGCTGGGCAGCACGATTACGTTCGGCGGGACGGCGTACACGATTATCGGCGTTGCGCCGCGCGGATTTTTCGGACTCGATCCTTCGATGCCGTTTGATTTGTGGGTGCCGTTTGTAAGGGGGCGCAACCTTGGCCCCCGGGGACAGACGGCCGCTCCGATGGGCGAGTCGCCGTTCGTGGCCGAACGCTGGTGGTGGATGTACGTGGTGGCGCGTCCCAAGGCCGGGGTCCGGCGCGAGGCGCTGCAGGCGCAGCTTGATACGATCCTGCAACGGTCGCTCGCCGCCGCGCAGCTTTCCGCGCCGTCGCGGGCACATATCCGGCTGGTATCCGCTGGCCGCGGCATGGATACGCTTCGACAGGTGTATTCGGAGCCGCTGTACATTCTGCTGGTGATCGTAGCGGTGGTGCTGCTGATGGCGTGTGCCAACCTGGCGGCGCTGCTTTCGGCGCGGGGGGCGTCGCGCGGACGGGAAATCGCGGTGAGATTGGCGGTGGGCGCTTCGCGGGCGAGGCTGGTGAGGCAACTGCTGGCCGAGTCGGCGCTGCTCGCGTTTTCGGGCGCGGCGGTTGGGCTGCTGTTTGCGTGGTGGGGCTTGGGATTGCTGACAGGACTGACGACCGAAGAGATGCCGCTATCCGCGGGAATCAATGGCCCGGTGGTGCTCTTCACCTGCTTTGTAGCGATTGCCACGGTGCTGGTCTTCGGACTTGCGCCCGCATTCCGGGCAACGCGCGGCAAAAGTGCGGGCGCGCTCAAGCAGCTATCTCGGCAAGCAGATCGGGCGAGGGGGAGCCTTCTACCGGAGCAAATGCTCGTTGCGGCGCAGGTTGCGGCGTCATTGCTGCTACTTGTGGGCGCCGGCCTTTTCCTGCGCACGCTGTGGAACTATGAGGCGCAGCCGGTGGGATTCGACACGTCGCACCTGCTGCTATTCACGCCGAGCTTCGATCGGGGGACGCCGGATGCGGCGGAGGCGCAGTTCTGCCGCCAATTGCGGGAGCGAGTGGCGACGCTGCCGGGCGTCCAAGTGGTTGGTACATCGAACGTTGAGTTTCTTTCGGGGAGTACCAACTCGTGGCCCATGGCCACCCAAAACCCGGCGAAGCGGCCGACGACCGTCTACTTTCTGAACGTCGGGCCGGGATTTTTCGATGCGATGCGTATTCCGCTGCTGGAAGGCAGGCCGATCGGCGCGACTGATGCCAGCGCCGCGTATGGAGGCGCTGTGATCAGCCAAGGGACGGCGCGGGCAGTCTTCGGTGGGGAAAATCCGCTGGGACAGAGAATCACGTTTCCGGGATTGAATCATCGGACCTACGAAATCGTGGGGATCGCGAGCGATACGAAGTACATGGATTTCAGTCCCGGCTTTCCGAAAACGGTCTATCTGCCGTTCAGCGAGACTGCGGACGGGGCTGACTTTGAAGTACGGACCGCGGGAAATCCCGGGGCGCTCGCGTCAGCGGTCCGCGCCGTGGCGCGCGAGATAGATCCCGGCGTGCCGCTTGCCGATGTCACCACGGAGTCTGACTTGGCGGCGCGGGCGCTCACGCAGCAGCGACTTTTTGTGCGCGTCTCTGGTTTCTTCACTCCACTCGCGCTTGTGCTGGCGTTTGTGGGATTTTACGGGATCCTCTCCTACGCCGTCGCGCGGCGAACCGCGGAGATTGGCATTCGCATGGCCCTTGGGGCGCAGCGGCGTGACATTTTGTCGTTGATAGTCCGACAGGCGGCCGTGGTGGTGGCGTCGGGCATCGGCGCAGGGATCGTAGCGTCGCTCGGTCTGGCGCGGCTGATTGAACATCAGCTCTTTGGCGTTCGCGCGACAGACCCGCTGACATACGCGCTGGCCTCGATCGCGCTCATCGTGGTGGCGCTGGTGGCATGCTGGATACCGGCGCGGCGGGCGATGCGCGTGGATCCAATGGTGGCGCTGCGGCATGAGTGATGAAGAAGCCGGCAACAGGCGCGGGCACAGCGTGCTGTGCCCCTACGACGCGGGACGGACGATTTTTTCGCCGTGTGAGCGGGAAGGGATAGGCGATGCGAACGGCGAGGCGATTCCGCGCGCGATTTGCGGCGGTTTTTTCGCGGGGGCACGCGGACATCCCTCAGGATGCCGATCCTGGCCGGATCGGCGTTTGCACGTCACCACGGGTTCGATTAAGATGAATGCCTGCCAGCCAGGGAATGACAGACGACCCACACCGTAGCGCCATCGTTTTCGACGCCTCGGACGAGTACCGTCCCGAACCACCGCCTCCGCCTGAAATACCCGCATGGAAGGACGGCAGCTTTCGCATCGGAATACATACATCCATCGCGGGGGATATTGTGCGCGCGCTCGATCTGGCGCACGGGCTGGGTGCGAACGCGCTGCAGATATTTTCCGGGAGCCCGCGGATGTGGGGGCGCGGGCCTTCGCGAATTTCGGAGGCCGATGCGGCGCGATTTCGGCAGCGGCGCAAGGAGCTTGGGCTGGGGCCGCTCGCGATTCACACGAGCTACCTGATCAACCTCGCGTCGCAAAACCCGGTGCTGCGCGCGCGATCGGTGCAAGCGTTTCACCAGGAGATTATTCGGGCGCTGGCGCTGGGCGCCGATTACCTGATCACGCATCCGGGATGCGCGGTTCATGCGGGGCGCGAGGCCACGGCGAGCGCCGCGGGAAGCATCGCGCAGGCCTTGAGGCAGGCGGCGCGCGGCGTAAAATTCGGCGAGATGCAAATCCTGCTGGAAAATACGGCGGGGCAGGGCAGCGCGGTGGGCGCGCGGTTCGAGGAATTGAAGGCGATTATGGACGCGTGCGGCGAATTGCGGCTTGGGGTGTGCGTGGACACAGCGCATTTATTCGCGGTGGGATGGGACATTCGCACGGCGGAGGGACTGGAGGGCGCGCTCGGGGAGATCAATCGGACGGTGGGGCTGGCGCGCGTGGCGGTGGTGCACGTGAACGATTCGAAGTCCGCGCTCGGGTCCAGGCTGGACCGGCACGAGCACCTCGGCAAGGGCAAGATTGGACTCGCGGCGATGGGGCGGATCGTGAATCATTCCGCGCTGGCGGGGCGGGCGTTTCTGCTGGAGACGCCGATTGACCGGCTGGGGGACGACCGGCGGAACGTCGCCGCGCTGTGGAAGCTGGCGGGGCGCGTGGTGGCCGCCAAGGGGCGCGATGGGATGAAGCCGCGCAAAAAAACCGCCGCGAAAAAGCCGCGGCGGCGGGGAAAATGAAGGGAAAGTTCAAAGCGACCCACTACGGGCCAAAGGACCAGCGAGCGAGTGGCTGAATACGATCCGCAGCGCATCGAGGCGAAATGGCAGCAGACTTGGGAGCGGCACGACGCGTTTCGCGCCGCCGATGGCGACTCGTCGCGGCCAAAATACTACATGCTGGAGATGCTTCCGTACCCTTCGGGCACGCTGCACATGGGCCACATGCGGAACTACACCATCGGGGACGCGGTGGCGCGGTACAAGCGGATGCGGGGATTCAACGTGCTGCACCCGATGGGATGGGACGCCTTCGGGCTGCCCGCCGAAAACGCCGCGATCAAGAACGGGATTCATCCGCGTGCGTGGACGAACGGAAACATCGAGGAATTCCGGCGGGTGCTGCGGCGGTTCGGCTTCAGTTACGACTGGACGCGCGAAATTTCCACTTGCGAGCCGGAATACTATCGCTGGAACCAGTGGTTCTTCCTGCGGATGCTCGAGAAGGGCATCGCATATCGGAAGAAGAGCCGCGTGAACTGGTGCCCGCAGTGCCAGACCGTGCTCGCGAACGAGCAGGTGATCGAAGGCTTCTGCTGGCGGCACGAAACCACGCAGGTGGAGGTGAAGGAACTCGAACAATGGTTTCTGCGCATCACGCAGTATTCGGACGAACTGCTGGACGATATGGCGCAGCTCGAGGGAGGGTGGCCCGAGCGCGTGCTGCTGATGCAGCGGAACTGGATCGGGAAATCGCGCGGGGCAAAGGTGCGGTTCAGCGTGGCGGGATTGGAAGGCGTGGCCCTGGAGGTGTTTACCACGCGGATTGACACGATTTATGGCGCGTCGGCCATCGTGCTCTCCGCCGGGCATCCGGAGCTGCCGAAGCTGCTCGAAGGCGTGGCGGGGCGCGCGGACATGGAAGCGCAGCTCAAATCGCTGCGGCAGAAAAGCGTGAAGGCGGCGGACATCGCCACGGCCGAAAAGGAAGGATTTTTTACGGGGCGCTTCGCGGCGAATCCATTTTCGGGCGAGCACGTGCCGGTGTGGGTGGCGAATTTCGTGCTGGCGGAATATGGCACGGGTGCGGTGATGGCGGTGCCTGCGCATGACCAGCGGGATTTCGAGTTCGCGCGGAAATACCGCCTGCCTATAAGCGTGGTCATTCAACCGTTGCAAGGGAAAGCGCTCGATGCCGGGCGCATGAACGAGGCGTACACAGAGCACGGGCGAGTGGTGAACTCCGGGGCGTATACCGGGCTGACGTCCGATGAGGCGATGGAAAAAATGACGGCGGAGGCTGCGTCGCGCGGATTCGGGGCGGGGGAAACCACCTATCGGCTGAAGGATTGGGGCATTTCGCGGCAGCGCTACTGGGGCACGCCGATCCCGGTGATTTATTGCGAGCGCGACGGGATCGTCGGCGTGCCGGAGGCGGAATTGCCGGTGCGGCTGCCGGAAGAGGTGAAGCTGACGGGGCAGGGGCAATCGCCGCTCGCGAGCGATCCGCAGTTTGTGAATACGATATGCCCGAAATGCGGCGGCGCAGCGCGGCGCGAGACGGACACGATGGACACGTTCATGGATTCATCGTGGTATTTTTACCGTTACGCCGATCCGCACAACGCGACCGCGCCCTTCGCCGCGGACAAAGTTCGCTACTGGTTCCCGATTGACCAATATGTGGGTGGCATCACGCATGCGATTCTGCATCTGCTCTATTCGCGATTTTTCTGCAAGGTGATGCGCGATCTGGGGCTCGTGAAGCACGATGAGCCGATCGCGCGGCTCTTCACGCAGGGAATGGTGCAGAAGGGCGGGGTGGCAATGTCTAAATCGCGCGGGAACGTGGTCGGCGCGATTGACATGGCGGATAAATACGGTTGCGACACCGGGCGAATGTACACGCTGTTTGCGGCGCCGCCGGAGAAGGACCTCGAATGGAGCGAGGAGGCGATCGAGGGGCCGTCGCGATTCTTGCAGCGGCTGCACCGGCTGGTGACGGGGCATGCCCCGCGGCTGCGCGACGTTCGACCGCCGGGTCGCGATGCGGATTTGTCGCAGGCGAGCGCGAAGGAAAAGGCACTGCTGCGGCGGACGCATCAGGCGATTAAGCGCGTGACGCACGATTTCGAGGCGCGCTGGCATTTCAATACGTCGGTCGCGGAGCTGATGAAGCTGTTGAAGGAGCTTGAGGCGCAGGAGCCGCTGGATCGCGATATTGCGCCCGCCGTACTGAAGGAAGTGCTCGCGTCATGCGTGCTGATGCTTGCGCCGATGGCGCCGCATCTTGCGGAAGAGTTGTGGGAGATGCTGGGGAATTCCGGGGGGCTCGCGCGGGAGAAATGGCCGGACTATCGCGAGGACCTGGCGCGCGAGGAGCAGTTCGAGATCGTGATCCAGGTGAACGGGCGGCTACGCGGGAAAATCCTGGTGGAAGACGGGCTGAGCGAGAGCGAGACGCGCGAGCGGGCGCTGAGCGATCCGCGCGTGAAGATGCTGCTGGACGGGAAGCGGGTGGTAAAGACGATTGTGGTGCCCAACAAGCTTGTGAACATTGTGCTGCAATGAAACGGGCCGCGAACGAGCAGGCTGGCAAAGGAATTATGGCGAGCGGTGGAACAAGCATAACGCGGCGCCGAGCGCCACAGCGGAGCCCCGCGCGGCCGGGCGGATCGAACAGGGAGGAATGGTGAGCACGAAGGGCGGGATCGTGGTGCTGGATTTCGGCGGGCAGTATACGCAATTGATCGCGCGGCGCATTCGCGAGCAGCAGGTTTTCTCCGCGATTCTGCCGTGCACCTCGAGCGCAGAAGAAATTCGCAAGCTCGAACCCGCGGGGCTGGTCCTTTCGGGCGGACCCAATTCGGTGTACGACGCGGGCGCGCCGGTGTGCGATCCGAAGGTTCTGGATTTGGGAGTGCCGGTGCTCGGAATCTGCTACGGGATGCAGTGGCTGGCGCACACGCTCGGCGGAAAGGTGGAGCGCGCGGCGCGGCGCGAATATGGGCCCGCGGATTTGGGCACCGAAGGCAAATCGCCGCTCTTCCGCGGATTGCCGGCGCGACTGAAGGTGTGGGAAAGCCACGGCGACCACGTGATCGGGCTGCCGCAGGGCTTCCATGTGACGGGCCGCACGGAAAACGCGGTGGCGGCGGTCGAGAATGCGGAGCGGAAATTTTATGGCGTGGAGTTTCATCCCGAGGTGAACCACACCGACCGCGGGGCGGAGATTCTGCGCAACTTTGTGTTCGAGATATGCAGCGCGAAGGAGAATTGGAATCGCGCGGGGTTCATTGCGGCTTCGATAGAAGCCATTCGCAAGGCCGCCGAGGGGACGCGCGCCATTTGCGCCTTGAGCGGCGGCGTGGATTCCGCGGTGGCGGCGGCGCTGGTGCACCGTGCGATCGGCGAGCGGCTGACGAACGTCTTCGTGGATACGGGGCTGCTACGCGGGGGCGAGTTCGAGGAGACGCTCGAACTGCTGCGCGCGCGGCTTGGGCTGAATGTGATCGGCGTGGACGCCTCGGAGCGTTTCCTGGCGCGGCTAAAGGGCGTGACCGACCCGGAGGAGAAGCGCAAGCGCATTGGCGCGGAATTCATCAGCGTGTTTGCGGAAGAGGCGAAGCGCGTGGCAAGCGAATCGGCGGGATTGCCGGTGAAATTCCTGGTGCAAGGGACGCTGTATCCGGACGTGATCGAATCGGTGTCTGTGAAGGGGCCGTCTGCGGTGATTAAGTCGCATCATAATGTAGGGGGCTTGCCGGCGAATATGCCGTTTGGGTTGATCGAGCCTCTGCGCGACCTTTTTAAGGATGAGGTGCGGCAAATCGGGCGGGAACTGGGATTGCCGGACGAAATCCTGAAGAAGCACCCTTTCCCGGGGCCCGGCTTAGCCGTGCGCCTGCTGGGCGAAATCACCCCTGAGCGGCTGGAAACGCTGCGGAAGGCAGACGCGATTGTGGTGGAAGAGATTCGCCGAGGCGGGCTATACGAGAAGGTATGGCAGGCGTTTGCGGTGCTTTTGCCGGTGCGAAGCGTGGGCGTGATGGGCGACGACCGGACCTATGGATACACTATCGCTGTGCGCGTCGTGGAGTCTCTGGACGCGATGACCGCGGACTGGGTTCGGCTGCCGCGAGAGGTGCTGGAACGCATTTCGACTCGAGTCGTGAACGAGGTGCCGGAAGTGAACCGGGTCGTTTACGACATCAGCTCGAAACCGCCGAGCACCATTGAATGGGAATAGAGGCGGGGCACTGCGCCGGCTTCTTCGCCTGGTCGAAGAAGGCTTTAGCGGTGCACCATTTTCTGGGCCATGTAAAAGAGCAACCGCCGGTCTCCTTCGTCTATCTTACCGAGGAGGTTGCGGAAGCGACCCAGCATGCGAGCCTCTTTCCCGGAACTGCCCCACGCGATATCGTCGGCCGACTTCCGCTTGGGAAGGTTCGGCAGCACGGGGGGTTCCTCGCCATCGTAGAAGAGCTGGTAGAGGGGCACTTCCATGGCCCGCGCCAGCTTTTCCAGCGTCTCGATCGCCGGAACGGTGTGGCCGTTTTCGACGCGCGAGATGTAGCAGCGAAGAAGCCCGGTGCGCTTCTCGATGTCGCCTTGGGAGAGTTTTTTTGTTTCGCGTAGCAGACGGATGCGATCTCCGATTATCATGGCCGGTATTGTTGCATGGGCTAGTGACGTGCGCAAGGGAAAAACGCCGGCAAGATCAATTTTTCACGTAACCTAAAAGCGATGGCTCACGTCCCAAAAAGTGTGGCAGCGACCGCGTCGGCAATGCCGGTTCCGCTGAGCCGCACCGCGATAGGCGATGCGGAGCGCGAACTAGTACGCCTAGCCCAGGGAGGCTCCGAGCCCGCCTTTGAGACCTTGGTACGCCGCCACCAACAGCGCGTGTTTGCGCTGGTAAACGGGATCCTCAGGCGACGGGAGGATGCCGAAGATGTTGTGCAGCAGGTGTTCCTGAAGGTATATATTTCGCTGAAACGGTTCGATCAGCGGGCGGCCTTCTCGACCTGGCTGTACAAGATTACGGTGAACGAATGCTGGGACTACCTGCGGAAGAAGAAGGTTCGGCCGTTGGTCTACGAAGCCGATCTTTCCGAGGAGCAGGTGTCGCGGCTGGACGGGGCGATTTCGGCGGAGCGCCCGCCGCAAGGACCGAGCGAGCAAGCGGAGATACGAGAGTTGCTCGACCGAATGCTGGAGAAACTGCCGGAAGAGGACCAGCAATTACTGGTGTTGAAGGAAATTGAGGGTTTTTCGGTAGAGGAGCTGGCGCAGATTTTGGATATTAATGTGAACACGGTGAAAGTACGGTTGTTTCGAGCGCGGGCGCGCATCATGGATGTCTACCGGCGCCGGCTAGGGTCCTCGCATCGAGCGGGGCCGCGGCCTGCACCGGGAGAAAGGAAAGCCTAGGGCCATGAACGCAGAGCAAAAAGGAACGGCGTGTCCGGAATACGAGGTTCTGCTGGAGGATCATCTCTCCGGCGGCATGGACGCCGAACGAGCTGCGAAGATTGCGGAGCACCTGAAGGCGTGCGCGGGTTGCCGCGGGGCGCTTGAGGATGCGACGGCGAGCTTGGGGCTATTGCGCATTGCGGAGCCCACGCCTGATCCGGGGCCGCAATTCCCGCATCTGGTGATGGCGCGCATTCGGGCCGAGCGCGCGGAGCAGCCGAGCTTCTGGCAGCCGCTCGTTTCGCTCTCATGGAAGTTTGCGGCGACGGCGGCACTCGCGTTTGCGCTGCTCTTCGCCTACGATATGCGGGCGGCGCACCAGGCGCCGAGCTTGACGGCGGTGAGCATGCGCTCCGCGACGAGCAACGATCTTTTCGGGCAAACGGAAATGGTGCAGGTGCCGGCAAATCGGGATGAAGTGCTGATGATGGTGTCTGAGACGAGCACGAACAATGACCAACGCTAAGCCAAGGCGGGAAGCCGCGATCCTGGTGCTGGTGGTGTTTATTTTGGGTGTGCTGCTGGGTGCGTTCGGGAGCCACATATGGGGGCAGCGCATTTGGGGTGCGCCGATAGAGAAGGTCGCCGCGCCGCATCCGATGGCGACCCTGACGAAAGAGCTAAAGCTGACGCCGGATCAGCGGAAAAAATTCGACGCGATTATTGACGACACGCAGTCGCAATTCCATGCGCTGCACGACAGCCCAGGCGCGGCTGCGCTTAGGGTGCAGCGGGACCAAATCCGCAAGCATTGGCACGACGGGATTCGGGCCATTCTGAAGCCGGAACAGCAGGCGACATTCGATCAGTTTATGCAGAAACTGAACGACCGCGGGAGAAGGCCGGCCGCGCACTGAGCGCGGCCCGTTCGCGACCCGCGGGCAGTCTGCTAGAATGAGGATTGGAGGTCGGATGCCGGCCTCGGCGCAATTCGCACGATCAACCCATGGCTAACCACCCTTCGGCACTCGAAATTCCCTGGGAACAGCGGAGCAGCGGCAGCGCACCCACCATTCGCCTGGAGAACGTGACGAAGACGTACGACCTGGGCGAAATCAAGGTTCACGCGCTGCGCGGGATTTCGCTCTCTATCTATCCCGGTGAATTTGTGGCGATCATGGGGGCTTCCGGTTCGGGAAAATCCACGCTGATGAACATTCTGGGCTGCTTGGATAAGCCGACGGGCGGGCATTACTTTTTGGATGGCCACGACGTATCGGGGCTGACGAAGCACGATTTGGCGAAGATACGCAGCCACAAGATCGGATTCGTGTTTCAGCAGTTTAATCTGCTGGCGCGCACTTCGGCGCTCGAGAACGTGGAGCTGCCCACGATTTACGCGGGCGTGCCGGTGGTAGAGCGCGCCAAGCGCGCGCAGGACGCGCTGAACCACGTGGGCCTCGCGCAACGCTCGCATCATTATCCGTCGCAGCTTTCGGGCGGACAGCAGCAGCGCGTTGCGATTGCGCGGGCGCTGGTGAATCGTCCATCGCTGCTGCTGGCGGACGAGCCGACGGGAAACCTCGACAGCCGCACAAGCGTCGAGATCATGGATATTTTTCAGAAGCTGAACCAGGACGATGGGCTGACGGTGGTCATCGTAACCCACGAGCTGGACATAGCGCAGTACGCGAAGCGCGCCATCGAGTTCCGCGACGGTAAGATGAAAAAGGACGTCGCCATTCAGAACCGCTTGGTCGCGGAAGAGGTTCTGCCCGCGCTGCCTGCCCCCGATGAGGACCTCGTACAGGGGATTGGCGTCGAGGCACCGCCGGCACCTGCCGGCTCGACGAATTCCGGCCACGATTAAATCCAGTTAGAAAGATGACCCGCGAAAGCCGCGCCCGCTAGGGTTGCGCCGCGGTGTGCTGTGTGGTGCGCGGCGTCTTCGCGGCGATTTCCTTCACGACCTTTGCGGCGATTCCGGTGCTGACGGGGCAGGTGCTGTCGTTGATGCGGCATTGCGCGAGCGTCAGGCCGCAGCCGCACGAGCAGTTTTCGGAATTGAGGCGCTTGAGCGCGGCCCGCTTCTGATCCGGCGATAGGTGCGCGAGGTCGACGCCAGGGAGTTCGGTGGCGTTGGCTGCGTTCTTCAGAAATATCTGCCCCGTATCCACGAACGTCTTCACCTTTGCCTCGACCGGCATGCCGAGCAGCGCGCGGATTTCATCGTCGTAGGTCGAAAGCGGGAAGAGGCCGACGTGCTTCTGGACAATGTGCCCCTGCGGATCGGCGACGAAGGTGGTGGGCAGGGCCGGCACACCGCCGTATTCGGAGATCATTTCGCGGCTGCCCATGACGACGGGATAGTTGATGCCCATTTTTTGGGCAAACGCGCGCACTTCGCGGGGCGGCGAATCGTCGAGCGAAATCCCGATGATTTGCAGGCGGCCCTTGTAACGATTTGCGAGCCCGATCATTTCGGGCAGCTCCTCGCGGCACGGGCCGCACCAGGTGGCCCAGAAGCTGAGCAGGACAACCTTGCCTCGCAGGGCGGCGGTCGAGATGATCTGGCCGTTCAAATCGCGGGTGAGGAACGGCGGCATCGGCATGGCGTTGCTGGCGAACCAGATCGCGTTCGGATCGTCCTGCGGATTTTCGTGGGCATCGGGCTGCGCGGCGTCAGCGGATTTCGGAGTTGCCTTGGCGGCAGGCTGTGTCGTGAGGGCTTTAGGCGAAGCCGACGCACGAGCCTTTGCCGCAGAGGGGTTGCCGTGGCGCGCTGCGGCAATACCGATCGCAACACCTGCGATGGCAGCGGCTAAGGCGACGATAATGATGAGATAGCGCTTCATCAACTACTGCCATTATGCGGTATGGAGAGACGAGCCACAAGGCGGGGCGAATGGAATGTGCGATACGCGGCAGAGGCGGCGGGGTGGGTGCCGAAGCGGGACGCGGCTTCCCGAATTGAAGCGCGCGGCCGGCAGGTCGAACGTGGAGGGTCGGCGTAAGTCTTTGTTTTTTGGCCTTATACCGATAGGGGGTAATCGGCATAGCTATTGCTATAAGCAGCAGCGGTCGCGTTCCTACACGATCTGTACCGTCGAGTGAATGGGGAGGAAGGGGCCCAGACACGAGAAGGCACAGGTCGTTCCCACCTGCCTCTGAGAGGGAAGCTAGGATGGATGACCCCATGATCCGGTCACGCCTAGGCCGGATCAAAGGGACGCGACCTCGGGGCTCCTGATCCCAAGCAGGAGCCCTTCTTTTTTGCGGAGCGCCGGGCGCCGCGAGCGGCACGCCATTCCAGGCGCTTCCCAAGGGGCACTTCTGCTGCTTCTACCGCGCGGCGTTTGCATGTAGCATGTAGCCCCGATTGATTTCGGCGAGGGGGCTGCGATGCAGATTCGCGAGGTGAAATTCCCAGCGAAGGTGATGCGGCGCGCGAAGCGCATCCGCGTGCTGCTGATGGACGTGGACGGCACGCTGACGCGCGGTTTCGTGTGCCTGCAATCCTTTCCCGATGGCAGCGTGGCGGAAATGAAGATGTTTCACGCCAGGGACGGCGCCGGGCTGAAGCTGGCGCAGATTATGGGCATCCGCACCGGCGTGATTACGGGCCGGGATTCGCCGGCGACGACGCGGCGCGCGCGAGAGACGGGAATCGAATTCGTGCTGCAAGGGCAGGCGAAAAAGCTGGAGGCGTATAAGGGAGTGCTGGCGCGGGCGGGCGTGACCGATGACGAGGTCGCGTACATGGGAGACGATCTGCCCGATCTGCGGCTGCTCGAGCGTGCGGGGCTGGCCGTAGCCGTGGCGGACGCGGCGCCGGAAGTGAAGCGCGCGGCGCATTACGTGACGCAGGCCCGCGGCGGCGAAGGCGCGGCGCGCGAAGTGGTCGAATTGATTTTGAAATCGCAAGGGCGATGGAAGCAGGCTATTCCGCGTTCGCTCGCTTGAACAGCAGCCGATTTTTGCAAGCCTCGCATTCGCAGTCACATCCCGGAAATTCCTCATCGGAACCGAAACAGGCGAAGGGAGTAGCTGAGTGGTAACTCGCCGCGAAGCTAATGCTTGGAGCGGAGGGCGGGTTGCGCTAGGCTAGGCCCAATTTTCTTACCCTGGAGGCGTGTCCGATGACGGAGCAGATCGCAACGCAGGAGATGTTGGCGTGTTCGCAATGCAAGCGGACGTTCGCGCGATCCGATTTGGTACAGATTGCGGGAAGCTGGGTGTGTGGCAATTGCAAGGGTGCGTTTTTGAGCCGGGTGGTGGCGGGCGGGCCCGGTGACGGCGTCTCGGTGCGCTATGCGGGTTTCTGGATCCGACTGGGTGCGCGCTTCATTGACGGATTTATTTTTCTTGTACCGATCGCGATTGTTGCAGCGATCGTTATGCCGAATCTCATCCCTACAGCCGCCGCGCCCGGGCGAGTCACAGTGAATAGGATTTTTGCATTCGAGGCGACGGTGATCATAGCCTCGATTGTCTTCGCTTTGCTGTACGAGGTTCTGATGCTGCGATATTGGGGGGCGACGGTCGGAAAAATGGCGTGCGGGGTGAAAGTTGTACGCCCCGACGGGAGTGGTCTGGGATGGGGCGTCTCATTTGGGCGTTATCTTATGTTCAACGTCGTAATCTCTATGATCCCGTTCGTGAACTGGATTCTGCTGCTCACCACCGCGATTATGGCGGGCGTGGACGAGGAGAAGCGCGGCCTGCACGATCGCGTGTGCGGCACGAGGGTGGTATATAAGCGATCTTTGGTGGCAGCGTAAGTTTCGATCGGTGCAGTTCCCATCAGAGGAGGCAGCCTCGATGACTCAGGAAATGGCGGCGCCGCCAGCCGCGGCGTGTTCCCAATGCAGGCGGACGTTCGCGCAATCGGATTTGGTGCAGATCGCGGGGAGCTGGGTTTGCGGCGAATGCAAGTCCGCGTTTTTGAGCAGGGTAGTGGCCGGCGATGCGTCTGCGATTTCCACATGGCATTACGGGGGATTTTGGATACGCTTCGTTGCGCGTATCGTGGATGCGATTCTTTTGATCTCCGTGCAAGCGTCTATCGCCCTGGTGATGCTCGGCGCTTTCGGTGCGCAGTTTATGCCCACCGTGATGCGCTCCCAGCCTGCGGGCCGGCGTCTGACCTTCCAGCTCCTTTCGTATGCTATCGGATTCCTGTATGAGGTGCTGTTCCTGCGCTATCGAGGAGCGACGCCGGGAAAGATGGCATTGGGACTCAAGGTGATTCGCAGCGACGGCGAATCGCTGGGCTGGGGCGTTTCCATCGGCCGATATTTCATGTATCTCGTCAGCGGCCTCATCTTGCTGATCGGGTACATCATGGCTGGGTTTGATGGCGAAAAGCGGGCCTTGCACGATCGCGTGTGCGATACCCGGGTGATCTACAAACGGGGCGAGGCTTGAGCCTGAATACCAGCGTATTGGGCCTGAGCTCGTCGGCACTCGGCGGCATCGCCTCCCCGCCGACAGGTGGAGGGACGGTTGCATGTCCGAGCTGCGGCGGGAGCATCGCTGCGGCCCGAACGGAAACCGGTTGGCAGAGCTGCCCGTATTGCGAGAAGCGACTACAGATTCGCACTTGGGCGCTCGCCAATCCCAGCGCGAATGCCGCGGCGGCGACGCCGGACCAGGCGACGTGCTTTTTTCACCCGGAGAAGGCATATCAGGCGTGCTGCCAGCGCTGCGGCCGGTTCGTATGCGCATTGTGCGATTTGCAGTTGGGGAAGGAGCATGTGTGCCCTACGTGCTTCGAGCGCGGGCGGGCGGATGCGGTGCCGGGGGTTCAGCAGGCGGAGTGGCGGCATCGCGACGTGCTGTATGACTCGATTGCGGTGACGCTCGGGTGGCTGTGGTTTCTGGTGTGGCCTGTGATCGTTGCGGCGTTTCCAGCCGCGATTTTTTTGCACATCAAGTATCGCAAGGCGCCGCGCTCGTACCTGATTCCGCGCTCCGGATGGCGCTTCTGGGTTGCGTATGTTGGGTTCGCGTGGTTCCCGCTGGTGATTTTTGCACTCGTCTATACAACGCGCTTGGCGAGGAGGCACTGATTTGCGAACCGAATTTCGCAAAATATCCCGCGTCAGCGGCTTGGGTGGAGCGACGAAGTGGTATTTGAGCGAGGATTGCCTGCTTGCGGCGAAACATGTGATGTATGTGGTTGAATATCGGCGATTCTATTTGCGCGACATCGAGTCCATCGTGGTTTGGCCCACGCGCACATGGATTTTGCGAGCCGCGATTCCCGGCGTATTGCTGGGAGCGGCGGGCGCGGCTCTGGGAACCTGGGTAAACCTTACGTCGGGCGCCATCTTCTGCGGAGCAGCGCTAGCGTGGGTGGGGTTAGAGCTGGCGCTCGGGCCCACGGCGCAGGCGCGCATTGAGACAAGCGGCGCAATCGTTGATCTGCCGCTGGTAAAGCGCGCGCGGCGGGCGAGCAAAGTGCTGGCCAAGATTGACGCGGCGATCCGGGCTGCTCGCGGCGGCGCGCCCGAGCAAACGGCTGCGCAGACGGATGTAACGCAAGCCGCCCAACCCGCAGCGCAGTCCGGCGCCGAGGCAGCCTCCGTTGCCTCTACGGTGGCGGACCTTACGTAGACAATGGCTCTTGATTCGCCAGCGGCGCCCTCAGCCCTACCTTCAGGAAAATCTTTGCGCCATGCGCGTTGCCTTTTTCATCCGCTGCGAGAGGCGGCTGCGCGCTGCCCGCATTGCGGGGGAACGTTCTGCCGCGAATGCGTGACGGATGAGGACGATAAGCTTGCGTGTCCGCCGTGCCTGCGCCGGATGACGCGTCCGCCGGCGCCGAAGCCTACGGCGGCGCGCCGGTTTCGGCAGGCGCTTGCCGGGGCTGCGGCGGTTGTGTGCCTGGTGGTGCTCCTCTTTTCATTGCTGCGCTGGCGAGTGAATACGCCGGAGCTGCATCTGAATTTCGGCGGTACCGGTTATGGGGCGTTCACGGGGCAAGCCCGTGAGTGAAGCAGCGCCATCCCGTGTAATTCAGCAATCTGGACGACTGGCATCCGCGCGCCCGCGGCGGAACGCGTTGAATCCGCTCGAGGCGCTGGAGCGCGGATTCGCCCTTTTTCAAGCGACCTTTGCGCGCGACGCGTGGCGCTATTACGCCGGGGCCGTGCCGCTCGCCTTCTGCTTCATTCCAATGTGGGTGGCGGATGGGCAGATTCGAATATCGAACACCGCGCTGCTTGCGGAGGCGGCGGCGCTGGCGGGCGCCTATCTGCTGAGGGCATGGATGGTCGCCGGCTACATGGAACGCGTTCGCGAGCGCGCATTTGGCGTGCCGATATCGAAGCCGATGGGGGCGCTGGTACAGGAGGCGGCGATGGGGCGGCTGCTCGCGTGGAAAATCGTCTTGAGCGCCGCTGCTTTGGCGACGCTACCCACAATCGCGGGGGCGTCGTGGTTCTATACCGGGTGCCAATTCGCAAGCCTCGAGGCGCGCGAGGACGCGAACGAGCGGCATTCCTTCAGCGGCTGCATGGCGCTCGCAAGCCAATGGTTCGGCGGCGGCCTGCTGCTTTTTCTGATGCTTTTCCCCCTGTGGATCGCCGTGTGGCTCAACGCCCTTCTTCTCGCGATGATTGTGCCGGGATTGCTGCACTCGATTTTGGGGGTGAACACGCTTCTCTCGACGCAAATGGGTGTCTACGCGCTAATCCGAAGCTCGGCATTCTGGCTTTCGCTTTTTGCGGGTGCGTGGTTAGGGCTCGATCCAATCGTCAAATGCACATTCGTGGTCGTGTATCAGCACTTGCGTTCGCGACGCGAAGGAGACGACCTGAGAGGACTCCTGGCGAGCCTGCCACGCGAACAAGAGCAGAAGGCGGAGATGATCGCGGCCACGGCATCTCGGCCGCGCGTGAGGCTCGGCGCTTCGGCGGTGCTTCTTGCGATGCTGCTCGGCGCAGGCCACGCGGCGGGCGTGCAGCCGTTGCCGAGCCGGAGCAGCACGGAAACGGCGGCGACGGTCGCGGAGCAGGCCCGCGTTCAAAAATTGCGCGAGGCACTCAGCGAGGAATCGCAGCGCGAGATTTATCGCTGGCACGATGCAGAGCACCCAAGCCCGCCGACATGGTTCGACAAGCTGCTGGTTAAGATCGGGCATGCCCTTGATCGCGCCTGGCAAGCGCTCTGGAATTTTCTCCACAAGGTGTGGCCGAGCTGGCTGACTCCCTCACTGGGAAACGGAAAGCACGAAGGATGGCGCATGAAGGACCTCCGTCTGTGGATTGCGGTGGTCCTGGGCTTAACGCTGATGGCGGGAGTGGCGCTTTTTTGGCTTCGGCGGCGGCGCGACGTGGCGCAGCTTTCCATCCCGATTGCGGCGGAGCCGCTGCCGGACCTGAGCGACACGGCGATAGCGAGTGAGCGTTCCGAGGACGAATGGTTCGCGCTGGCGAATCGGCTTGAAGCCGACGGGGAATTGCGCCTGGCGTTGCGAGCGGTATACCTGGGATTGCTTGCCGGATTGGCGCAGCGCGAATGGCTGACGATTCGCCGCGACCGCACCAATCGCGAATATCTCGATGAGTTCACGCGCCGCTGGCGGCGGCGTCCGCAAGCGACGATCGAGGTGCGCGCAGAGATTCCGGAGAAATTCCGCGGCAGCCTGCGGCTATTCGACCGCGTTTGGTACGGATCGTATGCGCTGACGCCTGCCGCGGTAGCTGCGTATCGGCAGGATCAGCTGGAGCTGCTCAATCATGTCCGATAGCCGCTCGGGTAGGGGAATGGCGCTTAATTGGAGAGGGCCGCTGCTCGCGGCCGGAATTTTTGCCGCTGCGTTCGCGATTCTGATGCTGATGGCGCATCAAAACCAATCGAACACCAGCGATATGGGATCCAGCTTGCGGCAGGACCCGTACGGCGCGAGCCTGCTCTTCGATTCGTATGAGCGCGCCGGATATCAGGTGCAGCGCAGCCAGGATGAAGATTCCCTTTCCGATGCGAACGCGCCGCACACCACCGCGTTCTTTATCGGCGGTTATCCCGACGATGACTGGCAAATGGTGGACGGAAAATTCAAGAGCAACGGAAAATTTCGCAAGCGGCTGGAAGACTTTCTTGCGCGCGGCGGGCGCGTGGTCGTAATCCAGCCGAACTTGCCACTGAAATCCCAGGCGCAAGGATGGGATGTCGAGGACCAGTGGCAGCCAACTTCTGATCAGTCCGCTCCGACGTGGATTTCTCCCGCTTCGGCCGCAATGCCGGCGGGAAGCGAGACGATGTTTTTAGGCGCGAACGCGCCGTGGCTTAAGACGGATGCGCGATGGACCGCGCTCTATGCAACTCCGGCGGACGATAGCGGCGGCGCCGACGCGCCTGCGCCGTACGTCTACATGGCGATGCGACAGGCGGGAAAAGGCGAACTCGTCGTTGCGAGCCAGGAATTTTTTCTGTTGAACGAGACGATCAAGACGCATCCCAATCCCGTGCTGCTGGATTTCCTTGCCGGGGGGCGGGCGGTGATTTGGGTGGACGAAACGTTGCACGGGCTCTATCAAAATGAGGGCGTGCTCTGGCTGGTGCAGCGCTACCGGCTGCAAGCGGCGCTGCTCCTTTTCTGGATGACTTTGCTGGCGTTGCTTTGGAGCCTGAGCGGCGATTTGGTGCGCCGGGCGCCGCGCGAGTGGGGCGCGGAGATCGTCCGCAATGGGGAAATCGCCGGCGTGGCCGGGCAACGGCTTCTCCAGCGCAGCGTTGCGGCAGGGCAGGTGGTCGCCGAATGCTGGGAGCAGTTTCGCCGCCGCTCGCCGCAGGACGCAGACGCGATTTCGGCCGACCCACACTGGGGGCCGCGGCTGGGCGCGGCGATGGCGCAATCACCTTTATCCGGATACAAGGAACTGACGAAATTGATCGCTGAGCGCCGCAACTCCGCAAAGGGCCTCGCTGCTGCCCGGAGCGAGGGGCGGCGTCAGAATTCGGCTATGCCGAAGAGGACTCCCGAGGAGGCACGAATCGTATGAACGAGAAACCGGTGCTGGACCCGAATGGGCACTCGCAGCTCGCGAGCGCGGAAACGCAAAGCAATGGCGCGCTTTCGGCGGTCACCAGCGGGGCGCGGCGCGTCCGCGAAGCGCTGAGCCGCGTGATTGTTGGCCAAAGCGAAGCGATTGATCTTGCGCTGGTGACGCTGCTTGCGGGCGGCCACGCGCTGATCGAAGGCGTTCCCGGCGTGGGGAAGACGCTGCTGGTGAAGGCGCTGGCGCGCGCGGTGGCCGGCGAATTTCAGCGCATTCAGTTTACGCCAGACCTGATGCCGGCCGACATTACCGGCACGAGCGTGTTCGATCTGAAGACGCAGGAATTCCGGTTGGTGCGCGGTCCGATTTTTACGAATTTCCTGCTGGCGGACGAAATCAATCGCGCGCCGGCAAAGACGCAATCGGCCCTGCTGGAAGCGATGCAAGAGCGGCAGGTGACGATTGACCGCGCGACGTGCCCGCTGCCAGGCGTCTTCGTCGTGTTTGCGACGCAAAATCCCATCGAGCATCAGGGAACGTATCCGCTGCCGGAGGCGCAGAAGGATCGCTTCCTCGTAAAAATCCACATGGGCTATCCCGCGATAGAAGAGGAAAACGAACTGGCACAGCTGGTGGCGGAAGGGCAAGCCCCGGAGCTTCGGCTGGCGGAAGAGCTGCGCTCGGCAGTGTTGCAGCCGGGCGAACTCGATCGCTTGCGGGAAGCGACGGCGCGCGTGCGCGTCAGCGAAGCCGTGAGCAGCTACATCGTCAGCCTGGTTCGGCAGACCCGCGAGCACGCTGCGGTGTGGATCGGCGCCGGCCCGCGGGCGACGCTCGCGCTGCTTGGAGCGGCAAGGGCACTGGCAGCGCTCGAAGGGCGCGATTTCGTGCTGCCCGAGGACGTGAAGACGCTCGCTGCCCCGGTGCTCGAGCATCGCATGCTGCTGCGGCCGGAATTCGAGATGGAGGGCGTCGAGCTTCGGGAAGTGATTCATGCGGTGCTGCAAGCGGTGGAAGTGCCGCGGTAGCGGGCGGGTGCAGTTCGCAAGTCATTTCAAGGCAGAGAAGCGAGCTCAATGACGACGGCCACGGACAGCAATCCATTCGGCGCAGCGGAGCCAAGCGCGGCGCATTTTGCGCAAGCGCAATCCCCGGCGGCCGCGGCGGTCCGCGAGCTGCCGCTAGGCCAAAAGTCAGCGCAAAGGGTCGCGTTTCAACCTTCGGGAACGTTGCTTAGCCCGACGGCTGGATTTGCGTGGCTGCTGGGATTGCTCGGTGTTGCGGCGTGCGTTGCGCCTAGGCTAGCGCACGGATGGCTGTGGCTTGATCTGATCGCCGCGGCCGCTGGCCTTCTCGCGCTTTATGACGCAATGGCGCTTTGGATGGCGCGCATGGAATTCGCGCCCTTCCTGCTGCCGCCGGAAAAAGGCCTTCGCGGACGCGAGGGGCAGAGCATTCGGATTCCGCTCGCCCTTGCGGGCTCCGTGCGGCGCGGCATGCGCAGTGAGCTCGGCGTGGCGGCAATGCCGGCGACGCCTGACAGCGAAAGCGCCATGCGCGTGAACGGCGGTCCGCAACGACTGAAGCTTGGACAAGGCGCGGCCGACGAAAGCTCCGGCCCGGCAAGCAGCGCGCCGGTGCAGCTCTGGCCGTGGACGCCGGAGGTCGCGCTGCTTCGCCGCGGGTTGTGGCCTGGGCCGCGCATTGGAATCGAGCG
>Ga0134126_10003062_pt1 | contig 20969 bp, 23 predicted proteins | sample KB31752_FD_96881 | JGI IMG/M metagenome (GOLD analysis project Ga0134126, IMG submission 96881) | Terrestrial soil microbial communities with excess Nitrogen fertilizer from Kellogg Biological Station, Michigan, USA - KB3-175-2 | ecosystem: Environmental > Terrestrial > Soil > Unclassified ... | reverse complement strand
TCGGTCTCCGCCACCGCGGTGACCACGTCGACCATGTTGGATTTTCCATTGGCCATGGCTTGCGTCTGCGCGTCGGATTTGCGGCCCGTCTCGGTGACCGCCCCGATCGCATCCTTGAGCATGGAGGCAAAGCTCGCGTCGGCATTGGCGGCGCCCGGCATCTGGCCAAGCGCGTGCGCAGGATCGTTGGCCAGACGCGCGATGTTGGCGTAGGCGCTGGCGGCGGCAAGCGGTGAGGCCATGATGGGTTAGCCTTTCAAGTCTTGAGGATGTCGATGGTGCGCTGGAGCATGCGCCTGGCGGCGCTGATTACGTTGATGTTGGCCTCATAGGAGCGCTGGGCCTCGCGCATGTCGGTCATTTCCATCAGCGCGTTGACGTTGGGATATTTGACGTTGCCGTTCTTGTCGGCGGCTGGATGGCCGGGTTCGTACTTCAACCGGAATTCGGACGTGTCGAGGCGCGTCTTGCCGAGCCCGACCAGCTTCACGTCGAGCGCACGATCGACTTCAGTCTGGAATGTCGTCACCTTGCGCCGGTATGGCTGGGTGCCGGGGCTCGAAGGTGTTGAATCCGCGTTGGCGATGTTTTCGGAAATGATGCGCATGCGGCCGGCCTGGGCACGCAGGCCGGAGGCGGCGATTGCCATGGTCTTGAGGAAATCCACATCACTCTCCTTCGATCAAGCGCCGCCTCGCTACGCGCAGCGCAATAACGTCACGCCCCGCCCTTGCCGAGCGCGGTTTTGAGCAGACTGAGGCTGCGGGTGTAGACCGCGGTCACGGCTTGATAATCCATCTGGTTCGCGGCCACTTTCATCATTTCTTGCTCGAGGTTCACGGCGTTGCCGGATGGGCGCACCTCGTAATTGTCTCCGCTTTTGGTGCGGAACGGCGTGTCGCCTTGGCCGATGCCTGCGATATGGCCGTCCTCGGTACGCACCAGCGCGACTGTGGTGAGCGGCGCGGCGGCTGTCTGCGTCTGCGTCGGGGCTGCGAATTTCAGCGGCGCCAGATCGCGGGCACGGTAATTGGGCGTATCGGCATTGGCGACGTTTTCGGCCAGCACCCGTTGCCGCTCCTGCGCCCACTGCAGCCGGGTTCGCAGCATAGACAGGATTGGAATGTCGGTGATCGCCATGGCTAGCCCTCGAAAGTGCCGTTTGCGGCAACGCCGCACTAGGCAGACTTTGCCGGGTGTATGGTTAATGACGGGTAAACGGATAAAGACGGAACGCCCTGCCCGAACCCTCGTTTACCAAGGGTGGAATTCAGGAACCCTCGGTGGGGTGGCAAAGGGCGCAATATTTGTTAAGGGTCTGTTAGGACTCCAGGCGGCAAGTTGTGCATACAGAATTAACCATTTGGACGATTCCCGTCCGATAAGCCGCCGCACCAGCTACGGAGCGCATTGATGTTCGAGCTGTTCGGCCCCGATATACCGCTGGCGGCGAAGTTCTTCATCGCATTTGCGGTGGTGCTTGCCTTGATCGGCTTCATCGCCTGGCTGGTCCGGCGGTTCGGTTCCAGTCGCCTTGGCGCCGGCGCGCGCGGGCGCCAGCCCCGGCTGGCGGTCATCGATGCCGCCCATGTTGACGGCCGCCGCCGCCTGGTGCTGATCCGGCGCGACAATATCGAGCATCTTTTGATGATTGGCGGCCCGACCGATGTGGTAGTCGAGCAGAATATCGTGCGCGCGACCAGCAACCGTGATGTGCCGCGCGAATCGGCCACGCGCCAAGCGCCGGCGGTCGAAGGCTCCTGGCCGTTGCAGCCGTCAAACGAACCGGCTCCGATCCCGGCGCCGCGCCCTTACCGTTCGACCGCCACCGAGGAACCATGGTTGGCACCGGAACCCGGTGCGCGCCCACGCCCTGCCGACAGCCTCACCGGCATGGCCACGGAGTTGTCGACACGTCTCAGTCCGCCCGAAATCACCACGCCCATCCCGCGCAGTGAACCGGCGCCGCGCCCAAACGCCGCGCCCGCAGTGCCGCCGCCTGTCCCGCCGGAGCCCGCGGCCGCCCCGGCGCAGAACGATCACAATCTGGCCGAGATGGCCCAGCAGCTCGAAGCCGCATTGCGCCGTGCCCCGATGCCGGAAAGCCGCCCGCCGGTAACCGATCCTCTGGCCGTGCCGCTCGCCAAACCGGCTCCGGCGCGCGACTTCAAGCCGCGCGTCGAACCGAAATTCGAACCCAAGTTTGAACCCAAGTTCGAGTCTAAACCCAAACTCGAGACGAAGATCGAGACCAAGGTCGAAACCCCGGCTCCGCCCAAACCCGAGCCCAGGCTTGAGCCGGCCGCGGCGCCCGCCAAGCCGGTTTTCGACAATCTTGAAGAGGAGATGGCCAGCTTGCTCGGCCGTCCACCAGGAAAGACGTGATAGGCCTTTCCGACCGCCGTGTCCGTCTTTTGACGGTGGTGGTCGGAGTAGCCGGACTGGTCGCAGCGGGGACAACGCCTGCTGCCGCGCAGGATATCAGCGTCAATTTCGCTCAAGGCAGCGGACTGACCGAACGCGTGATCCAGATGATCGCGCTGCTCACGGTGCTGTCGCTGGCGCCGTCGATCCTCGTCATGATGACGTCATTCACCCGCATCGTGGTGGTACTGTCACTGCTGCGCACCGCGCTCGGCACCGCCACCGCCCCGCCCAATGCGGTGATCGTTTCGCTAGCGCTCTTTCTCACCGCGTTCGTGATGGGCCCGGCCCTGCAAAAAGCCTACGACACCGGCGTGCGGCCGCTGGTCGCCAACGAGATTACCGCCGAACAAGCGTTCGAGCGCGGCTCCGTGCCGTTGCGCGCCTTCATGGAAAAGAATGTGCGCGAGAAGGATCTCAAGCTGTTCATCGATATGGCGAAGGAAACCGTTCCGGCCAAGCCCGAGGACATCTCGTTACGCATACTGGTGCCTGCCTTCATGATCTCTGAACTCAAGCGCGCCTTCGAGATCGGATTTTTGTTATTTTTGCCATTCCTGATCATCGACCTGGTGGTAGCCTCGGTGTTGATGTCGATGGGCATGATGATGCTGCCGCCGGTGGTGGTTTCACTGCCGTTCAAGCTGATCTTCTTCGTACTGGTGGACGGCTGGAGCTTGGTGGCCGGCTCGCTTATTCAAAGCTACGGCACGTAATTCAATCGACGCCCGAATTGCGCGCGGCGCCTAGCGTGCGCTCGTGCGGGGCAAGCGCGAAATCGACCCCGTCGGCGATTGGTCGGGCTTGCGTGGCGCGGCGGCCGGCGAATTCGGCGGCAATGGCGACGCGGCCGCATCCGGTTTAGCCGGCGCATTGACGGCGGCCTTCTCGGGGGGCGCTGCTTGCGACGATTGCCCCTGCGGCTTTGCCGGCGCGGCCGGTGGCGGCGCACCCGGCGAGATCGCCGAGGAATCCGGATAGCGCGTGCGCATATCGCGCAGGAAGGCATCGAGCGAATCGACGCCCGCTACCTTCTTCGCGATCTCCTGGAAGTCGGCCCCGGCGGTGCCAACCGGCGCACTCACCACTTCGAAGGCGCGGCGGTCGGGAGTCGTGGCCATCTTGGCGGAATATTTATCGCGAAACCGCGCCAGTCCGATCGGCTCCTCGCCGAGCGAATAGCCGATCGCCGCGCGCAGAATATCGAACCGTTCGGTTTCATTGAGCGGCGTGAAATCGCGCCAGCGCTCGCCATAGAGAATTTCGATCTGCTCGGCGGCGGCACGCCAGCGCCGCGCCGCCCACAGGATATCCGAACGCAGGCGTATCGCCTCATGGCTGTTGATATTGGCGATCAATTCCAGCGCCAGATCGTGGCGGCCGATGTCGGACAGCGCGCGTGCTTCAAGCAACTGGCGCTGATCGCGCAGCTCATTGGACAAATCCGCGGTGCGGCTCGCTTGCAAGGTGGCAAGCGCGCGATCCGGTTTGCGGTTCATGAGGTAGATGACCGCAAGACGGGTGGCGACCTGGGCGCGTGCGGCGCCTTGCAGGCGATGATCGACCTGATGCTGAAGTAATTCGGCGGCCTGATCGAGCAGGTCAACCGACACCAGCCGGTCGGTGAGCCGTCGAATCATCTCGTCGCCGCGCCGCCCGATCGGGGTGAGATCGCGGTAGTCGTAGAACATGCCGAGCGCTTCGACCGGCGGCAGCGTGTCTGCAATACCGCCCAGGAACAATTTGTCAAAGGTCACCGTCGCTTCGTCTTGGATCTTGCGCGTGTAGTCGGAATTGGGATGCACCAGCAGCGCCACGCGCGTTGTGTGGAGGGCGTCGCGATAGCGGTTATCCTGCGTATAAAGATGTGCGAGCAACGCGAGCGCTTCCGCCTCGGTCTCGCCGCCGCGCCAGACCGTGGTGAGCAATTCGAGCGCATTGATCGCGTCCTTGCGCGCCATTTCGCCGTTCGCGAGTCGCAGCTTGATCATGCGCAAGCGCCCACGCGCCGCGGCGCGCCGGTCTTTCGAGTCCGCAGCAATGCGGTAACTGTTGATCGCGTCGCCGATGTGACCCAGAGCTTCGTTCAGGCGGCCCGACAGCACCGCCATAGTGGGCTCCATCTCGGGCGCCACGCCGATGGTCTCAAGTTCGTTGACCATACGGTCGGCGCCGCTGAAATCGTGCACCGCTATGTCGGCTCGCAGCGACGCACGCAGCGCCATGCTTTGCAATTCGATCGGCAACGCGGTAACGGCGTTGTCGACGTTCATAAAAGCGGCATGCGCCTCCGGCCATTTACTCTGGCGGACGTAGGCGATGCCGCGCCAGATCGGCGCATCGAGCTGGTCGCCGATCGCAGGATCGGACAATTCCTTGAGCGCGTCGTCGGGCCGGTCGAGCATGACATCGGCGACTGCTTTGAGCACCGTGCCGGGGACGTCTTGGGCTGCGCTCTTGTCGCCCAACGCGACCGTCAGCACCGCCTTGGCCTCCGCCGACATTTCACGCGCGAGATAGAAGCGCGCAAGATTGTACCGCGCTTGTTTGCGATTGCTCGGGGACGCCATGGCGGCAAGCCCAATGAGTTCGGCCTGCCGCGCGCTGAATTTGGCCTTGCGGTCGAAATTCCAGAGCTGGGTATCGAAGCTCACGGCTCTGGATTTGCCTGCGAACTGTTGCGTTTTGCTGATCGCCGTCGGTGACAGTGAGAGCCCGCCCGGACGCGCGATCAATATCTTGTCGACGGAAAGCTCCGCCGTGAGGTCGTCGGCAAGCTGCTGCAATACCACGCCGTGGGTAGACGGCAACGCGCGCAGCTCGACGAAGTTCTGGCCTTTCAAGAAGCCGCGCGCCGGGCCGAGCCCGGTGATTACCATCAACCGGTCGCCGCCGCGGTCGGTGAACCGATGGAGTTTACCGGGTTTGTCGAATGGAATGGCGATACTGGCGCGATTCTCGCCGGCGTTATTGCGGGCAATGACCAGCGGATGGATCGGCACGGTGACGGTGTCGCCGATGGTAACGACCCAACCCGGACCGTCCGCCTCCAGACTCACCAGCCGCGGCCGCTCCAGCTTGATGTGGACGATCGCCGCGCCATCCGCGGCGTGCTCAAGCACTGCGCTGCGAATCGTGCGACTGTCGTCTTTGGCAAGTGCACCGACGTCGATCTTGGCCGTGCTGTCAAACACCAGCCACAGCATGTCGGCGCGGCTGAAGACAGCGGCCGGCGTTTCGGCCGTGAATGGGAATTCGGCGCGTACCGTGTCGCCCGAATAACGCAGATCGGCGACGACCGGAGCGTCCGGATTGGCCGGCTGCTTGCGCTCGGCCACGGCGGGCTTCACAGCCTCAGCCGATGCGGGCGGTGCCACCGCGGCGGCCTGCGACGTTTCGTCCTTTGTCTTTAGTGGCTCTGCCGCGGCATCTTTGGCGGGGACGGTCTCGGGCGACGCTATCACAGGCGTGTTTGCGGCAGCCTGCTTCGGCTTGGTGCCAGCTTCCGCCACCGGCTTGGGCTTGGTGTCGTCATGGCCGACATCGACCACGATGCTGCGGTCCTCGCGGAACGTACGCACCTGCGGCGAGCCATTGAGCGCAAAGGTGACGGCAACCGAATCTTCATCGACGTCGGCATCGATCGACCGCAGTGTGGATGGCATAGCCGCCCTGGCATCCGACAAGTCCCACTTGATCGCCTGATCGAATTCGAGCGTGAGTTTTCCATCGGCGCTTTCCGGCACCACATTGGCCATGTCCGGCATCGGAAAAACATAGCGGGTGAAAGTCGATTGGGTCGCGACCTTGACGCGGGTCGCCTCCGGCTTTGGGATCTTGGGGGCGGCCCGTTGTATGCGCAGTTGGCGTTCGGCTTCAAGCGCGCGCTTGGCGAGCTCGTCGATCACCTCTTGCGGCAGGCCAGGCGTGATTCCGGTCCAGCCCTCGGGCAAAAGATCGACATAGAGTCGTTCGGCGGCGGGAATGGAATTGGGCTTCACTTTGCGCAGCAGCGCGATCCGGATTGCGGTGCCGTCGGGGTCGAGCCGCGCGGCGCTGATATAGTCCGGCGCCGCCGCGACCATGCGGTCGACCGAGATCGCGACCGGTTTCTTGAACGTGACCACCATGATCGGATAGGTGGCCTGGATGATGGCCGGTACTTCCTTTTCGAAGCGAAACGCCAGGCGCGCGTAGCCGCCATCAGTGGTGACCGTCACCTCGCCTTTGATCGGCTCCTCCGCGCGCGCGCGGCCACCGAATGCCGGCGCGAGCAGCATCAGAGCTTGCAGGGCGGCGACGATCACCAGCCAGCCGCAGCCACGCCACGGCCGCCGCCGCGCGCAAAGACGCGCACGGGCCCCCGTTAGGCTGAGTGGCGATGCCGTCATGCAGCCGTTCCCGCCGGCGACAATGCCGGTCGCGACAGCCTAAAGTTTGCCGTTTAACGTCGCGTTAACCGTGCTGATTTGCGCGCGCTGAATTCGTGCGCTTAGGAGCCGTTCGGCTTGCCTTCGATCTTCGGCAACTGGCCAGGATTCTGCGATTTCCCGTCGGCGCGGCGGGCGAGTTCGACGGTGAGCTTCTCGGCCGCCTCCGGCGTCATTTGCGCCAGGATTTCGGACATTTTGGCCGGCTTGATCTGGGTCGCGACCTCCACAAGAATAGTCATGTCGAGACGCTCCAGGATGCGCGCGGCGTCCTTCGATTTCATATTCTCGTACATCGCGACGATGCCTTTGAAGCGTTGTTCCTCCGCCTTGTCGCGGTTGCCCATGGCGGTATTGACGCGCGCCTCGGTGTCCTTGAGTTCAGCCACCTTGGCCTCCAGCCTCTTTTCGGTGGCCTTAAGCAGGCTCTCGCGCATTTCCAGTTCACGGCCGCGGGTGTCGAGCTCCTTGCGGCGCTCTTGCAGGCGCTCAAGGACGGCGCGTTCGCCGGCCGAAGCGATATGCCCTGCTTCTATCGGTATCGACGTGCTGCCGACGTCAATCTTTGTTGCCTCCGGCGGCTTGGTGCTGGTTTTGAGCGCCGGTCCGCTCGACTTCTCCTCACCGACCGAGCCGGTGATGTCACCGCCAAAGTTTAAATTTTGTTGCGCCCAGGATTGCTTGGGCGGCGGCGCGGCCGATACCGGCGGCGCGGCTTGCTCGCTGGCGACGACGATCTTCGGATAGTCGGGCACGCTTTCCCGCGTCGTGATTTTCATGCCGGACTTGTCCAGTCCTTGCAGCCGCTCGGCCAGCGTATAGCCGCCGTCGAACACCAGCCCCGACACTTTGAGCGCGAAAAGGCTGGTGGTCGCCAGCAACACGACCGGGATCAACCGAAAATCGCGCGCCCGGCGACTCATGCAGCCAAACCGCGCAACCGCGCGCGCGCGCGATCGGTAAAGGCCTGCGCCGCGGCAGCCACCGCCCTGGCGTCGGGAACGGCGGCCGGCTCAGAGTTCGGCCGCGCGGCACCGGCAATACGAACGAGCCGCGCCAGCAGATCCTCGCCGGCGGTGATCTGCTGCCCGATATCGTTCGAGAGCGTCTCGACCCGGCGCAGCCGGTCGCCCAGGCTCTGCTCGCCCTCGCGCATGGTCGATTTCAAGCCGGCGATGGCACGCTCGGCGATTTCGGTGGCGGTGATCAATTCGGAGATGGTCGCGCGCAGCGTCTGCTCGTCAGCCTTTAGCAGACGAAGCTGCTTGTTGAGCCGAACGCAGTACAGGATCGTGAGAAGGAGCAGGATCGAGACCATGGTCTCGACCAGAAATCCATAATGGTAGCTCACGGGTTCTGGTTCTCCATCCGATTGGTGGACTCGTCCGACTTCTCGAACATGGCGAACGTCGTCCGCGGTTTGCGCAAGGATTTGGCGACCCGCACCGCGACGCGGTCGCCGACTTTGCCCATGCGGCCTTCGGTAAGCGTGACTTCGCCGCAACGCACGCTGACCAACGCGTCGGGCTTGAGTTCGAGGGCAAGCGTGTCGCCGACGCTCAGGTTCATCATCTTCCGGAGCGGCAGCCGCGCCTCATACAGCACGGCATCGACGGCGATCTGCGCCCGGCCGATTTCGGTCGCCAGGTGTTCTTCCCAGATCGGATCGCGGCCGAACTTCTCGCCCATGAACATCTGGAGCAAGGTCTCGCGGATCGGCTCGATGGTCGCGTACGGCAGCAGCAGTTCGATATTGCCGCCGCGGTCTTCCATATCAATGCGCAGCCGCACCAGGATCGCGGCATTGGCCGGCCGCGAGATCGCGGCGAAACGCGGATTGGTCTCCAACCGGTCGATGTCGAATTTGACCGGCGAGAGCGGCTTGAAGGCGAGCTCGGCATCCGCCAGCACGACCTCTATCATGCGCTTGACCAAATTGGTCTCGATGGTGGTGTAGGGGCGGCCTTCGACGCGCATGGCGTTCTGCCCGCGCCGGCCGCCGAGCAACACGTCGATAATCGAATAAATCAGGCTGGAATTGACGGTAGCGAGGCCGAAATTGTCCCACTCCTCGGCCTTGAACACCGCCAGGATCGCCGGCAGCGGGATTGAATTGAGATAGTCGCCAAAACGAACGGAAGTGATGCGGTCGAGTGATACTTCGACGTTGTCGGACGTGAAATTGCGCAGCGAGGTCGTCATCAACCGCACCAGGCGGTCGAAGATAATCTCCAGCATCGGCAAACGCTCGTAGGACACCATCGCCGAATCGATGATGGCGCGGATGCCGGAATTATCGTTCAGCGTGACGTCGGACAGGCTGAAACCGAGCATGCTGTCGATTTCATCCTGATTGAGGATGCGCTCGGCGCCGCCGCCCTTGGCGGCCTGGGTCCCGTCATTGTTTTCTTCCACCATCGCTGCCCACTGCGCAGTGGCCTCGTCGGTGCCGGGTGTCGGAATGGGGCCGGAGGTCACCACCGCGGGCTGGGTGGATTCTTCTTTCAGCGCCTCACCCCATTCGGCGGCCAGCGCATCTTGATTGACAGGTTCTTTGTCGGCCATGGGCTAGATCGTCGTCCTTATTTCAATCGTAAACGGCCGTAGAATTTCGCGCATGTTCATGTGCTTGTTTTACGCATGGATCATGCAGGCTCACTGGACGACGATCTCCTTGAACAGCACGGCGGTGATGTGGTTGGGCGAGACCGCGGCATTGACCCGGCGAGTCAATTCTTCCTTGAGCCGGTAGAGACCGGCGGAGCCGTCGAGATCGGTCGGCCGCAATTCGCGCAAATAGGTCTGGAAGGCGTCCATCACCCGCGGCATCAACGGCTGGATCTGGGTCACCACTTCGGGATCGGGCACTTCGAGCACGATCTTCACTTTGAGATATTGCGTGCGATCGTTGGAGGCATTCGACAGATTGACCAGCACGTCGGGCAGATCGACGAAGATCGCGGGCTTAGCGGCCACAGCCGCCGGCTTTTCGTGGCCCGACCCGCCGAAGAAGTAGAAATAAGCTCCACCGCCGCCGCCGACTACAAGAAGGCCGGCCCCGGCGATGATCATCACCTTAAGTGACGGCAGCTTCAGCTTTAGTTTGAATTTTGACTTTGCCGCTGCCTGGTCTTCGCCGTCTTCCGGCTCGTCCTCGACCTCAGCTTCAGCCTGCTTCGCCTTGTCTGCCATGATGTCCCTAATTGCCACGGATCGGCCGCGCGCGGCGTCCCGAACGCGGCGCCGCGGACGCGCAGTCCGCGCTCCCCTTGCGATCGAAGGTAGGTCGGTATGGTTAACAGATGCTTTCTGCGCCTTCCGCAGCCGGAATCTTTTGCCGGGTAGTAGCCCCGAACTGGCGGTTTTTGCCCCTGCGCGCGCTTTACGCTTTTCATCTAACCATATGATTCAGCAACAATTTATAACTTGGCACAGTGGCTGCAAGGACTCCGGCAGCCGCCGGCTTGGGAGAGCTTGTGGCACTCGCTTCGGCAAACTTGGCCTCGGGAGGGCACGGCTTTGCCGGACTAGAAGGGGAGATTACCGATGCAGAATGCGATTCTGGTCGGGCTGTCGCGCCAGGTCGCGCTCGCACGCGAACTTGATGTGGTCGCCAACAACATCGCGAACATTAACACCGCTGGCTACAAAGCCGACGGCTCGATATTCGAGGAATACCTGTCAACGGCTGCGCGGGCCGATCAAACCGGCAGTCGCGTGAGCTTCGTGCGCGATCGCGGCGTGTGGCACGATATGAGCCAAGGGGCGGTTGAGCACACCGGCAATCCGCTCGACGTCACCATCGACGGCCAGGGCTTTCTGGTGGTGCAAACGCCGCGCGGCGAACGCTATACCCGCAATGGTTCGATGCAGATCGGCGCCAACGGTCAACTCGTCACCAACGACGGGTTTCCGGTGCTCGGCGATGGCGGTCCGATCACGCTACAGCCCACCGATCGACAAGTGTCGATCAGCCGCGATGGCACGATCAGCGTGCGCGAAGCCACTTCGACGGTCGATTCGATACGCGGCAAGATTCGGCTGGTCGCATTCGACAATCCACAGCGGCTGCAAAAAGACGGCAACGGCACCTTCAAGCCGGCCGCCGGCGTGCAGCCGCAACCCACAACCACGGGCGGCCTCATCCAAGGCGCTGTCGAGAAATCCAACGTGCGTGGCGTCGTCGAGATTTCGCGCATGATCGAAATCACCCGCAGCTACACCAATATCGCCGGTATCCTGCAGCAGCAGGCCGATCTTGGCCAAACGGCGATCGACAAGCTCGCTGAAGTTCCGAATTGACGATGAAGGGGAGTTGAAATCATGCGTGCACTCAGTACAGCCGCAACCGGCATGATGGCGATGGAGCTCAATGTCCAGGTGATCGCCAACAACCTCGCCAACATGACGACGACCGGTTACAAGCGCCAGCGGGCAGAATTCCAGGATCTGCTTTACGACCACGTCAGCCGGATCGGCACACAAACATCGGCGCAGGGCAATATTCTTCCCGTCGGCATCGATCTCGGCTCCGGCGTCAAATCCGTCGGCACGCCGAGGCTGATGACGCAAGGCACGCTCACGACGACCGGCGGTTCGCTCGACGTCGCGATCCGCGGCGACGGATTCTTCAAGATTCAATTGCCGGACGGCACTTTCGCCTACACCCGCGACGGTTCGTTCCAGATGGATGCGACCGGACGCATTGTTACGGCGCAGGGTAACGTCGTACAGCCCCCCATCACGATTCCCCAGAATGTTTCCGGATTGACCATCAATGCGCAGGGGCAGGTCTCCGTGATCCCGCAGGGCACCACGACGCCGACCGTCTTGGGACAGATCGGGCTTACCCGCTTCATCAATCAGGCCGGCCTCTTGCCGGTCGGCGACAACATGTACACCGAAACGCCGGCTTCGGGCACGCCGATCGACGGCCTGCCCAGCACCGACGGCGCCGGTGACCTGATGCAAGCCAACCTGGAGCAATCCAACGTCGACTCGGTCACCGAAATAACCAACCTGATCGCCGCGCAGCGCGCTTACGAGATGAACGGCAAGGTAATCACGGCGGCCGACCAGATGCTGCAATCAGATGCCAACTTGGTTCGCTGAGGCAAAATCATGATCCGCCAGCTTATTCTCATCGGCCTTGCCCTCGTCACGCTCGGCGCCTCAGCCGCCGCGGATCAGGAGCGCCCGAAACTCAAGGCGCAAGCCACCGTCACCGGCAATATCGTGCGCGTCGGCGACTTGGTCGAACACGCCGGCATCATCGCCAAGATGCCGATTTTTCGCGCGCCCGATCTCGGTTCCACCGGATCGGTCTCGGCCGACGCCGTGATCGAAGCGGTGCGCGCTTATGCGCTGGTCGGCCTCGATACCGGCGACGTCAGCGAAGTGGTGGTCACGCGCGCGAGTCGCGCCATCCCCACCAAGGACATCGAGGACCGCATCGCCCAGGCGCTATCGACGCAATACGCGCTCGGCCCCGCCAAGGACATTGTGGTGAATTTCGATCGCGAACTGCGCGCGCTCCAGTTGGAGGCGAGCACCAAAGGCGAACCGCGTGTCGGATACCTGAATTACGACGGCCGCAACGGCCGCTTCGACGTTACCCTCGACATTCCGACCAGCGCCACGACCCGCGGCACCTTGCAGCTTTCCGGCCGCGCGGTGGCGACCGTGGAAATCGCGACGCTGGCCCATGCGGTCGAGCGCGGCGAAGTCCTCAAGAGCGCGGATGTGGTGATCGAGCGGCGCCCACGCGCCGAGACCGGCCGCGATTTCATCACCAATGCCGACCAGGCGATCGGACTCGCCGCCCGATCATCCTTGCAGGCGGGGCGGCCGTTGCGCATCGCCGACTTGATGCGGCCGGAACTGGTCCAGCGCAACGAGACGGTAACGCTGATCTACGAGGTGCCAGGCGTCAAGCTCACGGTGCGCGGCAAGGCGGCCGAGGGCGGCGCCGAAGGCGACGTGATCGCCGTGCTCAACGAACAATCCAAGCGCACGGTGCAAGGCGTGGTGGTCGGTGCCGGCCGCGTCGTCGTCGGCACCGGTTCGCCGCGGCTGGCGGCCAATCTTGCGCCCAGCCGATCCGCAAGCAATGCCGATGCGCGCTGACGCATGACCTGAATCGAGAGTGATCAAGTCGAGTTTTGAGTCGATGACAAAACGAAACGGCGCCCTGGCGCCATTTGTGAAAGTGATATCAATGAAGGTCCTCACCGTGACGCGTCATGCGGTCCTGGCCGCGATCGCAACGTCCCTGCTCTCGAGCTGCGCAGCCTGGGACCGGCTGAAGAATGTCGGTCAGCAACCTCCGCTGTCGGCGATGGACAATCCGACCGCGCGGCCGGGTTATAAGCCAGTGCAGATGCCGATGCCGGCGGCGCAGCCCGCCTCGTACAATCCGAATTCGCTGTGGCGCAACGGTTCGCGCGCCTTCTTCAAGGATCAGCGCGCGCATCAGATCGGCGACCTCCTCACGGTGCAAGTCAACATCACCGACAAGGCCAATCTGTCCAACGAAACGCAGCGCACACGAGCCACCACGGAGGACTCCGGCATCACCAACTTCTTCGGCAAGCCCAAAGTGCCGATCATGAACGCGCCGGTGCCGACGCGCATTCTCACGACGGATTCAAACATGTCCGCCGACGGTAAGGGCAGCATCAACCGCTCGGAAGCGCTGCAAACCAACGTCGCCGCGGTGGTGACCCAGGTGCTGCCGAACGGCAACCTGGTGGTCGAAGGCAAGCAGGAAATCCGCGTCAATTTCGAGGTGCGCGAACTGATCGTCGCTGGCATCGTGCGGCCGGAAGACATCCAAAGCGACAACACCATCGATTCCAGCAAGATCGCCCAGGCCCGCATCGCTTATGGCGGACGCGGCCAGATCACCGATATCCAGCAAGACCCCTATGGCCAACAGCTGACGCAGATCTTGCTGCCATTCTAGTGCGTAGTTGCGGCGAGTAGTTTCGGTTTTCAGTGAGCGAGCACCGGTTGCATTTGGTGGCGTAATTAACGAGCTCCCGCGCCGTTTTTCGCATCGCGCGAGCGTAGACGGCGTCAACGACGCGGCCTTCGGCAGCTCCCCAGCCGGAGGCCGCGGTGTTTTGCGCCGCCTCAAAAATTGATGCCCGGCACATAAGCCGGGCATCGCAATCGCATCCTGAAAAATTCTGGCGTCGCTCAGTCGTCGCGATAGACGCGCTCGCGCCGCTCGTGGCGCTCCTGCGCTTCCACCGACAGCGTCGCGATCGGGCGCGCTTCGAGACGGCGCAGCGCGATCGGCTCGCCGGTTTCCTCGCAGTAGCCGTAAGTGCCGTCGTCGATGCGGGTGAGCGCCTCGTCGATCTTGGCGATCAATTTACGCTGACGGTCGCGCGCGCGCAGTTCGATGGCGCGGTCGGTTTCCGATGAAGCCCGGTCGGCGAGATCGGGGTGATTTTGGTTCTCCTCCTGCAGATGCAGGAGCGTCTCCTTGGCTTCCTTCAGAATGTCTTCCCGCCACCTGAGCAGCTTCAGCCGGAAATAGTCCCGCTGGCGCTCGTTCATGAACGGCTCTTTGTCAGACGGCCGATACGTCTTGGTTTTGGCCAACATCCCACTGAACTCCCTGTCTTCTTTTGTTGTTAGCTGAGAAGTCCACCCTCCCGGTGCGGCAGGCTTATATACGGGCGCTGCCCTGCGGACAACATCAGAGTGACGCCGTGTGTTCGGCACTAATTTTTTGATATTTCAATGATTTAGGCTGGACGGCCAGCGGCAGCGGCGGCAGTTCTAGCGGATGCCCGCTTTCGCCAATTCGACGGCCACGCGCAGGTCGATCTCGCCCAACACGGCATCCAGGCCCGGATCGCCGGATTCCTCGGTCAGCCCCTCGGCCGCCACCTGTAGCCGCGCCAGCGTCGAGCGGTCCACGCTGCCGTCCAGCAACCCGAGCTTGAGCGTATCGAGCACATCGAGCGCATTACGCCCTTTGATGACCGCGCGTTTTTTACGTTCGGTCGAATTTTCCACGCCTTGCAGGGCGATCAACGCATCGACGGTCGAGATCGCGCGCAGCGAGGCGGCCGCCGCCGAATTGCGCGGTGCTTCTTGCTCGCTGACCGTGAATGTGCCGCCGGCGCTGCGGCGTGCCGTGGCCGGCGCGGACGCCAGCGCAGCTCCATTCGATCCGTAAATGCGCATCGCCGAAGACCCCAACCGGCTTGTCGCCGGTCCCCGAATACCTTGAGCCTGCGCCGTTATGGTTAACCCGCGGTAAATACACCGGCAAAAGTTGCCGCCCTGGCCGTTTCCTGCCGATCCGCCGCCGCGCCAAGCCGGCCGCGCCGATTCAAAAACAGAAGCATTGCCAGAGTCTTGAGCAGCGCGGCCGGCTTGGCATGGCGTTCGCATAACAAGTGTCAGTCAGACGTCACATTGGGGAGCAGTGATGACGAGGACGTTGCGAGCCGCACTTCTGGCCGTGTTATTCACCGCGTTCGCCACGGCGAACGCCGGCGCGGCTTCGCGTATCAAGGACCTCGCCAATATCGAGGGCGTGCGCCAGAACCAGCTCATCGGCTACGGCCTGGTGGTCGGGCTCAACGGCACCGGCGACACCCTCAACAATATTCCCTTCACCAAGCAGTCGCTCACCGCGATGCTGGAACGGCTCGGCGTCAACATCCGCGGCCAGACGCTGCGCACCGGTAATGTCGCCGCCGTGATGGTGACCGCCAACCTGCCGCCATTCGGCACCCAGGGCACACGTATTGATGTGACCGTATCGGCTCTCGGCGACAGCAAGAGCCTGCAAGGCGGCGTGCTGCTGGTCACCCCGCTGCTTGGCGCCGATGGCAATGTTTATGCGGTCGGCCAAGGCTCGGTGGCGATCGGTGGTTTCCAGGCCGAAGGCGAAGCCGCCAAGATCGTGCGCGGCGTTCCAACGGTCGGACGCATCGCCAACGGCGCGCTGATCGAGCGCGAGATCGAATTCACCCTCAATAAGCTGAGCCAGCTGCGCATGGCGCTGCGCAATCCCGATTTCACAACCGCCAAGCGTATCGCGACCGCCATCAATGATTTCATGGGTACCCCGACGGCCGAGCCGCTGGACCCGGGCACCGTGGGCATCACGGTCCCGCAGCAATATCGCGGCAACGTAATTTCGCTGCTCACCGAGATCGAGCAGCTCCAGGTCGAACCCGACCAGGCCGCCAAGATCGTGATCGATGAGCGCTCAGGAATCATCGTCATGGGCCGCGACGTGCGCGTGTCCATGGTAGCGGTGGCGCAAGGCAACCTCACTGTCACCATCACCGAGACCCCGCAAGTGAGCCAGCCGTTGCCGTTCTCGCGCGGCGGCACCACCCGGGTCGTGCCACGCACCAGCATCGGCGTGCAGGAAGACGGCAAGAAACTTGCGCTGGTCAAGGACGGGGTGTCGCTTCAACAGCTCGTGGATGGTCTCAATTCGCTCGGCATCGGCCCGCGCGATCTGATCGCTATCCTGCAAGCGATCAAGGCGGCGGGCGCGATCCAGGCCGACATCGAGGTGATGTGATGGCGAGCGTCCTGCCAACGGCCGCGCCGGGATTAAGCGCGCTCGACATGCTGAACCTAAAGACTCCGCCCGCCGGAAAATTGTCAGTCACCGGCAAAGCCAAGGCGCACGCTGCGGCGCAGGACTTCGAAGCCGCGTTCCTCAATTCGATGTTTCAGCACATGTTCACCAGCGTCGACGGCGATGGCCCATTCGGAGGTCAGGGTGCGACCGGGGTTTGGCGTTCTGTGCTCACCGATCAATATGCCAAGTCGATCGCCAAGGCGGGCGGCATCGGCATCGCTAGTCAGGTCTACCGCAGCCTGATCGCGCATCAAGAGGCCCGCTCATGACCGCCCACATGCCCGACGTTGCGATCGCCAGCGTGGGTGAGGCTGAGCGGGTGATCGCCAATCTCAACATTGTCCTGGACGGCCTCATGCAAACGGTCGCGGAAGAGACTGCGCTGGTACGCGCCGGAAATCTGCGCGAGGCGGCCAAACTGGACCAGACCAAAGGCGATCTGTCCCGCCGCTACACCGCCGAAAGCGAGCGCGTGATGGCTTCCCGCGAGCTGATTGCGGGCGCTCTGCCCGATGCGTTCGAGGCGTTGCGCAAGCGTAACGCCGCGTTCCAAATCCTGTTGCAAACAAATTTGACAGTATTGGCGACCGCCCATGCGGTCTCCGAGGGCATCATCCGCGGCGTCTCGGGCGAACTCGCCCGCAAACGGACGCCCTCGACCTACGGCGCCACCGGCCGTGCCAATACGCCGGCCGCCAAGGCGAGCCAACCGCTGGCGATCAGCCGCACTTTATAAAAGACATTCGAGAGAGAGCGTATCCTACGAAACCGTCAGGCCGGTCACCGTATCAATCTGGGTGCCATCGGCCATCGTCATGATATTGGTTTTGGTATTGAGATAGGCGCCATTGGCCAGTTGCAGGATGGACGCGGGGTCCACGTATTTCGCGCCGGTCGTGGTATCGTATTGCGTGCCGTCCGGCCTGGTCATGATGTTGTTGACCGTGTCGATCGTCGTCCCATCCGACAGGTAAATGACGGGATCCAGCATGCTTTTTGGCTGCACCATCTGCTGCGACGCGGCCTGTTGATCCAGCGCATCTTGCAGCTTTTGCGCGGCGGCCTGCTGCTGATTGCTCGCCGCGATTTGCGCGAACAGGGCGCCTGAATTGGTGACGCTGGTTTGCGAGATGGTCGCAAAAAAATTCGCGGTATTGGCGCTCTGGCCCAGAAAAGAATTGACGCTGCCATCGCCGCCGGCGTTATCCAGCATCCCGAGCAGGCCGCCTTCATTTTTCTGGTTTTGAATTGCGGTGATCGTATCGGCGAGCCAATTAGAGATTGGCGCATTGCTGGAAGCCAAGCCGGTGATGGCTGAAGTCATGTGCGGATATTCCGAGACAGCAAAAAGCTTAGGCCATGACAGTTAAAAAACTCTGACCATTATCGATTTGTTAATATCGTCTGGCCGCCGCGCTGCGTGACTATTTTGCGACCAACACTGGGAATTTCACACAAGGCCTCCTGGAGCCGAAGGTCCAATTCGATTTGAAACAAGGCGTCCGCTCTAAACCGGCGATAACTCGTTAACCATAATTTTTTACGGCCCGTTTGGAGCCGTGTGCGATGACATGTCCGATCCAAGGGATCGTTGCGCGTAACTGCCAGTACGGCAAAGTCACCAGAAAGGTACATCTAAGATGTCTGACATCGTTCTTTCAGCTGGTGTTCGTTCGAATCTTCTGCAGTTGCAGCAGACTTCGGAATTGATCAACCAGACACAAACCCGGCTCTCGAGCGGCAAGCGGGTCAACTCCGCGCTTGACAACGCTATCAACTTTTTCACCGCGCAGTCTCTCGACACGCGCGCCAATAACCTCAACAGCCTGCTGGATTCGATGTCCAACGGCATCAACACCATTCAGGCCGCCAACAACGGCATCTCGAGCATCACCAAGCTCGTGCAATCGGCGCAAGCGCTCGTCAGTCAGGCCCAGCAGGCCAACAATGCGACGACCCAAGCAACGCTCGCCGGCCAATTCAACGCGCTGCTGACCCAGATCGGCCAGCTCGCCGGTGACTCGGGCTTCAATGGCATCAATCTACTCGGCGGCAACAGCTTGACCGTGACGTTGAACGAATCGGGCAGCTCGAGCACCGTAGTAACCGGCGTGAACTACACCAACGCCAATGCCGCGCCGCTGAGCATCGCCAACGCGGCGAACAACTGGGCGGCCGCTGCGGACATCACGGCCGCCTCGACCGCTCTGAGTGCTGCGCTGACGTCGTTGCAGGCTGAATCCCAGACGCTGAGCGCCAGCCTGTCGACCGTGCAGATCCGTCAGGATTTCACCAAGTCGATGATCAATACGCTGCAGAAGGGTTCCGACGACCTCACGCTCGCGGACACCAACCAAGAAGGTGCCAACCTGCTGGCGTTGCAGACCCGACAGCAACTGTCGAGCACCGCGTTGTCTCTTGCTTCGCAGGCCGACCAGAACGTGCTGCGGCTGTTCCGCTAAGCTTCGAGAGATATTTCCGACGGAAAGCGGCGGCCTTCGGGCCGCCGTTTTTTTCGTCCGGTATAATTATGGTTAACAAAATCTTAATGCCGGAGAATTTAACCATCCGTCAACCCTAACAACTCATTATCGCCGGCAAGCGATTTGACCCGAAAATGGTAAGGAGCTTGCCATGAGTGACATTGTACTTTCGAGCGGGGTCCGTTCGAACCTTTTGCAATTACAGCAGACTTCGAATTTGATCACACAAACGCAGAACCGGTTGGCAACTGGCAAAAAGGTCAATTCGGCCCTCGACAACGCCATCAATTTTTTCACCGCGCAATCTCTCGACACGCGCGCCAATAACCTCAACAGCCTGCTGGATTCGATGTCCAACGGAGTCAACACCATTCAGGCCGCCAACAACGGCATCTCGAGCATCACCAAGCTCGTGCAATCGGCGCAAGCGCTCGTCAGTCAGGCCCAGCAGGCCAACAATACGACGACCCAGGCAACGCTCGCCGGCCAGTTCGACACCTTGCTGACCCAGATCGGCCAGCTCGCCGGTGACTCGGGCTTCAACGGCGTCAATCTGCTCGGCGGCAACACCTTGACCATCAACCTAGACGATACCGGCAATGCGAGCATCACCGTCGTCGGCGTGAACTACACCAACGCCAATGCCGCGCCGCTGAGCATCGCCAACTCGGCGAACAACTGGGCGTCCGCTGCGGACATTACCGCCTCTTCGACCGCTCTGAGTGCGGCGCTGACGTCGTTGCAGGCTGAATCCCAGACGCTGAGCGCCAGCCTGTCGACCGTGCAGATCCGCCAGGATTTCACCAAGTCGATGATCAATACGCTGCAGAAGGGTTCCGACGACCTCACGCTCGCGGACAGCAACGAAGAAGGCGCCAACCTGCTGGCGTTGCAGACCCGCCAGCAGCTGTCGAGCACCGCGCTGTCTCTCGCCGCGCAAGCCGATCAAAACGTGCTGCGGCTGTTCCGCTAACGGCGGCAGGCTGACGCGGCGCGGGGTCTTGACCTTGCGCCGCGATCGCTACCGAAAACGACCGCAAGGAGCGGCATCGAATGGGTCTCAAGGTAGAACTCAAGCCCGGCGAGCGTTGCATCCTCGGCGAATGCCTGATCACCAACGGCGATCAACGGACGCGGCTGCTGGTCGAGGGGCAGACACCGATCTTGCGCGAAAAAGACATCATGACGCCGGCACAAGCCGACACTCCGGCCAAACGCATCTATCTCTGCGTCCAGATCATGTACACCTCGCGCGATCCGCGGCTGCATCACGAAACGTTTTTTGCGCTGATGCGCGACCTGGTGCAGGCGGCGCCGAGTTCATGGACGCACATGCAGGCGATCTGCAACCACATCATGATCGGACAAATGTACAAGGCGCTCAAGAGCGCCAAGACCCTCATCGGCTACGAGAAGGAGCTACTCGACCATGCAACAAGCAACACGCGCCTACGGCGCGGTGGCGAACCAAACCGCAAGTCCGCGTGAGCTGGAAGCCGATCTGCTTTTGAGCGCGGCCGCGCGCCTGCAAGCCATTCGCGACGGCTGGAACGACAAGAGCCCGGAACTCGACGCGGCGCTCTTGTATAACCGCAAGCTGTGGTCGATCTTCGTTACCTCGGCGACCAGTGCGGAAACCAAGCTGCCGGCCAACCTGCGTCAGAACGTCGCCAATCTGGGGATCTTCGTATTCAAGCAGACGCTGGCGGTGCTGGCCGATCCGAAGCCGGAAAATCTCGGCTCGCTGATCAACATCAATCGCGAACTGGCGGCGGGATTGCTCGCGCGCGCCTGATCGAGCGCTTATAAATAAAAAAAGACCGCAGCCTTTGCTGCGGTCTTTTTTATTGAGCCGGGAGAGGGCTGGTTCGAACTAGCCCGAAACCGGCGACAGATAGGTCAGAAGATTGAGTTGCGCCATTCTCGCCGTCGTCGATAGCGAGGCCGACAGGCTCGTCTGTAGCGACAAAATCTCTGCGCCGACCTGGTTCTGATCAACGCCTTCGA
>Ga0134126_10003061_pt1 | contig 20969 bp, 13 predicted proteins | sample KB31752_FD_96881 | JGI IMG/M metagenome (GOLD analysis project Ga0134126, IMG submission 96881) | Terrestrial soil microbial communities with excess Nitrogen fertilizer from Kellogg Biological Station, Michigan, USA - KB3-175-2 | ecosystem: Environmental > Terrestrial > Soil > Unclassified ... | reverse complement strand
GCGCCAATCCCTGTCCTGCGTCCAAGCCGGCAGATCCCGGCGGCTCAGCGTTTCTGCGCATGCTCCTCACGCCCGGGGCGCACTTCGTCCGGCCGGGGCAGTCGCCGGCGCAGAAGCAGTCGGCCGAGCGCGCGGCCGCAGCGCAGCGGGCGCGGGACTGGGCGGACCTCTGCCGCTATCGTGCGGACAATGCGGCGCTGACGGGCCGCCCGCGCGTCGTGCTCATGGGAGACTCCATCACCGACTTCTGGCGTCAGGGCGATCCGGCGCTCTTCGAGCGCGGCGTGGCCGATCGCGGCATCAGCGGCCAGACGAGCAGTCAGATGCTCGTGCGTTTCTGGCCCGACGTCATCGCGCTGCAGCCGCGGATCGTGCAGATCCTGGCGGGCACCAACGACATCGCCGGCAACGCGGGTCCCACCACGGAGCAGGACTACAAGAACAACATCATGGCCATGGTCACCCTGGCGCGGGCCCACCACATCCGCGTGCTCCTGGGTGCGATTCCGCCGGCCGTCTCCTTCTGGTGGACGGCGCAGCCCTACCAACCCGCGGCGCAGATCCGACGCCTGAACGACTGGCTGCGGCGTTATGCCCGGGCGAGCGGCGTCGGCTTCATCGATTACTACGCGCGCCTGGCGACGCCTGCGGGCGCGTTCCGTCCCGATCTCTCCAATGACGGCGTGCATCCGAACGATGCCGGATACAAGGTGATGAGTGCGCTGCTGGAGGCGTCGCTGCGCGCGAGCGGGCCCTCGTAAAGACGCGCAGTCTACGAGGCGCGGCCTGACTTGCCGGAGAAATCGGAAATCGGGTTGGCGACGGGTTTCTCGAGGCCTTCGGCAAAACCCTTCAGCCCCTCGATGATCGGGCCGAGCGCCCGCCAGAGCTGCTCATCGCGCAGCAGACGGTAGACGCCAACGAGTCCCGGCGGTTGCTCCCCCTGCTGCGCCGGATGATCACCGGCGCCGTCACGCGAGCACGTCGCGAGTCGCGCCGCGCCATCGGTCAGCGCGAATACCAGGCGATAGAACTCCGCCGGCGGGAAGCACGAGAGCGCCATCAGCAGAGCCGACAGGTTCTGGATGGCATTCAAAGTGCCCGCATTCTGCAACCCGCCGACGATGATCTGCGCGACATCCGTGTTGGCGCTGACCAGATCGTAGGCGAGACGCAGCAGGCCGTGGCGATGACACGATTCGAGCAGGCGGTCCAGCTCCTCGCGGGCGGTTGTCTCGGTGGGGGTAGGGCGGACCTCGTACGGGATCGGCTTCGCCATTACATGCGCTCCGGATGCGGTTGCGGGGCGGGCGGCTGGGTATAGTCCGGCCGCGACCACTTCGCCTCGACATGCGGGCCGCCGTTCGGCGTCCTGTGGCCGTAGCGGTAGTTGTGGCGCGGCAGAGGGGGCGCGCCCCTCGGCTTCTGCAGTACCTCGAGCTTCACCGCCGTCTCCTTGTAGCCCGGCGTGTTGACGTCCGGGTCGTGGTGGTCGCCGGTGAGCGCGTTGGCCGCGGGCTTTGAGTGGTGGATCGGCAGATAGAGGAGCTTGCCGCGCACCCGGTCCGTGACGACCGCGCGCACCTCGATGGCGTCCCGCCGCGAGGTCAGGCGCACCCACGTGCCGTCCTCGATGCCGCGCTCCGCCGCGAGCTCGGGGCTCACCTCGACGAACCAGTGGGGTACTTCGTGACAGATTCCGGGACACTTGCCGGTCTGATTCGCGGCCTGGAAGTGCTCGAGCAGACGCCCGTTGTCGAGGGCGAGATCATATTCCGCATCCGGCGCCTCCGCCGGCGACTTCCATGCGAGCGGATGGAGCTTCGCGCGGCCGTCTTGGGTATGGAAGCGGTCCATATAGAGGAGGGGAGTATCCGCGCCGTCCGGCTTCACCGGCCAGTGCAGCGACCGCCATCCCTCCAGGCGCTCGTAGCTCACGCCGGCGAACATCTCGGCGATGCCGGCCGCCTCCGCCATGATCTGCGACGGATGAGTGTAGCGCCAGTCGTGACCCATCCGGCGCGCGAGATCGGTGAGGATGCGCCAGTCCGGACGGCTGTTGCCGAGCGGCTTCATCACCTGATAGAAGCGCTGAATGCGCCGCTCGGTGTTGGTAAACGTGCCCTCCTTTTCGACGCTGGCGCACGCGGGCAGCACCACGTCGGCGAATTGCGCGGTGCGGCTGAGGAACATGTCCTGAACGACGAAGAATTCGAGTCCGGTCATCGCCTCCTGCGTATGGGACGCGTGCGAATCGGAAACCGCCGTTTCCTCGCCGATGACATACATCGCCTTCACGTTCCCGGCATGCGCCTCGAGCACCATCTGGAAGTTGTCGAGCCCTACCTTCGGCGACAGCCGCTCGGGCGCGACGCCCCAGGCACGGGCCCACTTGGCGCGGATCTTCTCGTCCGTGACCTTCTCATATCCCGGATAGATGTTCTTCAGGCAGCCGAAGTCGCTCGCGCCCTGCACGTTGTTGTGGCCCCGCATCGGATAGCCGCCGGTGCCGGGGCGGCCATAGTTGCCGGTGACCAGGAGGAGATTGGACAATGCCGTGCTGATGTCGGCGCCGTGGCTGTGCTGCGTGATGCCCATCGCCCAGAGCAGGCACACCCGCTCGGCCTTGCCGATCATCTCGGCGGCGGCGATCAGCTCCTCCTCGGGAATGCCCGTCTGCTCCCGCGCGAAAGCGAGGGTGAACGGCTCGAGCGAGCGGCGGTATTCCGCCACCCCGCTCACCCGCTCCTCGAGGAACTTCGTGTCGGCGTAGCCGTGCTCGAACATATAGCGCGACAGGGCAGATGCCCACGCCAGGTCGGTGCTCGGGCGCGGGCAGAGGAAGAGATCCGCGCGCTCGGCCATCTCGTGCTTGCGCACGTCCACCACGAGCAACTTCTGCCCCCGCAGCTTGTGACCGGCCTTGATCCGCGAGGCGATGACCGGATGGTTCTCCGCGGTGTTGGTGCCGACCAGCACCACGAGGTCCGCTTTCTCGATGTCCCTGATGGTCCCGGCGTCGCCGCCGTAGCCGACGGTGCGGAAAAGGCCCATGGTCGCCGGGTTCTGGCAATAGCGCGAGGAGTTGTCGACGTTGTTCGTGCCGACGATGAGCCGCGCGATCTTCTGCGTGAGATAGGCTTCCTCGTTGCTCGCCTTGCTGGAGCCGATGAAGCCGATGCTGTCGGGGCCGTGCCGGTCACGGATCTCGAGGAGGCGCCGCGCGACGAGCTCGAGCGCTTCGTCCCACCCTGCCTCCCGGAAGCGACCGTCCTCGCGGATCAAGGGAGTGGTGAGGCGCTGCTCGCTGTTGACGAAGTCCCAGGCGAACTTGCCTTTGATGCAGCTCGAGATGCCGTTCACCGGCGCCGCGACCACCGGCTGCACCTTGAGGATGTGGCGGTCACGAGTCCACATCTCGAACGCGCAACCGACGCCGCAGTAGGTGCATACCGTCTTCGTCCGTTTGATCTCGGCCTGCCGCAATGCCATGTCGATCTTCGACAACGCGGTGACCGGCGGTGCACCGATCGTGTTCTCCAGAGTCTTCACGACATCGATCAGCGGGCGCTTCAGCGATTGTGGCATCGCGGTGAAAGGTCCCGCGTCCGGCTGCATCGTCCTTTCCAGGAGTGCGTTACAGGGACAGACGCTCACGCAATGGCCGCAATGCACGCACGAGGACTCATCGATCGGCTTGCCGCCGTCCCAGAGCACTCGCGGATGGCTCGCCGCATAGTCGATGCTCAGTGTCTCGTTGACCTCGACGTTCTGACAGGCTTCGACACAGCGACCGCAGAGGATGCACTGGTCCGGATCATAGGTGTAGAACGGGCTCGAATGGTCCTTCTCGAAGGGCTTGCGCCGGAAGGGATAACGCTGGATGGGGAGCCCCATGTCGGCGTATGTGTTGTGCAGCGTGCAATCGCCCGTGTTGTGCTCGCAGACCGTGCAGTAGAGCTCGTGCTTCGCGAGCAGCCTGTCCATGCCTTCCTCACGCGCGCTCGCCGCGTGCGCTCCGCGGGTCGTTACCCGCAGGCCCTCGCGCGAGCGCAGGGTGCAGCCGCGGACCAGCTTGCCGTCCGTTTCAACCCAGCAGACGTCGCACGTCTGCAGCGGCCCGAGGGCCGTGTGGTAACAGACGTGCGGCAGGTTGATGCCATGCGCGGCGAGGAAGTCGATGAGGGGTTGGTCCGCGGGCCCGGTGAGCGCCCGGCCATCGAAGCTTAGCGTGCACGTCATGGCGAGTGGTCAGCAATTCCCGTACGCGATGCCGCGTCCCACATCAGCCTGGGGTCGAACGTGACCGAAGCCGCCATCATGAGGAGGCTCATGACGATGAATGCCGTCGCGCCCCCGCCCGCCGCCTCGGCCCCGAGATGACCGAAGTCGATGAGTGGCACGAAGAAAACGATGGTCAGTGGACCTGTCTCGGTCCATCGGCCGGCCTCGGCGACCGTGCGCAGCAGTTTGGTCTTGAGCACCAATCGCCGCCCCGAGCGCCGCCACACGGAGAGCACGCACCAGCCGAGGCAGGCCATCATGACGGCCGGATTGAGGATGCTGGTCCAGAACGTGACTATGGCGAGCGGCCAGAGGCCGAGCTGCCAGAGCTGGCGGACGTAGCCGAAGTTGGTGTATTGCAGATGAACGCCGAGCAGATCCGAGGAGTTCATCGGCGAGATGTTGGCCGGTAGCAGCAGGATGAAGGCGGCGCTCACGAGCGCCGACGTGACAGCGGCGGCATTGGGCTTGCGGGCGCGGATGCGCGCGCCGCAGCGCGGGCACGGCGCGCCTTCATGCGCCGGTGACTGGATGAGGCCGCATGTTCTGCAGCCGATCGCCGGAGCGTGCGGCACGGCTGCCGGCTCGCCGCCGATGGCCCGCCAGACGGTGCGCTCATCGAGCGTGGCCCGGGACAGCGTGGTCAGCGCGCCGGCAACGAGGAGGATCTGACCGCCGCCCTCGATCATCAGCTCGAGGTGCTCTATGGTCGTCAGGTAGTAGTAGCCGACGGCCACCGAGAGAAGGAATACATCCAACATCGCCCACCGGTCGAGCCAGACCGTCCAGCGGAAGGCACGGCCCAGCCAGGACGGACGCAACCTCAGTCGCAGGGTGCCCAGCACGAGCGTGAGGAGCGCCATTCGCAGCGCCGGCAGGACGATGACGAAGACGACACTGAGGCCGGCGAGCACGATCCAGTCGTGCCGCCAGAGCTGCACCACGCCGTCGACGAGCGAGCTGTGGGAGTGCTGACCGAGCAGCTCGACGCTCAACAGAGGCAGCATATCGACCAGGGGCAGCAGCGCCAGCGTCGCGACCGCACAGGCGAGAGTCGCATCGACACTGCGTCCGATGGTGGTCTCGATCTGGTTGTGGCAGCGCAGGCAGATGGCCTTGCTGCGCCGGGGCAGAGGAGGAAAGCTCAGCAGGGTGCCGCAATCTGGGCAGGCGGTGGCCACGGGGACGGTTGCGCTCGTGAGGGGTTGGCAGCACCCGACGGTGCAACGTTGCCGCTTCGGGCAAGTTCCGCCGGCGTCCGGCGACGCTGGGCCACGGTCAAGCCGCTGTTGCAGGTGGACGGCGCTTGCGCCCGGGCCGGGGAGGCGATCGGCGGGCGAGGAGGAGGCTCGGGAAGGCCCCCGCGCAGAGCGCATTCGTCCAATCCTCACAGAGCGCCACCGCCTCGGCGGGCTCGAACGCCCGGCAGTTGATGCTGGCCTCGATCCAGAGGCCATCGAGCAGCGCCGAGAGAGCGATCGCGGCGGGACGCAGTTTGAATCGCGGCACGCCGGCCGTTCCCTGCAGCTCACCGAGCAGGGACTCGAGCGCCGCCCGATAGGCGGCGTAGGTGCTGTCGTGCACCGTTCGCATCCCCGCATCGTGCGAGATCATGCTCCAGAAGACGAGCCAGGTATTGAAGAGGGCGGGATCGAGGAGGGCGGGAGCGAACGAGGCCTCGTAGAAACGCCGCAGGCGCTCGCGCGGACTGGCGCCGACTTCGCGCGCATGCTGCCGGATGGAGCGGATGAGAGACAGCGCGAGTGTCTCGTACGCTGCGGCGACGAGCGCGGAGATGCTCGGAAAGTGGTGGTTGATCAGGCCCGGGGAGACACCCGCTTCGGCCCCGATGCGGCGCACGGAAAGTCCGTCATGGCCGTACTTGCGCAGACAGGAGAGTGTCGCCTCGATCAGGGCCTCGCGGCGCAGGGTGGGCGGTGCGCGGCGGAATTTCGGTGTGTGCTCTCTGGCCATTTCGTCAGTCTCCCGGGCGCGGATGATAGCGCCCGGGACCGCGCTTGACCGCGCCGAATGCGTTGCTATACAGTCGTACAATAAGAGCAGGACGAGATTTCCGTCATGAGCGCGCGACCGATCGATATCGTCCCCGCCCCGAATGAGGACGCGGTCAGCCTGCCGGCGTGGATCTACCGTGACCCCGAGTTCTTCGAGCTGGAGAAGGAGCTGATCTTCCGCTCGAGCTGGCAGATCGTCTGCCACGTCAACGACGTGCCGCGCCCCGGCGACTATCACTCCTTCGAGTTCCTCGACCAGGGGGTCATCGTGCTGCGAGGCGAGGACGGACAGATCCGCAGCTTTCACAATGCCTGCCGCCACCGCGCCGCGCGGCTCCTCGACGAGGAGAAAGGGCACTGCGGGCGGCGGATCACGTGTCCCTATCACGCCTGGACCTACGGGTTAGACGGACGCCTGCTCACAGTGCCGCAGCGCAGCGACTTCAAAGAGCTGCAGCGCGAGCGGTATGGACTGATGCCCCTCGAGCAGGAAATCTTCCTGGGGTTCGTGTTCGTGCGCTTCGCGCCGGGCCTGCCGAGTGTGCGCGAGATGGCGGCGCCCTATGCCGATGAGCTCGCGGCTTACCGCTTCGAGGAGCTCATGCCGCAGGGCCGGGTGACGGTGCGGGCGCGTGCCGTCAATTGGAAGAACGTCGGCGACAACTACTCCGATGGGCTGCACATCCCCGTCGCTCATGCGGGGCTGACACGCCTCTTCGGCGCGAGCTACGGTATCGAGGCGCAGCCATGGATCGACAAGATGTGGGGCAAGCTGCGCGACATCCCTTCCGCCAACTGGTCGGAGCAGCGCTACCAGGCCCTGCTCCCGCAGGTGCCGCATCTGTCCGAAGAGCGACAGCGCCTCTGGACCTACTTCAAGCTCTGGCCGAACATCGCCTTCGACATCTACCCGGACCAGATCGACTTCATGCAATGGCTACCGGTCTCGCCGACGCAGACCATGATCCGCGAAATCGCTTACGTGCATCATGACGCACGCCGGGAGATGCGGGCGGCGCGTTACCTCAACTGGCGCATCAACCGCCGGGTCAGCCTGGAGGACAAGGGGCTCATCGAGCGCGTACAAGCGGGGATGGCGTCGGATGCTTACACCGTGGGGCCGTTGGGGGAGAGTGAGGTGTGCCTGCGCAGCTTTGCGCGGCACATGCGTGCGCTGATTCCCGAAAGCCGGCAGCCGCGGGCGCCCGCCAGGGGCTGGAGTCTGACGCGTCATGCACACTGAAACGAGAGATGTACTGATCATCGGCGGCGGCCACAACGGGCTCGTGTGTGCCGCCTATCTCGCCGCCGCAGGACTCAAAGTCACGGTCCTGGAGCGCCGCGGCGTCGTGGGCGGCGCGGCGGTGACGGAGGAATTCCATCCGGGATTCCGCAATTCCGTTGCCTCCTACACCGTCTCGCTCCTCAATCCCAAGGTCATTCGCGAGCTCGAGCTCGCCGCGCACGGGCTGCGCGTCGTCGAGCGCCGGCTGGCCAACTTCCTGCCGACCGAGGACGGCCGCTATCTCGCCGCCGGAGGCGAGCGCACGCGCGCGGAAGTGGCGAAGTTCTCGCGCGCCGACGCCGAGCGTCTGGATGCCTATGGGGAGCGGCTGGAGGCCATCGCGGACGTCCTGCGTGCGTTGGTGCTCGAGACGCCGCCGAATGTGGTGCAGGGGAGTTGGGCCGCGGCGCTGCCCGAGCTCCTGCGCGCCGGGCGCATCGGCTCGCGGCTCGCGAAGCTCGACATGAGCCTGCGGCGCGAGCTGCTCAAGCTCTTCGCCGCCTCGGCGGGCGAGTATCTCGAGGGCTGGTTCGAGAGCGATCCCATCAAGGCGCTTTACGGGTTCGACGGCATCGTCGGACATTACTCCAGTCCTTTCAGCCCGGGGACGGCGTATGTCCTGCTCCATCACTGCTTCGGCGAGGTGAACGGGAAGAAGGGAGTGTGGGGTCACGCCATAGGCGGAATGGGAGCGATCACGCAGGCGATGGCGAAATCGGCTGCGGCCCGCGGCGCGGAAATTCGCGTCGCATGCGGCGTGCGCGAAGTCATCGTCGAGCGTGGACGCGCCGTTGGAGTAGTCACGGAAGGTGGCGAGTCGGTTCGCGCCGCGGCCGTCGTCTCCAATCTGAACCCGCGGCTGCTCTATCTCAACCTGATCGACTCCGCGGCGTTGCCGCGGGAATTCCGCGAAAGGATGACCGAATGGCGCTGCGGCTCCGGCACTTTCCGGATGAACGTCGCGCTCGCGGAGCTGCCCGATTTCACCTGCCTGCCCGGCAGGACGCCGGCGGATCACCACACCGCTGGCATCATTCTCGCGCCGACGCTCGGTTACATGGAGCGCGCCTACTTCGACGCACGCACCCACGGGTGGTCCCGGGAGCCGATCGTGGAGATGGTGATTCCGTCCACCTTGGACGACAGTCTGGCGCCGCCCGGCAGGCACGTGGCAAGCCTCTTCTGCCAGCACGTCGCGCCGCAGCTTCCCGGCGGCGAGTCGTGGGACACGCATCGCGAGCGAGTCGCGGATCTCATGATCGACACGGTCAACCGGTTCGCGCCCAATTTCAAGGCGTCAGTACTCGGACGGCAGATCATGAGCCCGCTCGATCTGGAGCGGACCTTCGGACTGGTGGGCGGCGACATCTTCCATGGCAGGCTGCAGCTCGATCAGATGTTGTCCGCGCGGCCGATGCTCGGGTACGGCAACTATCGCGGGCCGCTCCCCGGCCTCTACATGTGCGGCGCCGGGACGCACCCCGGGGGCGGTGTCACGGGCGCGCCCGGACACAACGCTGCGCGCGAGATCCTCGCGGACTTTCGGCGGCGGCGCTTGCATCGGGCCGCCTGATAGTTGCTCGCGCGCGACATTTGCGGAATTCATCCGGCGGCGGCTTGGAAAAAACAGTGGCTTCGGGCACATTAGGCTCATCTTGAGCACCCCCGCAGAGCCTGTCGGGACACTCGAAGTCGCGCTCGCGCACGCGTCCCGTCTGCTTGCGGTGAAGCCGGCCGTTGCCGCCGAGCAGGCTTGCGAAATCCTGAAAGTCGTACCCAAGCAACCTCAGGCGATGCTGATCCTGGGCTTGGCGCGTGCCATGGCGGGTGATGTGGAAGGATCGATAGACGCTCTGACTCGTGCGGTGTCGGCGCGGCCGGATCTGGCGGATGCCTGGCTCACGCTGGCGGATCAGCTGCGGGTGCGGGGGGATGCCGAGGCCGCCGATCGCGCTTACGCTCACTACATCAAGGCGGCGACACGCGATCCACGGTTGCTCGGGGCCGCGGCCGCGCTCTGTGACAATCGTATCCCAGAAGCGGAAGCTCTCTTGCGGGCGCATCTCGCTCAGCACCCCAATGACGTGGCGGCTCTGCGAATGCTCGCCGAGGTGGCGGCGCGTCTGCTGCGCTATTCGGATGCGCAGCGCCTCCTCGAGCGTTGCCTCGAGCTCGCGCCGGGCTTCGATGCGGCCCGCCACAACTACGCGACCGTGCTCAACCGGCAGGGCAGGAGCGCTGAAGCGCTCGAGCAGTGCGCGCGACTCCTGGCGAAGGAGCCGCACAATCCCAGTTACCGAAGCCTGCAGGCGGCCACCTCGGCCAACCTGGGGGATTACGCGGACTCCATCGCAGCGTACGAGGCGGTATTGCGGGGTTACCCGCAGCAGCCGAAGCTCTGGATGAGCTACGGGCATGCGCTGCGCACCACCGGCAAAGTACCGGAGAGCATCACGGCCTACCGCCGCGCGTTGGCGTTGGAGCCGACTTTGGGTGAAGCCTGGTGGAGCCTGGCTAATCTCAAGACTTTCCGCTTCAGCCAGGAAGATGTGCACGCCATGCGCGAGGCGCTCGCGCGTGGGGATATCTCGGATGACGACCGGATGCATTTCGAGTTCGCGCTGGGCAAGGCGCTCGAGGACGCGGCGGCCTATCCGGATTCCTTTGCGCATTACGCCGCGGGCAATGGCTTGCGCCGGAGCCGGCATGGGTACGATCCGGAGGAAATGTCGCGCTTCGTGCGCCGCTCGAAGCGGCAGCTGACGCGAGAATTCTTCGCCGAGCGTGCCGGCGCCGGCGCTCAAGCGCGGGACCCTATTTTCATCGTGGGCCTGCCGCGCGCGGGCTCGACGCTCATCGAGCAGATCCTCGGAAGCCATCCCCTCGTCGAGGGAATCATGGAGCTGCCGCAGGTGCCTAACATTGCGCGCAAGCTAGCCGGCCCCAAGCAGGAAGAGGAGGGGACCTTTCTGAAGAGCCTCGCCTCCCTCAATCCGGATGAGCTACGGGCGCTCGGCGAGGGGTATCTCGCCGAGATCCGGGTTATGCGCAAGACGGAGGCACCGTTCTTCGTCGACAAGATGCCGAACAACTTCATGTATGTCGGCCTCATTCATCTCATCTTGCCGAACGCAGTGATCATCGACGCGCGGCGCCACCCCCTCGGCTGCTGTTTCTCCTGCTTTAAGCAGCACTTCGCGCGCGGCCAGTGGTTCAGTTACGGCCTCGAGGACCTGGGGCGCTACTATCGCGATTACGTCGAGCTCATGGCGCATTTCGATGACGTCCTCCCAGGCAGGGTCGCCCGCGTGTTCTACGAGAATGTCGTCGAGGATACGGAAACCGAGGTGCGGCGGCTCCTCGCGGCTTGTCGGCTGCCGTTCGATCATAGGTGCCTGCGATTCCATGAGAACGCGCGGGCGGTGCGTACCCCCAGCTCAGAGCAGGTCCGCAGACCGATTTTCCGGGATGGCGTAGACCAGTGGCGTCGCTATGAGCCGTGGCTCGCACCGCTCGAGCGGGCATTGGGGAATGTTCTGACCGAGTACCCGGGGGTTCCGGCTTTCGAGCCGGCCGGTACCGACTCAATCTCAGCAATCAACAGTCCGTGGTAGGGGAGCCAGTCATGACGCGTAGCCGACGTAGAAAATTGTCACGTGAGCGGGCCAAAGGCGTCCGCATACTCATCCGCACGGGCGCGCCCCTGGCTTCCGCGATCATCGCGTCCATGCCTGCGGCCCGGGCACAGCAAGCTCCGAGCCGCGCGGACGTGCTGCAAACGGTCGTCGTGACGGCGGAGAAGATCCAGGAGAACCTGCAGAACGTGCCGATCAGCGTCGAAGTGTTCGACAACAAAAAGCTGCGGCAGCTGAACATCGTGAATCTCGATGACTATGTCGAGTTCGCGCCAGCCATCTCCTACGTGCGCAGCCAGGGCGAGGGCGGTACCGGCGAGCCGGGCTCGTCTCTAATCTACATCCGCGGCGTGGTGAGCGGCGGTGACGGCAACCACTCCGGTTCTGAGCCGAGCGTCGGCGTGTATCTCGACGAGCAGCCGGTGACGACCATCACGGGAGCCCTGCCGCTACACATCTACGACGTGAGTCGCATCGAGGTCCTGGAGGGGCCGCAGGGAACGCTCTTCGGCGCGAGCTCCGAGGCCGGTACGGTACGCCTCATCACCAACAAGCCGGACCCCAAGCAGTTTGCCGCCGGCTACAACATTCAGGGCAACAAGGTTCAGGACGGCGGGTTGGGTGACGTTGTCGAAGGTTATGTCAACCTGCCGATTACGGACAAGGCGGCCATCCGCCTCGTCGGCTGGCAGGAGCACGACGCCGGCTTCATCGACAACGTCGCCGGCACGGATGCGAACGGCTGCATCTTCGATGGCGTGCGAACATTCGGAGCCTGGGCTCTTTCCGCCAGCGGAGTGGGTCCCGGGGGTGGCACCGGGCAATGCGTCCCGGCTGCTCCGATCGGCGCGGGCGCCATCACCAACGCGCCCTGGCGCGAGAGCAACTACAACACCACCGACACCGAGGGTGGTCGCGCCGAGCTCAGGTTCGACCTGGGAGACAATTGGACGGTGACGCCTACCTTCCAGGGCCAATCGATCAAGACTGGAGGCTCTTTCGGCTACGACCCGGCGGTGGGCGATCTGCAGCTCGTGCATTTCGGGCCGGAGAATTCCCACGACAATTGGACCCAATCCGCCTTGACGATCGAAGGCAAGGTCAGCAACTTCGACATTGTCTATGCCGGCGGCTATGTCAAGCGCACTCAGCACTCGGTCGCCGACTACAGCGACTACGGCGAATTCTATGACAAACTGACAACTTACGGCACGTACTACTATACGGGCAACGACGGCAAGCCGATCATGCCGCAGCAATTCGTCATCGGCGCCGGAAATTTCGAGATGTGGAGCCAGGAGTTTCGCGTCACGACGCCGCTCGATTTGCCCGTGCATGGGACGGCCGGAGTGTTCCTGCAGCGCCAGATGCACAATATCTGGCAGCTCTACACCATGCCGGGCTATGGCTTCACCAGTGTCTACGGTGGGAATCCCAACGGCCTCGCCACCGCCAACTCGATTCCAGGCTTCCCCAACGCCATCTGGCTCACCGACGAGCAGCGCGTGGACCGGGACAAAGCGGCGTTCGTACAGGGCACCTGGGACATCACCAGCCAGCTCTCACTCACCGGTGGGGTACGCTTTTACAAGTACGACAATTCGCTGATTGGCTTTTACGGGTTCAATTATCCGGACTACTCGAGCACTGGTGTGCCATCGTGTTTCGAGCCCGCAATCGTCAAGTATTCGCCCTGCACCAACCTGGATGCCCGTACGAGCGATACCGGCCATGTGCCCAAGGTCAACGTGACCTACAACATCACTCCCGACAAGATGATCTATGCGACTTATTCGAAGGGGTTCCGGCCGGGTGGCGTCAATCGAGTCGGGGGTAACGTCCCTTATCTCGCTGACTTCCTGAAGAACTACGAGGTGGGCTGGAAGACGCAGTGGCTCGGCAACACGCTGCGCTGGAACGGTGCGATCTTCTGGGAGGACTGGGACAACTTCCAGTTTTCGTTCCTCGGCGCGAACAGCGTCACGATCATCAGAAATGGCGGTAGCGCGCGCATCAAGGGCATCGAGACGAGCGTCGACTGGCTGCCGGTGAGCAACATGCTCCTCAGCGCCAACTTCACCTTCCTGGACCCGGTTCTCACCCAGACTTACACCGGCTGTCTACCCGGGGACGAGACTTGTACGCCCCCCTTCGCGCCGACCCCGGCGGGAACGAACCTGCCGGTCACACCGAAGTTCAAAGGCAACCTCATCGCGCGCTATTCCCTCGCAACCGTCCATAACTGGAAGCCCTACGCACAACTTTCCGCGATGTACCAGACCCAGACCTCGCCCGTGCTCCGCGTGGACCAGGACGCCGTCATCGGCGATATGCCGGCGTACGCGCTGGTGAATCTGAAGCTCGGAGCCGACAGCGCGAGCGGCATGCATGCGGATTTGTTCATCAGCAACCTCATGAACCGGCGCGGGCAGCTGTCGCGCTTCACTCAGAGCAACCCGAGTACCGACAGCCAGGTATACATCGTACCGACACAGCCGCGCACCTTCGGCATCGAGTTCGGCCAGGATTTCTGAGGCGATCCGACCACGCGCGGGGCACGGCGCAGCCCGTGCCCCGCGCGTCAGAGCTTGAAGGTCGTGAGCAGGAGGCTGGTCTCGCTGTTGAGCACGCCGGGCATGCGGCTGATCCTCGCCAACACCCGATCGAACGTCGCGAGAGTGTCGGTGCGCAGCTCCGCGACCACGTCCCACCTGCCGTTCGTGCTGTGGAGGCTGGCCACGGCCGGCTCGCCACGCAACGCCTTGACGACCGCATCGACCTGATTGCCTTCCACCGCGATCGTCATCAGCGCGCGGATTTGCTGCTCCTGGATGTCGGGTTTCAGGCGCACGGTATAACCCGCGATGGTGCCGTCGGCTTCCAACCGTGCCATGCGGTTTTGCACCGTCCCGCGGGCGACGCCCAGCTTCTTGGCGAGTGAGGCGATGGAGGCGCGGGCATCGCCGCGCAATAGAGCGAGGAGGCGGTGATCGAGGTCGTCCATCGGTGGCATCACTTGTTCGCAGGGTCCGGCGGAACACTCTAGCAAATCGTTCAATGTAGTTGGCGATTTGATCAATCGGATGTGCCTTTTGAGCAGGTTTTCGGCTGTCTTTTGGCCCTGGCGGCGGGGATCATCTCTCCATGGCGGTGCGCCCCCTGGCGTGCCGCCCTTCCTCGGGAGAGCGATCATGGTTGACTTCATCGGCATCCGGCGCGTCCAGGAGCTCGTCGGCGAACTGGGTTCCGCTGCCTTCATGGCGGGTTTGGCGCGGGAGATCGAGGCGGATTACCGGCGCTGGGCGGAGTTCGAGAAATCGCCGCGGCATGCGACTCATTCGGCGGTCGGCGTGATCGAGCTGATGCCGGCGTGCGATGGCCGTCAGTACGCGTTCAAATACGTCAACGGCCACCCGAAGAACACAGCGAAGGGTCTCCTGACGGTCATGGCGTTCGGGATGCTCGCGGACGTCGAGACGGGCTACCCGTTGCTGCTCTCGGAGATGACCCTCACCACGGCGTTGCGCACCGCCGCAACTTCCGTTGTCGCCGCGAAATGGATGGCGCGACGCGACAGCCGTGCCATGGCTCTGATCGGCAATGGCTCGCAGGCGGAATTCCAGGCCATCGCCTTCCACGAGATGCAGGGCATCCGCGAGCTGCGGCTCTACGATACCGATCCGGCGGCAATCGAGAAGCTGCAGGGCAACCTCTCCCGCCTCGATCTCGCGGGCCTGCGCGTCGTGCGCTGCCAGTCCACGGAGGAGGCCGTCCGCGGCGCTGACATCGTGACGACCGTGACCGCTGACAAGCGCAATGCCACCATCCTGACACCGGAGATGATAGCGCCGGGAATGCACCTCAACGCGGTCGGCGGCGATTGCCCGGGCAAGACCGAGCTGCACGCCGACATTCTGTCGCGCGCCGATGCGCGCGTCGTGGTCGAGTTCGAGCCTCAGTCGCGCATCGAAGGAGAGATCCAGCAGATGCCCGCAGACTTCCCGGTCACCGAGCTCGCGCAGGTGGTCACGGGCCGCAAGCCGGGTCGCGGCAGCCCTGCCGAGGTCACCATATTCGATTCGGTCGGATTCGCGCTGCAGGACTTCTCGGCCCTGCGCTATCTGCACCGCCTGCATCAGCAGCGGCGAGGGACGCGCGGCGCCATCGATCTGATCCCCGATCTCGATGATCCGAAAGATCTCTTCTCACTGGTGGTCGAGCCGTCGCCGGCGCAGAGGCGGTCGGACCCGGTCGCCGAGCTGACTGCGTGATGAGCGTCTCGCCGCGCACCGTGACGCTCATCGGCGCTCCCACTGATGTGGGTGCGGCGGAGCTCGGCGCCTCCATGGGACCCGAGGCCATGCGGGTCGCGGGAATCCACAGCGCGCTCGAGCAGCGCGGGCTCACGGTGGTGGACCGCGGCAATCTCGCCGGGCCCGCCAATCCGCGGCAGGCGCCCGTGGACGGCCACCGCAACCTGCAGGCGGTGCTCGAATGGAATCGCCTGGCGCACGAGGCGGTGTACGAGGAGCTCTGCGTGCAGCGGCTGCCCATCCTGCTCGGCGGCGATCATTCGCTGGGCATGGGCTCGATCAGCGCCGTGGCGCGGCACTGCAGGCGCGTGGGCCGCAAGCTACGCGTGTTGTGGCTGGATGCGCATGCCGATTTCAACACCGGCGAGCTCTCGCCGAGCGGCAACCTGCACGGCATGCCGCTCGCGTGTCTGTGCGGCTTCGGGCCGAAGGCGCTGGTGGAGCTCGGCGGAGCCGTTCCGAGCATCCATCCCCAGTGGATACGGCAGATCGGCGTGCGCAGCGTCGATGAGGGCGAGAAGCGGTTCCTGCACGAGCTCGCCGTCGAGGTGTTCGACATGCGCTACATCGATGAGATGGGCATGCGCCAGACCATGGAGCAGGCGCTCGCGGATCTCGATGGCGACACCCACCTGCACGTGAGTTTCGATGTCGACTTTCTCGACCCGGAGATCGCGCCCGGGGTCGGCACGGTGGTCCCGGGAGGGCCGACCTATCGCGAAGCGCAGTTGTGTATGGAGATGATCGCCGACACTCGCCTGGTGGGCTCGCTCGATGTGGTGGAGCTCAATCCGGCCCTCGATGTGCGCAACGAGACCGCGGTGCTCGCAGTGAGTCTCCTCGAGTCGCTCTTCGGCAAGAGCACACTGGTGCGGCGGCAGGTGACGGCGCCGCCGCTCGACCTGGTCGGCAGAAAGCGCGCGACGACAGCCTGACACGACCACGGCTTGTCCGGCACGGGAGCGTATGCCATGCTCATCCCGGCATCATGCGCTCCATCCGCTCCATCCTCGCAGCCGCGCTGGCTTTCCTGGCCCTGGCCCAAATACCGGCGGCGCTCGCCGAGCCGATGCATTTCTTCGCGCGGCCGGACAACGGGCTCGCGGTCACCCCGCCGATGGGCTGGAACAGCTGGAATCATTTCGCCTGCAATGTCAGCTCCTCGTTGATCGAGAGTGAGGCCGACGCCATGGTCGCCTCGGGCATGAAGGCCGCCGGCTATCGTTACGTGGTCATCGACGATTGCTGGCAGGTCGGCCGTGACGCCAATGGCAATATCCTCGCGGACCCGCAACGGTTTCCGCAGGGGATCAAGGCGGTCGCCGATTACGTGCACGGCAAGGGTTTGAAGTTCGGGATCTATTCCGATGTCGGCGACCACACCTGTCAGATGCGGCCTGGCAGCCGCGGGCACGAGTATCAGGATGCGCTGCAATATGCGCGTTGGGGCGTCGACTACCTGAAATACGATTGGTGCAACAAGGGCGGACTCGACGCCCGTTCCGCCTACGCGACCATGAGCGATGCGCTGCGCGCGACGGGACGGCCGATCGTCTTCAGCATCTGCAATTGGGGCGAGGAACAACCCTGGCTCTGGGGCGCCCAGGCGGGCGGCAACCTCTGGCGGACGACGCAGGACATCTGGGATGCCTGGTCGGGGCGGCGCGATTTCGCTCTCGGCGTGCTCGACATCCTCGACCTTCAGGCGGATCTGGGCGCGTACGCGAAGCCAGGGCATTGGAACGACCCTGACATGCTCGAGATCGGCAACGGTGGCATGACCGACGCGCAATACCGCGCGCAGTTCAGCCTGTGGGCCATTCTGGCCGCGCCACTCATCGCGGGCAACGACCTTCGCCAGATGAGCGCCGCGACCCGCGCGACTCTGACCAACCGGGAAGTCATCGCCGTCGATCAGGATGCGCTGGGAATCGAGGGTCGCCGGGTGTGGAAGGACGGCGACGCGGAGATCTGGGTCCGTCCGTTGACGGGTGGCAGACAGGCGATCGTGCTGCTCAACCGCGGCGCGCGGCCGCAGTCCATCCGGCTCGACTGGTCGGCGTTGAACCTGCCGGGTTATGTGCCGCTGAGGTTGCGCGACCTCTGGCAGCACGAGGATCTGCCGATTGCGAAGGGCAGCCTGACGCTCCCCGTGCCACCCACATCGGTCAGGATGTTGCGGGAAACTCCGGCGCCGCCGCGCGGCTGAGGACGCCGCGCTTCGTGGCAAGTCGCGAACCCAAGACTCGCCGCACACCGCCCGGCAAAAAGGCGGATCAGCCGCTTCAGCCGTACGCCGACAAGCGCGCTTTCACGCGTACTCCGGAGCCGGGCCCGTCGGTCGTCGCAGGACGCGGCGGGCCGCTCCTCTTCGTCGTGCAGAAGCATGCCGCGCGGCGCCTGCACTATGATTTCCGGCTGGAGCTGGATGGCGTGCTCAAGTCGTGGGCGGTGCCCAAGGGGCCATCGCTCGATCCGCGCGAGAAGCGCATGGCAGTCGCCGTGGAGGATCATCCGTTCGACTACGCTTCCTTCGAGGGCGTGATTCCCGCAAAGGAGTACGGCGCAGGACGCGTCATCGTCTGGGACTGTGGGGTCTACTCACCCGACGAGGATCGCAAATACTCCTTCGGCGATCGTGCAGAAGCCGAGCAGCGGGTCCGCGCTGGAATCGAGCAGGGCAAGCTCAGTATCTTCCTGCGCGGTGAGAAGCTGAAAGGCTCCTTCGCGCTGGTGCGGACCGCCACCTCGGGACAATGGCTGCTGATCAAGCACAAGGACGCATTCGCCAGCGATCAGGACGTCGCCCTGCAGGACCGCTCCGTTCTCTCGGCTGTCTCGCTCGATGACCTCACGACCGGCGAGTCGCCGCCGAGGCTCGAGGCGGCTCGGCTGGTGACGAGCGGACCGGCCGAGGCGATGCCCGACACACTGGCTCCGATGCTCGCCATGACTTGGGACGCGCCGCGCTCGGATCCCGACTGGCTCGTCGAGCCCAAGTTGGATGGTTACCGCGTCATTGCCTTCGTCAACGGGAGAGCGGTGCGGCTGCAGTCCCGGCGCGGGATCGACCTCACGCCTCAGTTCCCGGAGATCGTCGCGGAGCTCGCCGCTTTCGGCGTGGATCGGATGATCCTCGACGGTGAGATCGTCGCGCTCGGACCGGACGGGCGGCCGTCATTCAACGCGCTGCAGAATCGAGCGCAACGGCGGGGTGAGAAGGATATCGCGGACGCGCAGCGACAGACGCCCGCGGTGCTGGTGTGCTTCGATCTGCTGCATTTCGCGGGCATCAATCTGCGGTCCGCTCCGTATGCCGCGCGGCGCCGCTACCTCTCGCAGTGCCTCTTGCCCGCCAGGCACATTCAACTCGTCCATGCCGGCAAGGACGCGGAGGCGCTGTATGCGGTGGCGATCGCGAGCGGCTACGAAGGCGTGGTCGCCAAGCGTCTCGACAGCATCTATCAGCCGGGGCAGCGGGTGCCCACCTGGCGCAAGGTGCGGCCGGTCCGCTCGGCGGAATTCGTCATCGGCGGATGCACGAAGGGGAAGGGCGCCCGCGAGCTCCTGGGCGCGTTGCTTCTCGGATACTGGAAGAACGGGTTGCTCGAGTACGCCGGCCACGTCGGCTCGGGACTGGATGAGGCCGCCGTCGCACAGTTGACACGGCGCACGCGGGAGCTGACACGCAAGAGCTCGCCATTCGCCGAGAAGCCGCCGATCCATCGACCGACGACGTGGCTCGAGCCCCGGCTCGTTGCGGAAGTCAACTTCAGCGACTGGACTCCGGCGGGCCTGTTGCGTGCGCCGGTGTTTGCGCGGCTCAGGGATGACATTCCACCTGAGTCGATCGGCAGGCCCGAGGAGACGGAGTCGGCTGGCGGCGCGTCGCAGGAGGCGGCTTCGTCGCAGACGGCCTCGTCGAGACGTGCTTCGCGGAAGGGGACGTCATCGAAGGTCACCTCATCGAAGGTCACCTCATCGAAGGCAATATCGCCGAGCGCTTTGTCGAAAGCCACGTCGTTCAAAGCGACAGGTGATGGCGTCGACGGCGTGTTGCAACAATTGGCCGGGACCGGGGCGCGCCTCGATCTGGCCGTCGAGGGCGCGCGCGTTCGGCTCACGAATCTCGACCGCGTCTATTGGCCCGCCGCGGGCTCCGCTCCGGCAGTCACCAAGCGAGACTTCATCCGCTACCTGGCCGCGGTATCGCGCTTCATGCTGCCGCACCTGCAGGACCGGCCGCTCACCATGATCCGCATGCCCGAGGGCATTGGCGGGGAGCGTTTCTATCAGAAACACTGGGAGCAGGAGTTGCCGCAGTACGTGGAGACGATTCCCATCTTCACCGACCACCGCGGCGCGAACGAGCGCTACATCCTGGTCAACAACCTGCCGACGCTCCTCTGGCTGGGTCAGAGCGGCACGCTGGAGTTTCATGTCTGGCACTCGCGGGCCGACGTCGCCGGGGATGGGGAAGGTCTGGGCAGCGATTACGCCAGCTCCCGTGAGGCCCTCGAGCACTCCGCGCTCAACTACCCCGACTTCCTGGTCTTCGACATCGACCCCTATATCTACTCCGGCAAGGAGCCGCAGGGGGCGGAGCCGGAGCTCAATGAGAAGGGCTTCGCGGCGGGAAAGAAGGTCGCCTTCTGGCTGCGCGCGCTGCTGCAGGAGATGGGGCTGCGGGCAATCGTGAAGACTTCCGGGAAGACCGGCCTGCACGTGTTCGTGCCCATCGTCCGGACGGTGACCTTCGATACCGTGAGAGATATCTGTGAGAGGGTGGGCACGCACGTCCTCAAGGCCCATCCGAAGGAGGTCACCCTGGAGTGGTCGGTCGGCAAGCGCACCGGCAAGATTTTCATCGACTACAACATGAACGTGCGCGGCAAGACCTTGGCCGCCGCCTACTCCCCCCGCGGCAGCCCCGGGGCACCCATCTCCATGCCTCTGACCTGGGACGAGCTCGAAAGGGCGGAACCCGAGGATTTCACCATTGGAAGCGTGATAACCCGCTTGGAAAAGGCAGGCGACCGGTGGCATGATTGGGGTTCGACCAAGCAGAATCTGGCACGAATCTTGAGGTCTGCCCCCCGGTAGGCGGGCGGCAGCCCCGGAGGCAATCATGGCCGCAAGGTCGATTGGATCGCTCACCATCTCGTTCGGGCTCGTCGCGATACCCGTGAAGCTCTACAGCGCGACGCAGTCGGGGAACGCCATTTCCTTCAACCTGCTGCACAAAGGGTGCGGCTCGCGTCTGCGCCAGCAGTACGTATGCCTCAAGGATGGCTCCATCGTGGAGCGGGAGAACATGGTGAAGGGATATGAGTTCGCCAAGGACCAGTACGTCACCTTCGAGCCGGACGAGATCAAGGCCATGGAGGAGGCCGGCACCCACGCGATCGACATCTCGGAGTTCGTCCCCATCGAGTCG
>Ga0134126_10003060_pt1 | contig 20970 bp, 16 predicted proteins | sample KB31752_FD_96881 | JGI IMG/M metagenome (GOLD analysis project Ga0134126, IMG submission 96881) | Terrestrial soil microbial communities with excess Nitrogen fertilizer from Kellogg Biological Station, Michigan, USA - KB3-175-2 | ecosystem: Environmental > Terrestrial > Soil > Unclassified ... | reverse complement strand
TCAGCATAGGAATTGTGAACGGCTGCTGCCGGCACCGTGTACACCGCGCGTCGAATGCCAGTCGCGCTGTTGACCACGTATTCACCTACTGCACCATCGTTGTTAATAGTGATGGCCCAATAGTCTGACCAACCTTCGCCCATGGCTCCTGATTGCGTGCCGCTCAACGCGGTGCTGCCGTTACCAATGAGTCGATTTGAGATGCCATGTCCATACTCGTGAAACACCACGTCGCCGTCGACTGAGCTGTCCCGGTCGGGTGTGGGCGCGGTGAAGAGAAACTGCTGCATGCGTGGACGCTGGCCATCGGGTGGGGTGGCGAAGTTGGCGTTATTGGTGCCCGAACCATCCTGCGCTTCGGCCCTGACGGAGTCGTTGCCGGTGCCGCCGCGGCCGAAGTTGTTTGTTTGGAAATTGCGCGCTGTCTCCGTGAAGCCGAGGCCGTAGGAGAAATCATGCATGATGTTGTTGAAATAGAAAAGATTCGTCACCACCGCGGCTTGTTGAGTGCGCGGATCGACCGCGGTCGAGAACGGGAAAGTAAAATCCTGATTGGCGGCCGAGGCATGACCGTTCGAAAGGCCGCTGCCATTATTGGCATCCGGAGCATTGTCGGCATTGGTATCGAGATACGCTTCGACATTGTTGCCGGTCGTTACAGTTGACGTGCCCATCCAGCCGGCCGCGGTGTTGATGGTTGTATCACCAACAAACGAAACCAACTGCCGGGCGGCCACTGCCGGACTCTCGATGTAGACGGTGCCCTGCGCTGCATCCAGGTAAAGATTGTGACGCAGCAGCAGTTCGCCGGTGTGCGCGTCGACGAGTGTTTCATACCAGGCATTCGGACCGGCGTCCGCGTAAATGTGCCACGCCAGGCGCGCGCTGTCGCCGATTCTTAAGACGTTCAACTCCGAAAGCACGTCCTCATTGTCCGTCGAAATAGGATTGGCAAACTGCGACTTTTCCCCTTTCGAGGCGCGCGTGGAAGTTTCCACGAGCGATGTATCGACTGACTTCCCGGCATACTCGAACGCCTTCGCGATCGCCTCCGTCTCTCTCACGGCCGGTCTTAGAGTCACCGTTTGATCAGAGACGAGAAAGCCTTCACGAACGGAGAGCACTTCGCCGTTTTTGTTAACAACGACCTGCACTTCGCCTTCGAATACTTTGATCCCGCCGATTGTCTGAACGTATTTCAGAAAAGTTGTCCCACGATCGTTGTCTTCATTAATCATTTCCAGGCCGGTAACATCGTGGCTGGAAAGCGCAAAAAGGGAAGCGTTTTGTTTGAGGAAACGGCGCGCGATGTTGTCGGCCGTGTCAGACTGCGGCGCAGACAGGGTTGCGCCTTCAACGAAGAAATTTTTCATCGCGCCGGTTTCGTTTACGGTGGCGCGAATGTTTCCCGCCTCTTCCGACTTTAGGTTTGAACGGAATTGGTTTACTGCCGCAGCACGCGATTGAGTAGCCGCGCTTCTCGCAGCGCTTTGCGCGCCTTCGGCCGTGTTGAGATCGTAGTCGTTGAACTCACCCTTGCCTTGCAAACGAATGTCAAAGTTGGGAAGAGTTCCCGGAGAACTGCCCGGCGCCACCCGGAAAGCATTTCGTTGGTCAGGCGCGTAAGCCGCGTCTGACTTCAAAAAGGGAAACAACAAGACCGCCAGCACCAGAGTTCCGAGAACTCCGAGGAATAGACACTTACGCATTTTTTTAGCCTCCATTAATCTGGTTGAGGTAAGGCAACAGGTCCTCCAGTATTGCCGCAAGGCGGGAGGCTCATAGATCGAGATACCTTGCGGCTTTGGCCCGGTTGAGAAAATTGCCTTAACGAGTTGAATTGCGTGCAACCTGGCGCTGAGATAAACGCCGACTTCTTTGCTGAAACTGAAGAGCAGCATTGGCGCACAGGCCCACCTTTGCATCGCAAGATCTGACCTAAGCGTCAGTCACGTTTGATAACACCAGGGTTACCGCGTCGGGTCAGTTGTTCAGTTTGGCGGCAGGTCGTTGCCGCCCGTCGATTGAGGGGCGGCTCACTTTACCAGAGCAGTAGGAAACTTGCTAAGAAAAATCGGATGATGAATTGTTATGAATTGATGACAAGACTACGGGTGGGAGTAGTAGACAAAAAGTCCCTGAGACCTAACCTTGCGCGATTTGAACACGCAACAGCGGTTCGGACAAAATCAGAACTGGAGCGATCTAAGACGAGTAGCAAGTCCAAATCTGGCTGACTGTTCGATCCGGTCGCTACCGCTCCCGGTTCTGCATTTGTCGACCCACGGCGAAATCCAGACCGGCGCTGATGGCGAAAATCTAACCACCGATCTTCAACTCGTAATCAGCGACTTGCTGGCAAGGTTTCAACTCGATGATTGTGTTCACCGCTTCCGCATCGCGCCGGAGCTTCGCGCGTGCCGCCGGATCCCAGGCGATCGGACGCGGTAAGGTATCCGGATCAGCTGGCGCCTCGACCCGGGAGAAAATGAAGTAGCGTCCCGGAGCAAGACTCTCGAGCGCAAAGCTGCCATCGCTCTTGACGAACGTCTCGCTGTAACGAAGCACGTTGTTCGCCAGGTCGCGCTCGGCGGGAACCAGATAAACACGAGTTCCTTCCTTGATCGCTGTTCCGCCCGTAGCCAGGCGTCCGCGCAATACAGCGGCGTCCTGCCCTACCATAATTGAAATGCCGCTGAGGCTCTCACCGGTCTTGATGTTAACCACACCTTGCCAGCCGCTTGACGTTGCCGCTTGCGGTTGAGCGGTCGGAGTTTTGCTCTCTACGGCTCTCGCGGCTGCAGGCAAGTCGATGGCGCGAACATACCAGCTTTCCGTCGGTAGTTTGATATCCAGGCGATATTTGGCAGGCGATAGATTGCGCAGTACAAACTCGCCCTTCTCATTTAACTGCCCCAGTCCGGAATAAATCGCTGCCGGTGATCGGGTCATGGCCTTTCTCGGATCATCCGGGGGCACTCGAAGAACCGTCTCAATGACTTGCGACTCCCGTTTGTCACATTTGTCTTCCTGCTTGATCGGCTCGAGCTTGATCGTTCCAGCCAGGGAACCAAGCACCGCCAGGCGCAGCTCGATTCCAGTTACATCACCCCCGCGAACCGTAACGCGCTTTTCCCCCGAGAGCGCATTGTCAGCCGGCCGTGCTAAATAGCTGGCAGACAAATCGTATTCACCGTCAGCGATTCCATTGAAACTAAAGGCGCGGCGCTGCTCAGCGACGGCGGCGAGACCAACGGCAACGATGGTCGGCGTGCCCGCGTGCGCGAGCATGATGGTAACAGCGCCACTCATCCCACCCGCTGGAATGTCACCCAAAACAAAACCACTCAGCGAGTGGCCCTCGGTTCCTTTGTACTTGATGTCGATGCCGGTTGTTTCATCACCGCTGCGCACGGAAACTGGCACGGCGGTGTCGCGCGTGGACGATGGATAATAAGTCTGCACGTCACGATCAAAACCGCTCGGAGTGAACCGGCCAAACGGCCCTTCGCCGCCAGCGTTAACGGTATATTGGCCCGGCAGCAGGCCGAAAATTCTGTAGCTGCCGCGGTCGTCAGTTTCGGACACGCCGCCGCCGGTAAAAAAATTGACCGTGGATGTGCTCGAGTTTGAAATAGTCGCACGCACCGGGACGCCTACCATTGGCTCTCCCTTAGCGTTTGTGACCATGCCGGTAATCACTCCGCCCTTGACCATATTGACTCTTACGTTGGAGCCGATTAGATGGCGCGGCCACAGATTCGAGTCCCCAAGTGAAACTGATTGATCGATATAGCCGGGTGCAGTGCCGATGACTATGTAGGCTCCCGGCACCAGGTCATCAAAAGCGAAACGCCCCTCAGCGTCAGGGCGCGTCGGTTTCACTGCGAATGAGCCCGTAAGTGACTGGGCCATGACCGTCGCGTTAGTTAGCGGCTGGCTATCACTGGAAACAATGCGGCCCTTGATCGTTCCGCTTAGTGGGCCAGGGCCTTTCTTTGTCTCAGCTGTAGCGCCGGGTGTTGCTGTGGGCGCCGCTGCAGGCTTTGGCAACGTTTCCGACTGCGCTCTCGCGACCAATAGATTGCCAGTCACCATCACTGCGAACGCAACCCCGATCAACTTTGAGCTTCTGTTCACGGCTGACTCCCTTGCTTTGCGGTGAGGTCCACCACCAGATTCAACCTGGTCTCCGTTCCGTTGGTAATGGTGACAGGTTGCTTCAGATACTCGATCGGCGGAGTTGGTTTGACTCCGGGCGCCTGCGTTGCTCCGGTCACCACCAGTTCATAACTTCCGGGCGGAATATTTTCCAGAATGAAGTGGAGACGCGAATCGAGCTCGGACCCGCGATTGAACCGGCGCGATTCGCTCGCGGCGGAGCGAAGAATAACCCGAAGCGAAATTCCCTCCGGCAATGATCCGCCTTCGAGCTTCACTTCACCGCGAATCGAGCCAGTGCCGTAAGCAAAGACGAGCCGGAGACCGTTAATCTGTGCACCCCCGGCAATCTCGACCCCGTCTTTTTGATCCAGCCCATCGACTTCGGTACGCACCAGGCTCAAGCCTTTAGGTGGAGTGGGAAACCCCTGTATTCCCAGTCGGGCTTTGCCCGGCGCGAGTCCCGACATGTGAAAACTGCCATCCGCAGCAATTCGACTTTGAGCGTATGAGGGCGACGAACTCTTCTGCTCGACGTAGGCATACAAACTTACGGCCTGCAGCAACGCAGCAGCGGCCGGATCCGAGTTGTTTTCAATGACCGCAACACCATTGATGGTTGCTCCGCGCCGTAGGTTGATCTCAATTCCTGAAACATCGCTATCGGCGACCTCGAAGGTTACCTGCTCGCTGTAAGTTGAATTATCCTGGGGGGCACCGGGTAAGGTGTAGATGGCGTAGCGGCCCGGACGTAGTCCCTCCACACGAAACTTCCCATTCGCGTCTGTCTGCGTACCGCTGAAGTTCATCCCTCCAACCTGCTGGTTCGACTCATCTATTGCAGAGTGACCGACGTAGACGCTTGCTGCCGGTGCTCCTGAGTCTGCATCAATCACGCGGCCGGAAACTGCGAAACCCTTGCCGGGCTTGTTGACCGTGATGTCTACGTTAGCGATCTCCGTCCCTTCTTTGATCTCCAGGATCGTCGCTCGCGATTCGTCCTCAACACCGGGGTAAAACGTTTTCAGATATTGGCTGCCACCTAGTCCCATGATGCTTGCCGCACCACCCGCCGAAGATGCCTGGCCCACACTAACCCGGTAACTTCCCGGGCCGAGACCGTAGATGCGATAGATTCCGCGATCGTCCGTCTGGTATCTGTTTGAGCCGAACGCGAACTGAGCGTTCGGATCGGGAGTACTGTCCTTGAGGGCTATGCTGACTCGTTCACCGATAAGCGGATGACCCTCCGGATCGGTAATGCGACCAGTGACAACACCGCCACGCACGAGAACGAAATCGATCTTCGTTATGGCTTCACCTTCGGCGACGTTAACGCTCTGGCTGGCTTCTTTATAGGAACTGCCACTGGCCACTACGTAAGCTTTGGCAAGTGGGAGAATCGTGAACTGTCCGGCTGTTAGGCCGGTCAATTTATAGTTGCCATCCTCGTCAGTCGTAGTTTTGCCCACCGTTTTGTTGTCAAAGAATGAGTTGCGCAAAGTTGCAACCATAGTGATCCCCGGTGCCGCTTTGCCTCGTATCGTGACGTGACCGGCGATGGAAGCCGTCGCTTCCTTCACGGGTGTTTGGGCTAAAGAGAGTGAGGAACAAAGGACAAATAGGGCGAGAAGAACCAGGAGTCGATTGGTAATAATCATTTCGGATACTCCAATTTTGCTAACACTGACTGGAGTTTACGTCTGTGCAGAACATGGTAGGCGGCACAGAGAACTCAAAACTCGAAATGCGGCGCGGATTGTTCAGCTCCAACTTTGCCGGTGACGATGTCTGCCAAAAAATAATTCTCACCGCGTATTGGGTTTCCCGCGAGGCCGCGCAACATCGCCAGCTGCCCCACGTGCGTCAGCGCATCAGCAATAGCGCTTTGAAACAATTGCTGCGCGGGGCAGCCCAGCGGGTCGGCCGACGCCAGGTAATCATCAAACGACTGCAGACTCGCGAAGAACCGTGCCACTTCCTGATCCCACGTTCCGGAGTCAGCTTTCTTCCATTTTTCTTTTCCTTTGGCAATCGATAACGCCCACTCCATCAAGTCGCCGAGGTGCCCGAGTATTTCGAGCGGTGTGCGCGTTTTCTCACTGGCGCGAAACTGAGCGAAGTCGGCAGTGGTATCGCGCAAAGTTTTGCCACCGCGATAGGCAATCGTTGCCAGAGTGTGGCGCAATAGATCACGCGCGGTAGTCGGTTCCGTTGTCATTGATTTGTATCCCCGTTCAAAGATTGTTTCAATCCCGTCTGTCAGAGGGGAAAGGAAAAGATCGTCCACAGATTACGCAGATTACACAGATTCAAATCTCACCAGTTAAGTTCTACCACCTCCGTCTTAAGTTTGCTGGGCTTTGGCTCCGGCTCCGACGTTTTCCGGCGGAGTGCCGGCCTCGCATAAGGGACACTCGGACGGGAGCCAAAGTGAATAGCTTTCGCGGACAACGGCTTCAACAGGCAACTGCTGTTCTGCAAAAAAGTCTGCCCCAGTAGTGCCCAGCACCATCAATGCTCCGGCTACGACCGGCGTGGCGCCATGCGTTTGGAGTTCAATGTAGGTCCCGCGTAAAGCCGACCCGGCACTCATCACGTCATCGACCATCGCGATTCGCCGGCCGCGCACGCGAGCCCTGAACGCTGGCGGTAGAAGATAGCGGGCTTGATACAAACCACTCGCGCCCGGCGGCATCACTCGCTCAGTAAAACAAAAGTCTACATCAAGAGCGTGCGCCACGAGCTGCGCGAGAAAGGCGCCTCCCAGAAGCGGACCGCAGACCGCCCCGACATCGTAGGAGCGGAGCGACTCCGCCAGTTGATTCACGAAAGGATCAATCCGGCCGGGAACAGCAAAGAGCGCATCGAGATCAAACCACAGCTCGCTATGATGACCTGACTCCAGTTGGAAGTGGCCATGCCGTGCTGAGGTCAATTCAAAGAACGATGTGGCGTCCGGTTTGGTCATTAGAAAGTGACTGGCAAAGACTTCAGGCCGCGCAAGGTCAGATTGCGGTTCCATTCCAGATCTTCAGTTCCCAACTTAAGCATTGGCAAACGTCGGAGAATGGTGTTGATAGCAATCTGAGCCTCGAGACGAGCGAGTGCGGCGCCCACACAATAATGCAATCCGTGTCCGAATGCGAGATGGCGGTTCGGCTTACGTGCTACATCGAGCTGCGCCGGAGCGGCAAACTGTTCCGGGTCGCGATTGCCGGCGGCAAAAGACAGGCAGACTAGATCGCCGCGCGCGATTTGTTTGCCATCGACTTGAAGATCCGCAAGCGCAATGCGACCCATCTTCTGGATTGGACTATCGTAGCGAAGCAACTCCTCCACCGCAGAAACGATCGTGGCCGGATCGCGCCGCAGCTTTTCCCTCTGCTCGGGGTGCCGCAAGAGCGCCAACATGCCGTTGCCGATCAGGTTAGTTGTCGTTTCGTGACCGGCAATCATGAGCAGCACGCAATTTGCGAATAGTTCATCCTCGGTAAGGTGATCTCCGCGTTCTTCAGCTTGAATCAAGGCACTCAACAGATTGCCCCTTGGTTTCGCGCGCAGCTCCGCGACCCTTTCCCGAAAATAAGAGGCCAGCGCAAGAAAGCTTTTTTGCGCGAAGTCATAAAGCCCAAATAACTCTTCTTTCGTTCGCGCGCTATCAATTCCACCCAACCCCATCGCAATGTCATCCGACCATGTTTTGAATTGTTGCTGGTCCGCACCGGGAACACCGAGCAGCTCTGCGATCACGATTGCGGGAAGGGGATTCGCAAGGTCAGTCATGATATCCATGCGACCTTCTTCCGCTACGCTGGCGAGCATCTCATCCACCAATTCCTGCACCAGTGATCTCATGCTTTCCAGCACCGCAGGCGTGAAGGCTTTATTCACGAGCCCGCGAAGCCGTGTGTGATCGGGAGGATCGATCATCAACATCCATGAACCGACTGCAGTAAAAAAAGGGCGGAAGTGTTCTTTGGCTTCCCGGGGCATGCGGCTGGCATGAGCAGCAATCCGGTTTGACGACAACTGATCGTTCTGCACCTGCGAAACAATGTCCGCGTAGCGCGTGATGATCCAATAGCCGTTTTCCGGGCTCCAGTGAATCGGGTCATTGACGCGCAAGTCGTCATAAACCGGGTAAGGGTTCCGAAGAAACTCGGCGCTATTGAGGTCGTAACGGGTCATGCGTGGCCCTTTGGCTCCTGAACTTTGCGGTTATGAGACTGGTAAGTGGGACGAGTACTTGAAAACTGGCGTAGCGTAGGCGGTTTGGGAAGAAGTTTCAAGTTCTAGTACGATTGCGGCATGAGCGATCAAATTTCTGTTGTATCCAGATTCCATGAACTGCACACCGAGGCATGTTTCGTCCTGCCTAATCCGTGGGACATAGGCAGTGCGATCTACCTCGAACACCTTGGCTTCAGTGCACTCGCCACTACGTCGGCAGGGTTCGCTTTTTCTCGTGGACTGCCAGACTCGGTAGTCGCCGTGCCTCGCGACCTTGTGCTCGATCACTGTCGCGAAATCGCGGGTGCCACCTCGCTGCCGGTGAATGCAGACTTTCAAAATGGTTACGCCGATGAACCTGAAGGTGTGGCTGCGAATGTCGCCCGCTGTATCGCTACCGGCGTGGCCGGGCTCTCAATAGAAGATTCCAGTGGCAACAGCGCGATGCCGCTTTATGACTTCGCTTTGGCCGTTGAACGCATCAAGGCGGCTCGCGCGGCTATTGATGCGTCGAAAATTCCGGTGGTGCTCACGGCTCGGTGTGAAGCCTGGTTGGTGGGGGCGTCCGATCCCTTGCGCGTTGCCCTCGACCGCCTGGTCGCCTTCGCTGAAGCCGGTGCGGATTGTCTCTATGCGCCCGGCGTTAGCCGGCCTGAAGAGATCGCGGCGATTGTGAAGGCAGTGTCGCCGAGCGCTGTCAATGTGTTGGTATCCAAGTTCAATTGTGAGTTGACGGTCTCACAACTCGCGGAGCTTGGGGTTCGTCGGATTTCAGTCGGCTCTGCATTGGCAAACGTTGCCTGGGGCGCGTTCATGAACGCGGCGCGGAATATCAAAGACGCGGGCGCGTTCGGCAGCCTTACCAACGCGGCGCCATTCGCTGAGCTCAATGACCTTTTTTCGCAACGCGTGAAAGGATGAGCAGTCGGGTCAGCTAAAATCTTGCACTCAAGTGGTTGTTTGGGACCGCGGGCGTCCCGCCCGCAAATGAGCGCGAAGCGCGAAAATGGACTAGCACTGACTTTCGAAACAATGCGCGCTGTTGGCGCGTTGCGGGCGGGACGCCCGCGGTCCCAGACAAGCACTTGAGAGGAATATTCAACTGGCTCCTGCCTTCTTCACTCTGCGCCTGCTGCTTCCTCCCAGCGGTAGTTCTTTCCATTCCAGTAGAGAATGCTGTCAGTAGCTTCGGTGCCCAGTACGATCGAATCGCCCTTCGCCGCCGCCGGGGGCCAGCCATCGCCGCGAAATTTCGTAGAACGCTTTCCCAATAGCTCCATCAAATTCTTTTTATCCTGCAACTCGGTGGAAGTTACCCTTGAGTAATTCAAAATGAGCACGGGCGTCTCGCCAAGCATTAGAAATTTCTCCAACGCCGGCGCCGTCTGCCAACCGGGTTGGCTGCCATGTATGATCGCGAGGGCCAGCGTGGGATTTGCAATGGGGTCGGAAGGGAAAACGGCTTTAGGGCGGCCGAAGGGGTTGTAGATGTTTACACCCGGCGTGAGTTCGGCGCGCGGTCCCTTGATACGCACCACGATGAGAACGTCCTGCGCTCCGTCGCGATTAAAATCTCCCGTCAAGTAATACGGCTTGAAAGCTGTGACCGGCTCCACTGCCGAGCCAAAAGATTTTTGCAGAGTCTCTCTTAAAACTGACTCGCTGGGTTGGGGAGCTTTCGTTTGCGTCTTTGTTTGCGCGAAGAGGCTGGACGCATAGCTTGTAAGGAGAACAAGAAGCAGGAGAACGACAGCTTGTCGCTTAAACAGGCTATTGGGCCGAACTAGTATTCTCATATTACCTCCGACATTCAGCGTAACCGTCAAGTGATTTGCTGGGACCGCGGGCGTCCCGCCCGCAGTGAGCGCGAAGCGCGAAAATGATTTGGGACTGATTAGAAAGACTGCGCGCCTGCGGCGCGTTGCGGGCGGGACGCCCGCTGTCCCAGACAATCAGTTGAGTGGTTCTATTGGCAGAATCAATCACTGTCGACCTGCCGGCCCGCCTGCTCTGGTGCGAGCCGGGGATGACTCGAAATACCTATCAAGATAAAACCTGTCGACGAAGTAACGCTGCCGCCAGTGTGGATTTGCGCGATCGAGCAGCAGCCCTTCACCGGCGCCAAGCGAATAAAAGATACCGCGCTTTGACTCGGATAGGTTAAGGCTGGTTAGTTCGCTAAGTATTCCAATCCTGATCTGTTCGGCAACGTCCGCGTAGCGTTTGTAGTCCTTCAACATTCGAAATGCTTTGTTCGACCTCTCACTTTCGGCAGCCAGTTTGGCGATACGATACTCGGTGTACCTTGAAATGCCTTCCTGCCACATCTGAAAAGAGGCGTATCTATAATCGTCGGGACTGAGAGTGTTCTCCACCTCACGCCGTTGTTTCAAGTAGGTCGAAAGACCGGCGGAAAAGTCAGACCTTGTTCTAGCCTGTAGTACATTAGCGAGCGAATGTGCGAGGTGAGAGAAAAGCTCCTGCATCTCATGCCAGTCGTAAGGGAAGGGATAGTTCAACATCCACATGCCCGACTTATCTCCGCGAGTTAACCTCAGAGCGTTTACATCATCGTAGTAACCTGGCCGGGAATACTGCAACTGGTGAAAGTGTTCGTGCAGCATCGTGACCACCCAGGGTGTGGACGTTTCCTTCGCAGTATTTTCTGCCTGGCCAATAACAATTGTGGGAATGCCGCCCACCAGCGGAAACGTTGCCAACAGATTTTGCGGTTGGGTTCGTTGACGGTAGTAGACCTTGCTTTGCAATAGGGGATCGTAGTTGACCAGCACAAAATCAGACGATGGTTTTGGATGGCGAATAAGGAATTCATGTTCTGGTGTGACCAGCAAAACCGCAAACGGCGTTTTGTTCCAGTCCGCCCAAAGCTGATTGCCAAGTTTGTCACCGAGCCTGAATGCTTCTGCCAGTCGCACGCGATCAGTTGTAGATAATTGCGGCTGGCCTTGAGCGTAGGCGACGCACGGAGCGAGCAGAAGCAGTAATATCAAAACTGAATGATTTTTGATTAGATTGGTTTTCATGAACTCAGCTGGGGAGCAGGCTATCCCTTGCTCCGCAGGTTTGTTGGTCATTCCAGCATCTTTTCCATCGTAAACAGCGGAGTGCCGTGGAGGTCGTGCGGGCCCTCATTAGTTCGCACAAAACCGAGTCGTTCATACAATGCGATCGCGCGATTAAGAAAAGGTGTAGTGCGGAGAAACAAGCGCTTGCATTCCTGCGAGGACGCGAATTGTTCCACGAGATCCATGAGTAGCTCACCTATCCGATAACCTCTTGCTGCAGGCAGTGCAGCCATGCCGCGCACGTAAAGCGATTCTCCGTTAGCCACGGCAGATACCGTGGCCACCAGGTTCCCTTCCAGCAACGCGACCCAGACTGGTCCTTCAGTCAGCCGGTGTTTTATCTGCGCTACGGTAGGAGTGGTGGCAGCAAAGCCCTCAGGCGTGTAGTCCGATTTGTATTCTATGAACGACTGCAATAGAACCTCGGAAATCGCCGCCGCCTCCTCCATGGTTGCTAGTCGGATTTCGGGGGATGGTCTCTTAGATTTCGTAAGGTTCATTCCTTACTGACCAGCAGCGTTGCGGTGTACTCGCGCCGGCCGATTTTCCGATTGCTGCGGGGGTAGGGACTCAGATCGACCAACTTCACCTTGTAGCCGCGATATTCGATTTCACCTACAAAGGACGGACTCTTGCTGGTGTTTAGGGTCACGGTCTTGCTGTTTCTACCGGTAGCGAGTTGAAGCTGCACCGCCGCGTTCCCAGCCCAAACACACGTAACGTCCGAGGGACAGCGCGAATCATTCTCCACAGCTATGAACCTGATGCGCAGCTTCGTTCCTTTCACAGTAGCCTGTTGCCCGGCCTTGAGCTTGAACTCTTGGTCCAGGCGCGCGTGGTCGAGTGGGTTATTGGCGTGCGGGTTTGCGGCGAGCACCTGGTTACAGGTGAAGACCATCAGGCAAATTAAGACCAGGGAAGCAATTCGGTTACAAAGGCCATGTTCACGATTCATTTCGTAGTTCCTCCAAACCTAGAACGAAGCAACCGGATAATGTTGCATCTCAACCAACCGGGTTGGAAATAGTAACCGCCAAATTCTGTTCTCGCGTCCAGGCTGCGGAAACCGCGCGGCCCTTCTCGGGGTCGTCTACCACCAGGATCAATTGGTGATCGTGGTCGCTGTGTTTATTTTGGAGTGCGCCGACCTGTCGGCGCTTTGTTCGCTGGCGACCTGTCGCCAGCAGCGTCGCAACAGGTCGCGACGGGCGAAAGCGGTGACAGGTCACCGCACTCCAAAATTCCAAGATTACTTTTCATAAACATAATAGATAACACCCGCGGAATCATCAGTCAGTAGAAACCGTCCACGCCGAAACTTAAAACATCCACAGGCCGCCCGTTTATTTTACCCGCCGCCAGAAAGCCATTGATGAAGTCTTCCGGTCCATCTGCGGGCTTGCGATTTTCTCTTAGTCGCACTACACGGTAGCCGCGATTGAGACTCTTCTTAGTCGAGCCGTGCAGCGCGACGAGAAAGGAGTCTCTCAAGAGGCCGCCATAACCCGACTTGGGTACAGGACCCATATCAAGTGAATCGAAAAATTCGAAACCCAATGGCGAACTGTGCGCATCGAACGCCGCAAAGGCAACCGGCACGTCGCGACAGTTCTTCTGCTTACCAGCGGGGTTGAATTTTGGATCCGGAAGACGCGTGACTCCCGATTGATAACAATAAGGCCAGCCGTAGTTCGTCCCGTTTTTGATCGTATACATCGTGTCCGCGGGTTTGTGATCACCAAGATGATCCGAGCCCATGTTGGTTGCATAGAGCCGATCTCTGATCCAGCGCAGGCCGACGGCGTTGCGCAGACCCCGCGCAAAGTGCCTTAGATTCCTGCCATCGGGATCCATCTCAAGGATGCTCGCGCGCACTTCTTCCTTTTCTTCGCAGGCATTGCAACTGCTGCCGACGGAGACATAAATTTTTCCGTTACCGCCAATGGCTATAGTGCGCGTCAAATGCCAGCCGCCGTATTTATAACTTAGTCCGTAGTCCGGAAAAGTTGTCAGGACCTCCGGCCTGGCGCTCGGTGCGTTTTCGCCGGCGAGGTACTTGTAACGTAGCAAGCGATCCGTTAGCGCCAGATAAAACCAGTCAACGCCTTGCGCATCCTGGTAGAAGGCAATGCTGTTAGGGTTGCGCAGACCCTGTAGATACGGCGTCACTTTCTTAAAGCTCGCGCTGGCCGGATTGAATTCGTCGAGTATGTAAACAACACCTTTCGAGTTGTCCGTGAGGTTATACATATCGGTCACCAAGATTCGACCATCGGGACTCCGGGCCATAAAACGCACTCGCTTCAGTCCCTGCGCTGCCACGCTGATCCCAAATTCCTCCGGCAGGTTTAAGTTAAAGGCTTTCCCGTTAGCCAGCGAGATTCGATGAGGCACGAGCTTTAACTCACGCGCTTTCGTCTGAGCGGTTACGGCTGTCGCGGGATTAATCGCCAGCCACAACGCTGGGACCAAGAGGACAATGATTGGAATAATTCTTCTCGGCATGTTGAAAGAATCTCAACCTGGCAAAGCCGTATACCCGCTCAGAGCCAGCCCGATGATTTGAGTAGTTGAACGATGATTGCAACCATGTTTATGAGCGTGGCCAGTGCGATGATGGCTGTCCAGCGGTTATAAGCAGTAGTGTTTCTTTCCTGACTGCGCCAAAACATTTCCTTGCGATAGTTGGCCGGAGTCCATTGAGTATTTTTAATGCTGCTGCGATAGGCTTCAAGAAGCTCTTCGTCAGTAAAATCAATCAGCGACTTTTTTGTGTCACTCATTTCATACCTCTTCACCTTGGAATTGAGCCTTCAGTATAACCAACCTGCATAGACTTAGAGGCATGAGATTCGCGTTTCTTTAAATTCGCCGCCGGAGGCGCGGCGAATGTAGGGGTTACGTACGAAATGGTGTTTGTTTTCCAAGCATACAACGAGGGGTTAACTAATGAAGGAGGTCATTATGCCGAGAGGAGACAAGGACAAATACACCGACAAACAGAAACGGAAAGCGGAGCACATTGAGGAAGGTTACAGGGAACGTGGCGTTTCAGAAGATGAGGCTGAGCGGCGCGCCTGGGCGACAGTCAACGCCATGCATCACGGCGGTGAGAAGCCGGGTGGCGGCGGTTATGGTAAATCTGAAAACAAAGAACCGGCCCGGAAGGGCGGTCGTAAAGGCGGTAGCCACTGACAACTTTAGCTAGGGGCAGTAGCCCGCTGACAAGTGGTCAGTGATCAGTGGCCAGTGGCCAGTCGTTAAAAAGACCGGCTGGATTACTACTGACCACAGGTCACTGATCACTGATCACCGGTCACTTTCTTCGCAGAGGCGAACTGTGGTATGCGGCGTCCTCTCGCTGACTCCTCGGTCAATCTGTCCAAACGCTTTAGCCTGGTCTCTTCCCGCTTGGCACTCAGGATCCACCAATTCAGGGCTTTTCGATATGAAGGAGGTTGAGCCTGGAAAAACTTCCAGGCAGCCGCATTCTTCTTCATCTGCTTCGCGTACTGAGCCGGCATTTCAGGACTTCGCTGTTCGTAAGAATAGATTCCCAATTTATTTTCCTGGCGCGCCGCAAATGCTTCGAGACCATGCTTCTGCATTAGTCTTTGTTCGGTGAGTTCGGCAACGCGCTTGATATTTACAGCACTCCAGGTGCTTCGCTGCTGGCGCGGAGTAAAACGGATTTTATAGCTGATCTCGTCTATGTTTTTCCGAATGCCGTCAATCCATCCAAAGCACAGCGCTTCGTCGACAGACTGTGGCCAGGTGATGCTCGCCTTGCCTGAATCTTTCTTGTAGAAGCCTACCCATAGCTCTGTTTCCGAATCGTGATGGGCCACGAGCCACTTACGAAAATCAAGCGGAGTTTTGAAGAATTTGACCTTCATTGCTGGTAGGAGATGTTGCCAGGCGCGAAGTCGTTCAAAGTTGAGCAACGCCCAGCGGCCAGGAGTGAGCGGATAGCATGACAGTTAGCCAAAGAAGCTTGATTTGGCAGCAGCGTAGATAGCGATCACCACGGCCACAATAGCTTCGCCACAGATCAAACCCGAAGCGAGCGGAATCCGAAACTTGTCTTCTGATTCTGTCTCAGACCTGGCCCATATTAGCTGCGCGATTCCACCGAGGATGAAGGTCATCAGCACTGCCGCATTTATCAACATGCCAATGCCGATCGCCGCCGGTGACGGAACCAGTTCGCCATACTTTTCTGCCAGCAGCGTAAGTAGAATCCCCGCCGCGATTCCAATCAGCAGCCCATACAGGCAGCCCGGCGGCAAAGCGCTAAATCCTTTCGTAAGCAGTTCGGCAAAGCCGGCCCACTTGACGCTGATAGGCGATGACAAGCCTTCGGGCCCAATGCCAAACCGGTTGCGGAGCACCGGATAAATAAGAGCAGTCGCGAGCGACCCGACCGGAGCCGCGATCAGTTGTGCAATAGTCAGGCTGCGCGGATTCGAACGAATCAATTGCCCGGCTTTAAAGTCCTGCATCAGCGCTTCTGAAGTTACGGCGATGGTCCCGGTAAGTCCGCTTGACGACATGTTGACCGGAACATTGCCCGGCGAGATAAACGCGAAGATGGCCTGCATCATATTTGACAGGGCGCTAATTGGTCCCCAGTTTGTCTCACCCAACACGCGCAGCCCCACTAGCATCAGTGGCAACGATAGGAGAACCGCAATAAACGAAAGCCATACCGGAATTCCCATGCTGAAATATTGCACGAGACAAATCACCACGGTCATGACCAGCGAACCTATGACAACCCACTTCATAGGAAATTCGCGTTGCTCGATCTTGCCACCCTGGCCACTTCTAAGATCGCGAAAAGTCTTGACGATAAGATTCCACTTCAGCACCAGCGAAGTGAGTCCACCCGCAACCATTAAGCCCGTAGCCGGCCACATTACCCAGCGTAGGGTCTGCGCATAAGTTAGACCTTCAATCATCCCGTGGGAGTAGAGAAACCGGGGCAGAATGAACCAGCTGACTGCAGTGCCAATAGCCATAGCCAGGCAGATACGGAACCCGACCAGCAGTCCCGATCCGAATGACAGCAAGCTTAGGTTGAAGCCAATAGCCATCGGCTGCAGGCCAGGAAAGAAAAGTGTGTCTGGAATCCAGGCGAGCGCGGTGGTAAGGATGGTGAGGACGCCGGACACCAGGCCACCCAACCCGAGTGCTTTGACGGTTGGAGCGCCCGCGCCTTTTTCACGCCCTTCGTGCAATACGAGGATCGTTTCGCCGGCAGCCAAACCGTCTGCATAGGTCAGATTTTCCTCATCGATGTAGTGACGGCGCATCGGCACCGCCAGCAGGATGCCGAGCAGACTCGCGCTGCAAAGCCAGAAAAAAATCTGCGCCGTGCCGAGATGAATCGGGGGAGTGATGACCCCCTTGGTGTTGAGCATGTCAAAAGCCGCAAGCAGGACGGACATGAAAGCAGTTTGTCCGGCGCTGGTCCCCATCGTTTGCACGATGTTGTTTTCCCTGGCATTGGTTCCGGCGGCCCGCAGAATAATAACCAGCGCGATAAAACCAAAGAACGCCGACACAACGGACAAGTTTGGACCAAAGCCGAGCTTCAAGACGCAGTAGGGATAAGCGCAGCCTATGATCGCCGCGACGATGAGGCCTACCAGGATGGAGCGAGTGGTTAATTCCGGACTGGATTGAGCGGTCGCGGTGCTCGGGTTACTCATTTGGTGCTCTCCTATTTTGGAGTGCGCTGACCCTGTCAGCGCTTTGGTTGGTTGCGACCTGTCGCAGCCCTGGTTGAACTCATTCGTCGCGAAGAACGCGGCGTCAAGCCGCCGCTGAGAAAAGCGGCGACAGGTCGCCGCACTCCAAAATTCGTCCTCTACGGCGTCACCGGCTTTTCGCCCGGTTTGCCTCCCTTGTTTTTCGGCATTGGTCCAGTTTCAACTACTCGCTTACCCGTCGCCTTGTCAAAAACGGCATTACGAAGAAACTGTTCGGTTGTCCAGGGTGGCGGATCGCCACCCAGGTATTTATTGAACCACTCGACGTGCGCGGTGTAGTAGAGCGCCATCTCGTACCAACTCGGCCAGTGTCCGGCGTTCGAGTAGATGATCAACCGCGACGGCACTTTCATCTCCTGCAAGTCAGTGAAGAAGTTCAGCGACTGCGTGTAGGGCACGCGGTAGTCTCGTTCGCCTGAAATCACCAGCGTCGGCGTCTTGAAATTTTTGACAAAGTCTGACGGCGACCATTTTCCGTAATCGTGAGAATCCCAGGGTCTGCCTTTTATATCCCACTCCGGGAACCAGAGTTCTTCAGTGGCGCCATGAAACGAACGCAGGTCATACATGCCCATCATTGAGGCGATGGCCTTGAAACGATCCGTGTGTCCTTCAAACCACATCATCATGTAGCCGCCATACGACCAACCCATTGCGCCCATGCGCGCCGAGTCTACATAAGGAAGCTTTTCCAGCGAGTCAGTCACCTTCATCAAATCTTCAAAGACGCGGCCGCCAAAGTCACCGGAGATCTCCGCGGTGTAATCCTGACCAAAACCGGTTGAGCCGTGTGGGTTGGGAAACGCTACGACATACCCCGCGCCCGGATAAACCTGCCAGTCGCCGCGAAAAGCATCTGCCCAGTTAGACTGAGGACCGCCATGAACATTCAGAATCAACGGATACTTTTTCGCGGGATCAAAGTTGTGAGGCTTGACGATAAAGCACTGCACACGTTCGCCACCCGAGCCCGTAACCCAAATCGATTCAGCCGGACGAATGTCGACTTCGCTCATCAAAGCCTCGTTGAAATGGGATAACTTCAACGGCTTTGAGGCCTTACCATTAACAACTTCCGCACTGTAGATCTCCGCGGGCTCGCCGACTGAACGCTTGATGTAGAACAAACGGCGCTCGCTGGTGTCAAAGTCTGAGGCGTCGATCGTTTTGTCGGCCAAAACTTGTGTTATTGCTTTGGAGTTAAGATCGAGACGGAAAATCGGGTTCTGACCTTCGACAGGACCGGAAAAATAGATCGAGCTGGAGTCTCTCGACCAGCGAAATTCATCAACCCAATTATCGAACGTCTCGCTCACGACCGTTATCTGGCGCGTGGCGCGATCCCATAGCGCGATGCGAAAGCGATCCGACTCGTAACCCGGTTGTTTTTGCATGCGGTAGCCAATGTATTTGCCGTCGGGCGAATATTTCGGGCTGCCATCGTAGGCCGGATTAGCTGCCGTGATGTTGCGCGGTTCCGCGTCCTTATCGTCGAGCGAAATAATCCAGAGATCGTTGTTGGTGGATAGTGCCGGAACGGCATCGTGATTTGAGACATACACCAACTCTTTACTGTCCGGGGAGAAGTCGTATTGCAGTGGGCCGCCGAGTTGAAAGGTAGGCGCGTCGTGGTTGCCCGGAGTTAGATCTCTCGTGGCGCCCGTCGCGGCGTTAGCAATGAAAGTGTGAGTGCGCGTGCCGTCTTTCCAGGATGTCCAGTGGCGATAAAGAAGTTCGTCCGCCATGTGGGCCTGAAGCGGTCCTCCAGTCCAACGCGTCGCGATCTTCTTATTGCAAGCATCGTCGCCATTGCATTCCGGGTAGACGTCGGAGGAGAACGCGATCCACTTGCCGTCAGGCGACCACAACGGATCGTACACGCCCGTTGAGATGTTAGTGAGCTTTCTCCAGGGATTTTTGCCTCCCGCAACACTGACAGGACTAAAAGGCATCAGGTAGAGGTTGTCGCCGCCATCCTTCGAACTAACGAAAAGTATCTGCTTGCCGTCCGGCGAGAATGAAGGTGACGAGGCGCTGGTTTCACCGGTCGTTAATTGGCGCAGGTTTTTCCCATCAACGTTCATTGTCCAGATGTGCGTTGTCTTTTTCGCGCGTCCGAGGTCGGCGAGGGCGACAGCGAAAACGACGCTCTTGCCGTCCGGAGAAACATGTAAGTCGGAAATATTTTTAACGCGATACAGATCTTCAATCGTGAAGGCACGCTTCTGTGCCTGCACGGAAATGAAAGAGAGCAGCAGGAAAATGGAAAACAAAAAAGCGCGGCGGATCATTCGATAGACTCCTTTTGGTAAACCCGGCAATCTTGCGACCAGGCTTACTTCAGCTGTTTTGACGATGGGCTCGTATTCTATTACGAAACAGGAAAAGGGCAATTATGAATCGCAACAGGAGCAAGTGACAGGGTATAGCCCAACCAGCGGGGGCAAGCCCGCCTTCCCAACCACGAGACTTCTCAACGCCCTGATCAAGACAAAGCTCGAATGCCTTTCAATCAAGATTAGGTTCCAACTTTAATCAGCTCGGGGTCAGGAAGGCGGGCTTGCCCCCGCTCCTACTCACTGAACTGCGCCTGGCCCGCAGGTTCAGCAACTTCTTCCTCAGCCAATAAGCCCGGTAAGGTCGGTCTGGCCCTGTCTGAGTATTGGAGTTTGTAAAGTTTCCAATAAAGTCCGTGCTGCGCCAGCAATTCCTGATGCGTGCCGCGCTCTCTTATCTCGCCATGATGCAGCACGATGATTTGATCGGCGCGTTGAATTGTTGACAGACGGTGAGCGACGACGATCGATGTCCGATCGCGCATCACGCGTTCGATAGCCTGCTGAATCAGTTGCTCTGTTTCTGTGTCGATCGAGCTGGTTGCCTCATCCAGGATCAGTATTGCCGGGTCAAACGCCAATGCGCGAGCAAAAGATATCAACTGCTTCTGTCCCACTGAGAGTCCGGCGCCTCGCTCTTTGACTTCCGCCTGATAGCCTCCATGCAGGCGATTAATAAAAGGCTCGGCGCTCACCTCTTGCGCCGCCCACTTAACGCGGTCTTCAGTGATATCCTGCCGGCCCAATCGAATATTGCCTTCCACCGTTCCACTAAAAAGAAATATTTCCTGTAGCACCACAGCAAAGTTTCCCCGTAGCGATTGCAGATCCCACTCGCGCACGTCGACACCGTCCAGAAGAATTCGGCCGCGTTGCACGTCGTAGAAACGCATCAATAGATTTGTGATCGTGGACTTACCAGATCCGGTGTGACCGACCAGCGCAATTGATTGTCCCGGATCGACCTTGAAAGAAACGTCCTTGAGAATCCAGTCCTCGTCTTTGTAAGCAAACCAAACGTTTTCAAATTCAATGCGGCCTTCGGCGCGCCCGGACTTTCTCGGGCGAGCGGGTGAAGTAATCGCAATGGGAAGATCGAGCGTCTTGAAAATTCGATGCGAGGCGACAACCGCCGCCTGAAGCACGTTGTACTTATCCGAAATATCGCGAATCGGTTGGAAGAGAAAACTGGAGTATTGAATGAAGGCCACCAGCGCCCCTAAGGTGAGCACCGTGTGCCCGGGCGTGTTTTGCATGACGCGGTAGCCGCCATACCAGATTATCAACGCCACGCCGGCCGCGCCGATGAGATCAACCAGCGGAAAGAAGACGGCATAGTAAAAAATTGTATCGATGTTGGCTTTGCGATAATCCGCATTG
>Ga0134126_10003059_pt1 | contig 20971 bp, 26 predicted proteins | sample KB31752_FD_96881 | JGI IMG/M metagenome (GOLD analysis project Ga0134126, IMG submission 96881) | Terrestrial soil microbial communities with excess Nitrogen fertilizer from Kellogg Biological Station, Michigan, USA - KB3-175-2 | ecosystem: Environmental > Terrestrial > Soil > Unclassified ... | reverse complement strand
TTTCGGGGCATCGATACGGCCTGCCAGCCCCGTCATTACGATGAGGCCGGCGTGGGCGCCGGCATCGCCACGGCCCTGGGCGCGCACTTGCAGCGTGCCGATTTGTACCTGCAAACCAAATTCACGTCGGTTTCCGGACAGGACCCTGCCCGCATCCCCTACGAGCCGAGCGCCCCGCTCCCCGAGCAGGTTGCTCAGTCCTTCGCTGCATCGCTGCGCAATCTGCGCACCGACTATCTGGACGCCCTGATCCTGCACTCGCCATTCGCCAGCAGCCCGCTCACTTTGCAGGCATGGCGAGCGATGGAGTCGCTCGTCGAGCGAGGCGGCGTGCGCCAGCTCGGCATCAGCAACTGCTACCAACTCGAGCAGCTGCGCGAGCTGTGTCGTGGCGCACGCATCAAGCCCGCGGTGCTGCAGAACCGCTTTTACGCCGACACCGGCTACGACGTGGAGCTGCGCAGCTACTGCGCGGGCGAAGGCATCATCTATCAGAGCTTCTGGACGCTCAGCGCGAACCCGCAGCTATTGGACGCCCCTGCCGTCCGGTCGGCCGCCCGCCAGCACGCCTGCGAGCCGCCGCAGATCCTGTTCCGATATCTGATGGAATCCGGCGTGGTGCCGCTCACCGGGACCCGCTCACGCCAACACATGCGTGATGACCTGCAGGTGCTCGAGTGGGAATTGACCCCAGCCGAGCATCATGCCATCGACGAGCTGTTGGGCGAGTGAGCTCATGCAGGCGCCAAATGCATCAAGTGCGTTTGTCGAGGACGAGCGCAATGAAGACGACGTGAATCACGCGCCCGAATCCCGGCTGGACCTCGAACAGACCGCCGACCTGCACTGATCGCCCCTGGAACGGGCGCACCTTCTGCGCGGGATCCAGGCCCACGAGCGCACCATGCGCATCGGCGAGCACGTAATAGCTGCTGCCGTCCGGATTGCGCTCCTGGCGCACGGTGCCGCGGGTCAACACCTGCTGACCGATATAGTCCTGCTGGGATTGCGCGAGCTGCGCGAGCGTCACCGATGGATTGTGGCCGCAGCCGGCGCAGGCCAGCGCGATAAAGGTCCACAGCAGCGCGCGGTGGATCCTCACGAGAAGTCCCTTTCTGAGTGCAAACGCCAGGCTCCGCCGGCCAGAAATCCGGCAGACAGCCCCTCGAAGCCTCCGGCGATCACGTCGCTGACGAAGTGCCAATCACCCACCAGCAGCAGCAGCGCCGCCAAGAGCAACAAGGCACCCAGCGGCCAGAGCGCCGAGCGGTACAGGCTCATGCACACGCCCGCAAACGACGCGGCGAGCACCATGTGGCCCGAGGGAAAACTGTAAGTTCCTGGCACTGCGAAAAAGTTGAACTGATGTGCAGCCCCTGCCATCACCGCCGCCGGCACCGGCACGCCGAACCAGGGCTTCAGCACCAGATCGTTGACGGCATAGGTACAGATGGAGGCCAGGCAGGCAATGACCAGGGTCGTCCCCAGACGCGAGAGGTGTCCGCGCACCAGGCGGGTGAGCACGAGTCCCAGCGCCAGTGCACCTTCGCACGACAACACCACGGCGGCGCCAAAGGCCGAATTCAACGGTTGCAGTACCCGCCCAACGGTCCAGAAATGGCGCGCAACTGGCAGATCAACGTAGACAAACGACAGCGCCGCCAGTGCGGTGCACACCACGAGGCAGGCCAGCCACAGCCGCAGGCAGGCGGCAACGCAAGTCACCGAGGCTCAATCCTGAACTGCCGCTTCCAACGTGGGCGTCTCGGACAGCAGGCGTGCCGTGTCGGTCGCCGGGAGCGCATCGACTCCTTTGAGTTTGCGCGTCAGCACACGATTGCGCTGCTCGGCGTATTCGATGCTGTTGCTGGCCTCGTCGAGCTTCTTCTTCGTATGGGCGAGGGCCTCGCCGAACTTGAGAAACTCCGTCTTGACCGCGCCGAGCACCGACCAAACCTCGGCCGAGCGCTTCTCGATGGCCAGCGTGCGAAAACCCATCTGCAGGCTGTTCAGCAGCGCCAACAGCGTCGTGGGTCCCGCGAGCACCACCTTGCACTCGCGCTGTACCCATTCGACCAGGCCGGGACGGCGCAGCACTTCGGCGTACAGTCCTTCGGTGGGCAGGTACAGGATGGCGAAATCCGTGGTATGCGGAGGCGCCACGTATTTCTCGTGCACGGAGTGCGCCTCCGCCTTGATGCGCAGCTCCAGTGCCTTGCCTGCATCCTCGACGGCACCGACGTCCGCGCGCTCCTGTGCTTCCAGCAGCCGCTGATAATCCTCCATGGGGAATTTCGCATCCATCGGCAGCCAGACGCTCCCCTCCTCCGAGCGGCCCGGCAGCCGGATGGCAAAATCCACGCGCATGGCGCTGTCAGGCCGCGTGCTGACGTTGCGCGCATACTGCTCGGCGGTGAGCACCTGATCGAGCAGTGCCTGCAGCTGCACTTCGCCCCAGGTACCGCGCGTCTTGATGTTGGTGAGCACCCGGCGCAGGTCGCCCACGCCGCTGGCGAGTGACTGCATCTCACCGAGCCCGCGATGCACCGATTCGAGCCGCTCGCTGACCAGGCGGAAGGATTCGCCCAGGCGCTGCTCGAGCGTCGCATGCAGCTTCTCATCGACCGTCTGCCGGATGGTCTCGAGCTTGGAGGTGTTCTCGGCGCGCAGCGTGCCCAGCTCGCTCTTCAGGACCGAGTCGAGCGTGGTACGCATCTCGCTCAGCCGCTCGGTCACGGTTCCGATCGTGCCGCGCGCCGTGTCGTTCAATAGCTGTGCGCTGCCGGCCGCGGTCGCGTGCAGCTCTCCGAGCTTGCCGTCGATGACGCTGCGCAAATCCTCCAGCTTCACGCCGACGGCCTCGGTGCCGCCCTTCAGCGTGCTCGCCAATTCCGAGCGCGTCTGGCCGAGCGATTCGTTGAGCGAGCTCAGGCGGCCTTGGAGTTCCCGGGCGTCCCCCGCGCCATGCAGCAGCAGGTCCCGAACCTCGCGCACGCACGCGAGCGACTGCATGCTCTGCTGACTCGTGGCCACGAGCTCGTCCAGGCGCCGTTGCAGCGCCTGGCGCCCGCGATACTGCAGGACCAGCGCCACACCACTGACGAAAAGAGCCGCTAACAGCAGGCTAAGCAGCAGCATATCGGTCCTCTGTCATGGCCTGACGACCCGGCAATCCTGTATATCCTTACAGCCTTTGTCAATCTGCTCTAGCGCCAGTCATCGATCACGAAAACGCCCGCACGATTGAAGCCCTCCTCGTTCGGCCGCTGCATGGCCACGCCCTGCATGGTGGTGCGAAAGCCCCGTTCGCGCATCAGCCGGTAAGCTTCCTGCCGCGCGAGATTGGTGCCGGCGACCACGGTGCCCAGACCGCGGGCGCGCGCCAGCCGCTCGCAGGCATCCAGCAGCCGCACAAAATTGGCCGCGCCCGTCCTGTCGGGGCGTACCGCTGCAAACTTCACATAGCAGCTCGCACTGCCACCTTCGGTTCCCGCGCCAAAATGGCACACCGCGAAGCCTGCCAACCGGCCCTCGGTCCAGACCAACACGGTCTCGCCGAGATTCAAGGCCGCCACCGCCTCGATCTCCTCGGAGAGATCCAACCCCTCATAGAGGGCGTCGGTGAGCTCTCGGCAGGCCGTCAACAGCTCTGCCCGTCGTTCGCCCGGCGCGCGCGAAAAGGCTGACACCTCGGGCGAGCCCGCCTCGGGCAACGAAGCCACCTCGGGTGATCCTGCTTGCGTGGGGGCGACCGGCTTGCGCATGACTGCCGTGAGGAAGCGCGGCCAGAAACCGAAGTGTTGATAGAGACTCACGTGCTTCTGGCTGTGCGGGAACGTGAACAGACCGGCGTGCCTGACCTGCCAGGACTCGAAGCAGTCCATGACCGGTGCGAGCAGGCGTTTGCCAATGCCCCGATCCCAGAGCTCGGGGCGCACGGTGAGGGGGCCGAAGAAGCCAAAACTCCCCCAGCGTGTGGCGAAATTCGAGCCTACGAGGGTTTGCCGGATCTGCGCCGCAAAGGCGCCAGCGGGATTGGCGCGCCAGCGCGGCCGAACGAAGGCAGCGTCGCCCATGAAAGAGTGCGGCTCGGGCAGGCCAAGAAACGTGCCGAATGCCGTGCGCATGATCTCGTCCGCCGTCGCGAGATCGGCTTGCGTCAGCGGCCGCACGCTCACCTCATCCGCCGTGGTCTGGTTCGTCGTGATGCTGCTTCTCAGCTCAGAGACACTGGCTATCCCCGCCTGACGCCATGGTACCGCCAGAAAGATGTATTATCGAAGGAACTTTCAGTCCCGCTCAGCACTGCGCCGGTGAATCTCGCGGGGACTTCAGGCCTGGAGCCGCTGCATGTCTACTCCCAGTCGACGCGGTCACTCGATCCTGATCCGATTCGGTACCCTGATCCGATCCGCCACTGTCTGCGCGGCCGCGGCTCTGCTGTGCGTTTCCCTGGCACACGCGCAGCCCCCACCCGCATCCGCAGGGGCTATTACCGCCAAGCAGCTCATGGCCCGGGATCTGATGGGCGCGCCCGGCAAGCAGGCCGTGCTCAGCGTGATCGAGGTCCCGGCTGGCGCGAGCTCGGCGCCTCACAAGCACGAGGCACAGGTGTTTGTGTACGTCGTGAGCGGCCACATGATCATGCAGGTCGCGGGCGGCCCGCGCCAGACGCTCGGGCCCGGTCAAACGTTCTACGAGAATCCGACCGACATCCACACCGTTTCGGCCAACGCGAGCAACACCGAGCCGGCGCAGTTCCTGGCCTTCGTGATCAAGGACAAGGACAAACCCGGGTTGATCCCGGTCCCACCGGACCAGGCCCGTGAACAGCCTTCGACGTCCGCCGTGCCTGTCTCGCAGGCAGACGCAGCGCGGACACGGGGCCCTGCGCTGCTCACGCGCGACGTCATCGGGCTGCCCGGCAAACAGGTGGTCATGAGCGTCATCGAGCAGCGGCCTGGTACGAGCAGCAAGCCGCACCGTCACTACGCACAGGTGTTCGTGTACGTGCTGCAGGGAAAAATGATCATGCAGGTCAAGGGCGGGCCGCGCCTGGCATTGGGGCCCGGGCAGACCTTCTACGAGAGTCCCTCGGATATTCACACGGTCTCCGCCAATGCGAGCACGACAGAGCCTGCGAAGTTTCTGGCGATCCTGATCAGGGACAAGAACAGGCCCGTCACATCGCCTGTACCGGCGAAGTAGAGCGAGCTGCATGCGCTCTAAGGAGTACGAGATGAACAGGATGCGTCGATTCCTGGGCCGCAGTTGCCTGGCAATCCTGCTGGTCGTCGTTGGGACGGGAGCCGCCGCCGCGAAGGGTGAGCGGATCGTGGTCTACGGGGCCACGGGGGCCATCGGCGGCCTGATCGCCCAGGAAGCACTGAACCGCGGAGACACGGTCATCGGCGTGGCCCGCGACCCCAGCAAGGGTACCATCAGCAACCCTCGCTATCATGCCGTGGCCGGAGACGTCACGGATGTCGATAGCTTCAAACGCATTACTCGCGGCGCCGACGCAGTCATCATCTCCGTGATGGGCGATGCCAAGGACAACGCGCCGGAGAATTCCGTCTCGGCACGCGCGGCGAAAGCGGCGGTGCAGGCGTACACCGGAGCCGCGCACAGCCCGCACATCATCCAGATCGGTGCCGCACCGACGATGTTTGAGAGTCGCGAAGCCATCCTGGCGCACATGCATCTGTCGAGCGACAACCCCATGTATTCGGTCATTCTCGGCCATATGCTCGCGTTGCAGACCTACCGCGCAAGCCATATCCGCTGGACCGTGCTGACGCCGCCCAATGACATCCAGGGATGGAAACTGCATTCCCCGGCCCAACCGCATCGCACCGGCAAATACCGCGTTGCGACCACCGAGCTGGTGCGCGGCTCGGATGGCAAAAGCGCGATCAACGTTGCCGATCTCGCCGTAGCCGCCGTCGACGAGGCCGAGCATCCCCACTTCATCGGCAAGCGCTTCACCGTCGGCTACTGAAGAGCGTGGCCGAGAGCGGCGGACCGAGGCCGCTCTCACCGCACGCTACCGGCGCCTGGGCGCGCCGTGATCGAGCGCCGTCACGCGACGTCGGCGATCCGAGCAGTCTTTCTATGGGCCGTCGCGCGCCTCTCCACGCGACTCCAGCGATACGGGACCGTCTCGAGCAGCGAAACGCCCTGGGCGTTTGCCAGGGCAATCACGATTCTCAGCAGGGTGCCCAGGCAGGTGTCGAGCATGCTGTGAGAGGGATAGTCGTCATTGTCGTCGAATGCCTCGCAGGCCTTGGACATCTCGCCGACCACCTCGACATAGGCGCACATGAGCGCCTCGGAGCTGCGCAGATGCGAGAGGGAGGTCGGCCGACCTGCACCGACGAGTTTTGGGGATTTGCCGAGCGCATTTGCGGTGGCCAGCAGAATAATGAACGAGTCGGTGATCAAGCGCTGAACGCTCTCGGCGTCCTCCGATCGCAGCGCCTTGAGCAGCCTGCCCTGGTATTTCGACAGATGCAGGATGAAGTGCACCAGCTGGCGGCGCATGGGCAGGCAGGCGATGTCGGCATGGGCGAGCGCATCATGGCGAAGCTGCTCACCCTGGAACCAGTCGAGATCGGAGGGTGACAGAACGTTCATCTGCTGCCCCCTATGCGCAACTCGCTGCCACGGCATCCGCTCCCGGTGTCGATTCCCGTCCACCGGGCTGCGGCAGCTGGCCTGCATCCAGCACGAAATGAAAGGCGAGCTGGCCACTGGCGCTCAGCTCCACGAGCGCCTGCCCGGGCTCCGACACGTACACGCTACTGCCCACGATGGCGATGGCACGGCTTTGGAAAGCTGCGAGCGGTACCGCCTTGAGTTTCCGGCGCAACGTACCGAGTGCACGACGCAATGCAATGACCGATACTCCAGCGGACAAAAGTGTCGCGACGGCGCGGCCCAGCAGCAGATCCGCATAGGAGAACTTACGCACCAGACCGCGACGTCGCTGCGTGGACAGTGTCGGCTCCAACACCCCATACCGGCACAGGTAATTGACCATGTGACTGGAGAGCTTCGCGTAGCGCACCAGATCCCCCGTCGTGAAGTGGTCTTTGACTACATCGCTCACTGCCTGGACCATTCGGCTCTGTCTGGTTTGAGTATAGAGCCATACTCTCAACCGTCTTCAGCGTGCGTGGCAAAGTGTGAACTGCGTCTCACCTGCCGCGCTGGCGGGCAGCCGTAGCGGGACCGAGTGAGTGCTCGGAAGACCTCAGCGGTCCGCGTCGGCTGGCCGACGCCAATCGACTGCACCGAAGTGACTCTGGCCGAGCAACGTGTAGCCGATGCTGAAGGTGCCGAGCGTCTGATGCGAGGTGGGCAGGCTGGCGTAGGTCCCGATGCGGTCGGATTCGGAATATCGGACCGTGACGCCGTTGAGGCCATGGACACGCACCGTCAGCGCCAGGTCGCCGCGGCTGATGCGCTCCGTTCCGGTGCTCTCCGTCGCGCCGACCTTGCTGATGTAATACTCGCGAAAAGCGGCGTCCACCAGCAGTCGGTCGCCGACTATCAGGCGAAGCGTGGCGAGCGCCTGCGGCGTGATGCCATAGTGATAATCGCGCTGTCCGTCGCCCAGCGGGCTGGCGGACTCCACACCGGCGCCATGAATGACGCCGCCACCGGCGTATCCGAACCCACCCAGGGCCGAGCCCTGCAGCGCAATCGACTTGGATAACCACCATTGCCCCGTGGTCCCAAGCGACAGGGCCGTGCTGGATACCCGGAATATCTGTGGCGCCACGTAGTCATAACTGCCGTAGAGACCCCAGATGCCGCGGTAGCTGTCACCCGCGTCGAACGAGGTCCCATACAGCAGTCCGCGGCTGAAGATCGACTCGAAAATGTTGGCCGTCGATGCGATGAATTGGAAGTCGAAATAATCGAACGGGCGCTGGTAGTCGTAGCCAGGCTTGCCCGGCAGACCGTAGCTCATGGTGAAATCCAGGCTGGCCTCGTGACGCTTGTAAGTCTGGAACGTCGGTGGCGCAGTCAGGTTGGCATTGGTGTTCACATTGGAGCGGAAATGCGGGCTCAAGCTATAGCCCACATCCAGCCGCGTGAACACCGCCGGGTCGTAGCTCGGGAAGACGCCGCGAAATCGATCACCAAATGCCAGGCGGTTCAAGCCCGTGGGCGGCGAGATGGCCGCCGCCAGCCACTCGCGCCATGTGCTTGGCGAGCCGCCGTCCGAGCCCGTTTCCAGCAGCAGGCTGGCCATCCGAAACAGCGGCTCGCCGAAGAACAGGCCCCCGACGCCGGTTGCGACCTGATCATTGACCGAAGGCCAGGTAGTTTCGCCCGCCTCCTCCCACAACAGGCTTCCCGTCATGGTATAGGCGGCAGATTGCCAGAAGGTCAGCCCTGCGGAGCGCGCAAACGCCTCATAGGTCGCTCCCTGATAGGGGTGCAGGAATTGATTGGTCGCGAACTTATCGTTATCGACCACCCACTTATGGCCCACATTGTGGCGCAAATCGGTCGGGAAGCTCTCATAGGTCGAGTGATCGATGACGTAATGGTCGAAACGGTTGAGCAGCAATTCGTAGCTGCCGATCTCGAGCGCCGGCACCAAAAAGCTCCGCCCATCGCCCTCTCCCCAACCCGCGACGGGCCGGGGCTCACTCGCCGCGAATGCCGTGGGGGCCCGGGCCTGTGCATCCGGATCGGTTTTTGATTGGTCCTGCGCGAAAGCCGCCGCACTGACGAGCAGCGCGATGAGTCCGATGACCAGGCGCATCTAGAGACCTTTGGGCAGGGGCAACTGCGCACACTATAAGTGCGCAGTGCAGGCGGAAATGTCAGCCGCCTCTGATACAACCCACCGCGGGCGCATTGGGCCGGCACAAGGATTACACTTGGAATCCTTGCTCAATGTAGTTTTACCGGCAGTCAAATGACCCCTCCAGCCACCCCCCAGGCCCATCGCGGACCGCCCTTTCGCGCCGACCAGGTCGGTAGTCTGCTGCGTCCTGAGTTCCTGCACGCGGCGCGCGAGCAGTTCAAACTCGGGCGCATCAGCGCCGAGCAGCTGCGCGCGGCGGAAGACCGCGCGATTGCACAGGCCGTCAAGCTGCAGGAAGACGTGGGCTTCACGGCCATCACCGACGGAGAGATGCGCCGCGCCTTCTTTCACATCGACTTCCTCGAGCAGCTGGCCGGTGTGAAGGCCGGCCCTGCCAGTGTCATCCGTCTGGCGGATGGCACGCAGCAGCTCACCCCGCCGGTCATCGGAGTGACCGGGCGCGTGCGCCATGTCGCCGATATCCAGCGCGCGGATTTCGAATTCCTGCGCTCCTGCCTGACCCCGGGGCACATCGGCAAGGTCTGCATCCCCTCACCGACCATGCTGCACTTTCGCGGCGGACGAGCCGGCATCAGCCGGGAGGCCTATCCGGAACTCGATCCGGCCTTCTACGAGGACGTGGCGGCCGCCTATGCGAGGGAGCTGCAGTCGCTCGCCGCGGCGGGCTGCCGCTACGTTCAGCTGGACGACACCAACCTCGCCTACTTGTGCGATGACAAGATGCGCGCCGCCGTGCGCAGCCGGGGTGATGACCCCGACGAGCTACCGCATCGCTACGCGGACTTCATCAATCGCCTCTCCGCCCAACGACCAGCCGGCATGGCGCTGACGATCCATCTATGCCGTGGCAACTTCCAAAGCACCTGGGCCGCGTCGGGCGGCTATGAGCGCGTGGCGGAAGCGCTGTTCGCCGAGATGGACGTGGACGGCTATTTCCTGGAGTTCGACGACGCGCGCAGCGGTGGCTTTGAGCCGCTGCGTTTTCTGCCGCGAAACAAGGTGGCGGTTCTGGGGCTCGTCACGACCAAGTCCGGCAACGACATGGAAAGCGTGGATTCACTTCAGCGCCGCATCGAGCAGGCGACGCAGTTTGCATCGCTCGAGCAGTTGGCCCTCAGCCCGCAGTGCGGATTCGCCAGCACCATGGAAGGCAACAAGATCACCGAGGCGCAGCAGCGGGCCAAGCTGGAGCTGGTGGTGCAGACGGCCAGGAAGGTGTGGGGATCACCCTGAGGGCGCTTATTGGTGCCCTGTGAGCAATTAGGCTCGTCCCGCTGCCGACTCGGCGGGTACCCCACTCAGTGATTTCCTGCGCCGCATTACCCCCGCGCTGACTGGCTGTCCCGCTTTTTTCCGATGCTGCGCCGCCCCGTTTGTCTGCAGCATTGCCCCACTCGTCAATCTGTCCATCCCACGAGGGGAGGGAGCTCGATATGTCCGAATTCAGTCATGGCAGCGCCTCGCATGTCGGGCGTGCCGCCGGGGCGACGCTGGGCGGCGCCGCTGAGGTGAAGGACCAGGTCAGCGAGGCCGCCAGCCGGGCAAAGAGCAAGTTCGAAGGTGTTCGTAAGCCCGTCGCCGACAAGCTCAACGACGCCGCTGACAAGGTGCGCGAACACGCGGATCGCCTCTCCGGGGCGGCAGGGAATGCCGCTGACAGACTGGAGGCATCGGCCGACTATATTAAGTCGCGCGATGCACGGCGGATGGCGCAGGACCTGGTGAGTGTGATCAAAAAACACCCGGCGCAGTCGTTGGTGATCGCGGGGGTGGTCGGATTCTTGATTGCGCGGGCCTTTCGCAGCAGGGACTAAGACTGCCCGGACGCGCGTGGTGTCATCTACATCGTAGCGGAGTCTCGCATGCTCTATTACGCAGTCGTATTTCTGGTCATTGCGTTGATCGCCGGCGCTCTCGGCTTCTTTGGTATTGCGGGAGCTGCGGCGGGCATTGCCAAGATACTGTTCGTCGTATTCCTGGTGCTCTTCATCGTGTCGTTGCTGTTTGGACGACGACGTCCGTTATAGCAGTGCCCGAGTCTGAAACCGCCGGCTCGCAACGACGAGCCGGCGGGCGTAGCCTGTCCGGCCGTTTTACTCGGTCCGGGGCGCGGGGCGTCCGTAGACCTCGATCTGCGCCACGTCGGCCCAGCCGCCCGGACCGTGACCGCTGCTTGGCTTGAGGTCGGCGAACCCGATCTCATCGACTTTGGTCAGATCGATCGAGTCCTGCAGGTTCCCGACGGTTACCACGCGCTTGATGTCGAGCTTGATCCAGTGCAGGTCCGCATAGGACACCTCGCTCTCGAGCCAATCGCGGGTCGTCCCGATGGTCTGATCGCCGACCCACCACGTACCGTCGGCGAGTTTCACGATCGGACGCAGATGATGGAAACCGGACATTTTGCTGTTCACGCGAATGCGCGCCAGGCCGCTCAGATCGGCCAGATGGCCCTTGTCACGTAATGCCAGCGCGCACGGGGAAGTGCACAGGCCCGTCCAGACATGCGTGGGGTTGTTCTCGTTATCGGCACTGCCTTCCAGGAGCAGCTGTCCGCTTGGCACGTACATTTCGAAAGCCAGATCCGGGTTGCCGTTGGACTCGCTGGTCGCCGGATGCTCGCCTCCCTTGGCGGTCTGCTGCCACTCCTCTTTGAAGAGCAGTCCCGGGCGCTTCGGGACCTGCCGCGCAGCCCCCCGGGCTCGCGCTCCGGGCGGGCGTGCCGCCTGATCCGGCGGCTGCGCCCATGCAAGCGTCGCGATGAGACACAGCGGAATCAGCCTGCAGATGCTCACGATTCGATGCAACACGGTTCCTCCTTGGCCATCCACCGCGCCTGTCGCGTTGGCCTGCAGATACGATAGATCATTGCCCCTTGGACCCCGGCACGTGCAAGGACATGTCGGTGACATGGCCGTTGACGCTGCTGAACCAATGCGGGGTATTTTCCGGAACGACGATGAAGTCACCCTTCGTCACCGTCACAGCCGTGCCGCCTTCGATTGAATCGCCGCTCAGGTTCTCGGCATTGGTTTGTTTCGGATGTACCAGCTTGCCACCCGTGACGAGCGTGCCACTTCCATCGATGACGTAGAAGAATTCGTCCTCATGTACGTGTACGGCGGCGGGACCCACTGCCGTGCGGTATTCGAGATTGGCCCTGTATGGGGCCAGGCCCAGCAGTGGCTCTATCACCGTGGCCTGTCCGGGCTTGTGATCGTGTTTCGCCTTGTCGATCAAGGCGGCAACATCCGCCGACGAGGCGAACAACTTGGTGATCAGTGCAGGCCTGGCACGCCTCGCGGGTGTCTGAGCGGAACTGCTTGCAACGCCGAGAATGGTGGCCATTGCAAGGGCGAGCATGCATCGCGCGACACGCATCTTTTTCTCCCCCGCTGCTTCGCAGCCGCTAGCGTAATCCGTTCCTTCTCGCGGGCACAATAGCCATTACGGGTGCCTCGGGCTCATTCCTTCGACTTGAGGTTGCCCTGATTGGCCTCGATGAAGGCCTTGATGTCCTCGGCCATCGCCAGAAGCCTCAGCCACTGTTCTTTGTAGAGGGTGACGGGGAATCGGCCCATCCCGTAGACGGACAGGGCGCCCTTCTCGCTCACCTTCATAGCGAGCTTGCTGTGCCCACCTCTTTTCAGACGCTCGTTTTCGGCTCGCAGGCGCTCAATCTCGGCTTGCTGATCTTCAGACATCGAACCACCTCGAGGGTAGCGCCGCAGGGCGACGGATTATACGAGACGGCGCGCCCGATGCATGCGTCATCGGCGCGGGGCAGACAGGTATAATTTACGGTCAGGCAACACCGTCTGGCGCGGTCTGACCAAGGTAGGCGCCTCCGTGAGCAACTCCGACCCGTTCATTCGCCGACCGAAAGCGGATCGCATCCGGCAAATGCTGCCCCAGGATGGCGCCGCCCCGGAGCGTGGCGCATGAAGGCCGCGTGGGGTTGGTTGCTGAAGCCGCTGCTATTGTGTTGCGCATTCGGGCTGGCGCTGTTGTCGGCGCCCCTGCCCTGGGCGCAGCAACCCCCTGCTTCTGCGCCTGGCCCTGCGCCTGCTGCTGCGCGTGCCGGCGACGCTAACGCCGACGCCGGGGCAACTGTACCCGCCTGGCGGGACACCATCACATCGCGTCTCGAGGCACTGGCACTGCTGCAAACGCTCAATGCCGATCTGCTCAGCCACGATAGCGCGACGCTCACGCTGGAGCGCTGGTGTACGGCCCACCGCATGGCGTTCCCACCCACAGTCGTGGCTGAACAGGCGCCGCAGATCCAGAAAGCGCCGAGCGCGCAACAGCGTCAGGAACTGCATGTCACGGCGAGCGAACCGGTGCGCTATCGTCGCGTTCGGTTGCGCTGTGGAGAGCATGTACTGTCGGTGGCGGATAACTGGTATGTGCCCGATCGCTTGACTGCGGCCATGAATCAGCAGCTTCAGACCACGGAAACTCCCTTCGGCCGAGTCGTTTTGCCATTGCACTTCGTACGCCGCACTCTGGGGGCCACGCTTGTTTGGTCGCCCCTGCCTGCGGGCTGGGCGAGCGGACGGCAGGACGCGCCATCCGCACCCTCGCCTTGGCCGAGAGCAGATGCCACGGTGCTCAGGCAGCGCGCCATCCTGGTCCTGCCGGATGGGCGCCCCATCAGCGAGGTCGTCGAGAATTACACCGCCGAAGTGCTGGCCTTTCCGCAGCCTCGGATTCATTGAGGCGTGGCGCTACCGGTGAGCAAATAAATGAGCAATCCCGCGCGCATCCTCTGCACACACGTCGGCGCTTTGCCGAGCCCGCCCGAGCTCTCCAGCCTGGAGGGCGTGGAGGAGACGCGTTTGAGGCAGGCGGTGCGCGAGGTCGTCGACCGGCAGCGCGACTGCGGCGTCGATATCCTCAACGAAGGCGAGATCACCAAGGGCGGCATGTGGGTCTCTTTCGTCAATGAACGGCTTACGGGGTTCACGCCCAGCTCATCGCCGAGCTCGGCGAGGCTGTTCAGGCAGAGTGAGGACTATGCTGAATTCGGCGCTTTCTACGACGCCGCCGTGAAGGCCGGAACGCTCTTCGAGCAGACTGGCAGCGCAGGTGCCGGCGTGCATCGCTTGAGTCGTCGATCGGTCGATTGGGATTGCACCGGGCCGATCACCTATTGTGGGACTGCCGCCCTGGAGAGGGAAATCGACTGTCTTCGAGCCGCTCTGGGCGATCGCCCAGCCGACAGCGCGTTCCTGACTTCCACGGCGCCGGCCAGCCTCGAACCGGGCCGCGAGAATCACTATTACAAGTCCGAAGAGCAGTTCGTCTTTGCGCTTGCCGAGGCGATGCGCACCGAGTATCAGGCGATCGCAGGCGCCGGATTTCAGCTGCAGGTGGATGACGCCTGGCTGGCAGCCCTATGGGACCGGATTGGCATCAAGATGGGCCTGGCGGCCTACCAACGCTACTGCCGCATGCGAATAGAGGCGCTCAATCATGCACTGCGGGGCATTCCTCCCGAGCAGGTACGCTATCACCTGTGCTGGGGCAGCTGGCACGGGCCGCACTCTCACGACATGCCGCTGCGCGACCTGGTCGACATCATGCTGTCCGTCAATGCGCGGACCTATCTGTTCGAAGCAGCGAACGTGCGTCATGAGCACGAATATGTGTTGTGGAAATCGGTGAAGCTTCCCGACGACAAGATCCTTGCGCCCGGCTGCGTCAGCCATGCGACCACGCTGATCGAGCATCCGGAGCTGGTCGCGGAGCGCATCCTGCGCTTCGCCACCATCGTCGGCCGCGAGCGCGTGATCGCATCGACCGACTGCGGCTTGGGGCTTCGCTGTCATGAGCAGAAGATTGCCTGGGCAAAACTGCAGGCGCTCTCCCGGGGCGCCGCCTTGGCCAGCGAGCAGCTGTGGGGACGCTGAAGAGCGCTGCCGCTCTCAGCGGCACGACGCATGGAACTGTTTGAAGCCTATGTCGACATCGCTCTACGAGCTCAGTGTGCCGAGCTTCCTGCAAACGGTGAAGGCCGTCGTGGGTTTCCTCAATCGCGCGGCCCACCACTGTGTCGAAACGCGCACAGACCCGGACGACTTTGTACACGCCCGGCTATTCGCCGATATGGCGCCCTTTCATTTCCAGATCGAAGCAGCGTGGCATCATTCCGTGTGGGGCCTGGAGGCCGTGAAGACCGGCGTGTTCGCCCCGCCCGCCCTGGTCGGACCGGTCCCTTTCGCTGACCTGCAGGCCATGATGGGCAAAGCGGAAAAGGCGCTTGGGGCGCTCACTCCCGACGAGGTCAACAGCTGGGCGGGAAAGGAGCTGGACCTTCAGATCGGTCCTCGGAGGCTAGCCTTCACGTCGGAGACGTTCCTTCTTTCCTTTTCGCTGCCCAACTTCTATTTCCACACGGTCACCGCATACGACATCTTGCGCACGCGGGGCGTGCCGCTCGGGAAGCGCGATTTCGAGGGCCGACTGCGCACTCGAACTGCCTAGACCTTCCCGGGTGACAGGCGCACCCTACCCAAGCAGAATGGTATGTACGATGTCTGAGCAGCCTCGTCATTGCATCGTGGCCATCGTACCGTGCACTGACATTGAATCGAGCACTGCCTTCTACGGTCGCCTTGGCCTTTCAGTGCACAGCGATCATGGCCGCTACCGCATCCTGGGCGACGGCAAGGGGTGGCTCTTACATCTCTCCAGCGAGTCTCCCGAAGGATGGGTTGTGCCGGGACAGAATCCGAACGGAATCTACCTTTACGTGGAGGATGTTGACGGCGTCGCTGCGCGTGTCCGCGATCTCACCAAGGCAGCCGGCCCACAGCACACCCCCTGGGGCATGTATGAGTTCAGCTTATCCGACCCTGATGGGACCCGCGTTCGGATTGGCTGGCCGAGTCGGATGATTCAACCCAAATCGCGTGATGAGATCTAGGGTAGTCAGCTCAGACAAGCAGGCAGATAGGTCATGCGCGAAGCCAGACGCGCAGGCGTGACGACGCTCCACATACGACCGGCAGCGGTTCATGACATTGCGGCTGTCTCCGATGTGCTGCGTGAGGCGGATAGCTGGCTCGATCAACGCGAGCAAGCGCTTTGGCGTGACGACGAACTGCAACCCGATAGAATCGCCTCGGAAGTGGCGCACGGGCTCTATTGGTTGGCCGAGAGTTCGGCAGGCATACGCGGAACGATACGTTTTCAGCTCGACGATCCGATCTTCTGGCCTGACGCTGCGCCCGGTGAAGCCGCCTTCATCCATCGCCTCGCCGTACGCCGCAGCGCTGCCGGCGGGAGCGTTTCGGTCACACTGATGCAATGGGCTGTCGACCGAACCCGAACGTTGGGGCGACAATTCCTGCGACTAGACTGTGAGGCTACAAGACCGAGGTTGCGGGCTGTCTACGAACGATTTGGATTCAGCTATCACAGCGATCGGCAAGTCGGACCCTACCATGTCGCTCGGTACGAGTATCGTGTTTGACTCACTTCCGAGTGGCATGCGGATCGATTTACTGATCGATTACCCTCAATACATCGCGACGCTGGCACCCGCGCTCCTCGATCATTGGCGCTTTGCGTTGCCAGAAGACACCCTCGACATACGCACCGTCAAACTGCACCGCCACCTGAACCGGCAATCGCTGCCCCTCGCCTGGGTGGCACACGGTAATGGGCAGGTCTATGGCACTGCCGCGCTTCGCGCTTCTGACCTCGAAGGGCGGGAGGATCTGACCCCTTGGTTAGGTGGAGTGTTCGTGCTTACCGCCTGCCGGCATCGAGGCATCGGCCGGGCTCTTTGCGAGGCGGTAGAAAAGCGCGCGGCGCATGCAGGCGTCGATACCCTTTATCTCTTCACCCTGGAACAACAGGCGCTGTACGCGAAGCTTGGCTGGCAGGCCATTGATAGGGCTGTCTGGCGCGGGTTCCACGGTGACATCATGGCCAAGCGGCTGATGTGTCGCTAATTTCGGGAGCGACGCGGAACGCCAGAATCACAGATTGCCTATGTCGATCGTCCTGGACCGCGCCGCGCAGGCGCGATGCCGTAACGTACCCCGCAGATCCGCTTTTCCCCTACAAGGACCATGGATATTCGAACAGCGTGCCATGCCAGGAGGACCTGATTTTCCTACAAAATTTTGCCGGCACAGTGCTCGCCGTATACCGTCGATAGGTGTCCGGCGGACATCTTACCGGCGGACAGGCGGATCGAAAGCCTCCGTCGGAATCCGCCGCGCATGTCCGCGCGCATCCACGGGGTGCGCATACTCTGAGGAGGATGCCCCGAGGATGCGCGTGCCACAATTCCCCCCACTCATCGATTCGAGGATCGTCCGGCCCACCGAGACCGCGCTGGCGCTCGGACTCGCCACCGAGCTGGAGCTGTTACGCCTCAAAACCCTTGCGCGTTGGTACGCGAGGGGCTTGCCGCCGGACACGACCTGGGAGGACCTTCTGCAGGAAGCCCTCACACGGATTATGGTAGGGAAACGCCAGGTGCCCAAAGAGGTGCCAATCGTTGCCTTCGTCGCTGGCGTCATGCGAAGCCTCAGAAGCGAACACTGGCAGCGAGCCCAGAGGATGATGGCTCGAGACTGGGACGAGAAACGTTGCTCCAAATCAGCGGCTCACTCGACTGATCTCAGCGATTCCGATCCTGGGCCGGAACGCGCGCTCATCGCTCAGCAAGAACTCGTCGCGATCAGGGAATTGTTCGCCGGCGATGCAGTGGTTTTGGCCATCCTGGACGGTCTTACGCAGGGACTGACGGCGGAAGAGATCCGTGTCGCTGTCGGGCTATCCGACATCGACTATGCTTCTGCGCGCAAGCGCATGCGACGCGTCTTGCTCAGAGAGGGACTGACATGCGCACCAAAATAGCGATGCATCAGAGCGTTGCAGGCTTCGAACGTGTTCTCGAGGCCCTTGCTCAGGAGCTGGTTGATTCCACGGATGACGAGCTTCTCGAGGTCGCCAAGGATCTGGGAATGAACCCGGCGATGCGCGGCTCGGCGGCATTCATAGGCTTGAGGTATCCCGCGACGCACCGGCCGGCAGATTTCTTCCAACTCCCAGTGCTCCACCCGCATTTCCGAATCGAGACAAAACCGGCTTCCAACGCGCTCCCAGCAGCGAGAAAACGGTTGACGGAAAGGCATAAGCGACGAAAACCACAACGAGGCGGCGGCGAATCCGACTCGGAGTAGGCTCATCACCAACATCACCCCAATCAGCGGATGATGACGCGCATGAACGGGGGTGGAAGGAGAGCCTAGACTCGGTGCCTTCCGTGCCAGGCCGCCGGGCCCCGAATTCAACTGGCGCGCTTCGCGCACCCGCCGGGATGGTAGACGCGCTTGGTGGACGGCGGATCCGCCGCCAACCTTGCCGCGGGACGACGTGGGCGAGGCAATAATTCGCCGTCGCAGTTGGGACACCTGCCGGCCAGCACGTGCTCAGCGCAAGCAGCGCAGAATGTACATTCGTAGGAGCAGATCCTCGCCTCCAGCGACTCCGGCGGGAGATCTTTATTGCAGCATTCGCAATTTGGCCTGAGCTCGAGCATCGTCACACCAGCTACGCTGAACCTAATCTTTCATCTGTGTGAGACCCGAGCAGTTCGCACCTGCTCAGTTCAAACCTCTGACCATCGCGGGGCAGGAAGCGGTGGCATAATACGCTCAGACAGAAGGGGAAACTCCCATGAAACTCCTGGCATTGACTTCTCTATTGTGTGTTGCCGCGTTGCCGATCATGGCCGCTGAGCCGGACGGCCTGGTCCTGCCGGCAGGATTTCACGCCACCGTGGTGGATGAGAGCGTAGGCAACATGACGCGGCATATGGCGTTCGCCGATGCCCACCACCTTTATATCTCGACCGAGCAGCAGGGGAAGGATGCACCCAACGCGGGCATCATCGCCCTGCAGCTGGATGCTCATCATCACGTCGATCGGACCGAGCATTTCAGCAGCATCGACAACGGCACCGCCATCGCCATTCACAAGGGCGCGCTGTATACCTCGTCGGCCCATACACTCTATCGCATACCACTTTCCGGCAACGAGTTGGTACCCACGGCGCAGCCGGAAGCCGTAGTGGTTGATGTGCCGGGCCGAGCGGCAGTGGCATTCGATGACAAGGGTGGACTCTATCTGGCCATCGGTGGCTTGGGAAATATCTGCGTGGCCAAGGGCACACCCCCCAACACCCAGGCCAAGGGGCTGTCGCCCTGCCCGGCCCTGGCGACGGCTGCGGGAGTGTGGCGCTTCAATGCGAACAAACTCAATCAGAACTTCACGGACGGCGAGCATTTCGCCACCGGCATCCGAGACACCAATGCGCTCGCCTGGTCGCCGCGCGCCAACGCGCTTTATATAGTGAATTACGGTCGCGACGGTGCTGACGCCACCTGGCCAAGAATCATCAGCGCCGAGGATGGCGAGCACATCGCCGATGAGATGTTCAGAGTCACCCAGGGTACCGACATGGGTTGGCCGTATACGTACTACGACAATGCAAGGCACGAGCGGCTAATGCAGCCCGAATATGGCGGCGACGGCAAAACAGTCGTCACCGACAACAAGTATGCCGTGCCGGTGGCTGCATTCCCCGCCCATGTCGCACCGATGGATATCGCTTTCTACGATGCGCACCAATTCCCGCTGCACTATCGCGGCGGCGCTTTCATCGCCTTCCACGGCGCGGCTGGCTGTGATGCACAAGATTTTGACGGTGGCTACAACGTCATGTTCGTACCGATGGATAAGTCCGGCAAGGCGGGGACCCCGGAAGTGTTTGCCGACGGCTTCGCCGGGCCCAATCACGCGGACAAGTGTGGGAAGCGCGCCGCCTATCGCCCGGTGGCTGTGACGGTGGGGCCAGATGGCGCACTGTATGTCGCGGATTCGAAGAAGGGGCGAATCTGGCGCATAGCCTATGGCGCCCACTGATTGAGCGCTCCGGGCGTGCCGGCCGCGACCTTGCGGCTCGAATGCTGCGAAGGAGCTGCTTCGGCGAAGCTATTTATCGGCTGTGCGGAAGTATGGTCTTGCTTACTGGGCCGGTGTACTGGACTTCTGCTGCATCTGTCGGCCGCGCTCAACTAGATGCTTGCCGATTGTGGTGATCTGCTGGCCCTTTGCCTGCAGCCTTTTGCCGCAGCGCTGCGCCTCAGAGGCGTAGTCGGCAGGCGTCATCTTCAGCATTTGCTCTACCATTGCACCTTCAAGATCGAAGCCGGGGGCACGACCGTCCAGACGACCGATGTAGTAGAGCGATAACATCGCCCCGGCTGAGCGTTGCGTAGGGTCCGTCGCGCCAGATAGCCGCATTCCAACGACAATACAGCGAACATCCGCCGTTGTAACGGCGTCTTGTCCAAATGCTGGGCTCAGGGCAGGAAGAAGCGTCAATAGACCGAGGCAAAGTATTCGTCGCATAAGTACTCCGGGAAGGCCGTCTGGCAGAGGCTAACAGATCCTGCCGTGATTCGAAGTTCGCAACTTGTAGAGACCACAATGGATATCGTCCTGCGCCAGGTCACCGATCAAGATGTCTGGACATTCTGGGCCAACCAACAGGATAACCGTCCGGAGGAAGCTACGCCCGTGCATCGCGAACCCTTCGCAGCTCGCTGGCGCAGCTTACTGGACAGCCCGAATGCACCAATCAGGACCATCGTCGTAGGTGGGCAAGCAGTCGGTTATATAGCGCATTTTCACAGGAAGGATCTGCCGGAGATCAGTTACGAACTTGGCCGAACGCACTGGGGCAAGGGATACGCGACCGCAGCGTTGCGCCTCTTTTTGGAGGAGATCTTGGTCCGTCCGCTATATGCGCGCGCGGTTAAAGACAATGTGGCGTCGATGCGCGTGCTTCATAAGTGCGGTTTCGCACAGGTGGCCGAGGATCGATTTACTGATGCTACCGGGCGCGAGCGCGAGGAGTTCATCTTTGAGCTGCGGTGAGCATGGCGATGGGACTTACTCTTTAATGGCCAGCAGACCCAACCGACGACTCATCCCGGGACCCGAGCCGACAAACGCGCTCGAAGAACAACCCTCATGCAGTGACTGCACTCGCAGGCCCGCTGTTTCGACCAAGCGCGACAGCTCCGTCGCGTT
>Ga0134126_10003058_pt1 | contig 20976 bp, 14 predicted proteins | sample KB31752_FD_96881 | JGI IMG/M metagenome (GOLD analysis project Ga0134126, IMG submission 96881) | Terrestrial soil microbial communities with excess Nitrogen fertilizer from Kellogg Biological Station, Michigan, USA - KB3-175-2 | ecosystem: Environmental > Terrestrial > Soil > Unclassified ... | reverse complement strand
TTCCTGTGACCGTTCCTTCGACCGTGCTCACGGGTCTCGTGGCCAACAAGGTCTATCCCGATCCCTACCTCGGCATGAACAATATGCTGATCCCGGATGCCTCTGACACCTTCAACCAGCAGTATCACCTGGAGCAATACAGCTATCTGCCGGGCCAGCCCAATCCGTGGAAAAAACCTTATTGGTACAGGACGATCTTTTCCGTACCTGCCGCAGATCAGGGCCGGCATTTTCAGCTGATCTTCAAAGGCATCAACTATCGCGCGGAGGTATGGGTCAACGGCCGGCTGATCGCCGATTCGGCGAAGATGGTAGGGATGTTCGAAGAGTTCGATCTGGATGTCAGTGGCGCCATTCACGCCGGTGAAGCCAATGCCCTTGCGGTAAAGATCTATCCGTTGGACGTCCCGGGCGAGCCTGCTACGCCACAGCTCAAGGCACTCGAGGATTTTTATGAGAACGGCGGACCCACGGGGGATATTGGTAAGAACGTGACCATGCTCAGCTCGGTGGGCTGGGACTGGATCCCGGCGGTGCGGGACAGGAATATTGGGATTTGGCAGCCGGTGTACTTGCGTACTACGGGGCAGGTCGTGATCAGCAAACCGCGGATCATCACCGAGCTGCCATCTTTACCCGATACCAATGTGGCCCGGCTCTCACTGGATCTGCAGCTGTCGAACAACAGCAGCCAGACCCGCCATGGATCGCTGGAGGTGACGATCACACCTGAGAATTTCACCGGGGCTGCGATCCATTTTACCCACGGTTTCGACGTCGGAGGTTCCGCCTCGCGGACCGTGCATCTGTCGGCCGCCGAGGTACCCGAGCTGCTGATGCATCATCCCCGGCTCTGGTGGCCTAACGGCTATGGACAGCCATGGCTTTACCGGATCAGGTTGAAATATAACGACGGCGTGATTTCCGATGACACCTCTTTTGTATTCGGGGTGCGTACCGTGAGCTCTTCGACTACGATGGTGAGCGGCTGGGTGCGCAGGGACTTTTTCGTCAATGGCAAACGCATCCATCTCGTAGGCGGCGCCTGGGTGCCCGATATGATGCTCAACAGAGACTATCGGCGGTATGACTATGAGCTGCGGCTTTGCCGCAATGCCAATGTAAATATGGTTCGTATCTGGGGCGGCGGCCTCGGCGAGACCGACGACTTCTATGAACTGGCGGATCGTTATGGATTGCTGGTCTGGCAGGACTTCTGGATCACCGGCGATACCAATGGCGGGTTCAAGGGGTCGGCGGACTGGCCGCTGGAGTCACGGGTCTTTATCGACAATGTCATCAGCACGATCTACCGTATCCGAAATCATCCCAGCCTGCTCGTTTGGACGGGAGGGAATGAAGGACATGCGCGCAAAGAATTGTACGATGCCATGAGGGATAACGTGGCATCGCTGGATGGGACAAGACCCTTTATTCCCTGTTCGTCTGGTTTTTCAAAGGCCCCAAAAGATTGGAAGGGCTCATGGCCCGACGACAAACCTGCAGGAGTATACAGCGGCGGCCCCTATTCGTGGCAGGACGATGCAAAATATTATCAATTCGTTGACGCCGGCAGGGACTGGGTATTTAAGGACGAAACAGGCATCCCTTCGCAACCGCCATACAATACTCTGTCAAAGATCATTCCCAATCTCGTCCCCGACTCCAAGCTGCCGTATCCTCTCAATGATACCTGGGGCTACCATGATGCCTGTACCGGCAATGGCAAATACGATACGTATTATCAGGCGATGGCGCAGCGGTTCGGCACGCCCACGAGCATGCGCGATTTCTCGGATAAGATGCAGCTGCTGAACGCGGGCGGCTATCGCGCCATCTTCGAAGCCGCCGGACACAAGCTCAGGGAGACGGGTGGCGTGATGCTCTGGAAACTCAATGCCGCATTCCCGAGCGTGATCTGGCAGGTGTACGACTGGTACCTTGAGCCCAATGCCGGTTATTATTTTATGCAACGGGCATGTGAGCCGGTGCATATCCAGCTCAACCTGGATGATTCCGTAGTGGCGATCGTGAACCGGACGTATCAGCGGCATACGGGTCTGCGCTATGAAGCGGAAGTCGTAGGCATGACGGGCCGGAGCGTTTTCAAACAGGGAGGCCGGGCGGATATCGATACCACCGATGCCAAAGAGGTCTTGTCGTTGCGGTCGGCGCTCGCCTCGACACAAGGTATCTCGTTCGTGTTGCTGAAGCTAAAGGATGCGACCGGCGCTACGCTTTCGCAGAACGTATATTGGATGTCGCCGGGTCATGACTTCGCCGACTTGCGCGCGATGCCCCCGGCGCGGGTGAAAACCGCGGTGATACCTGCCGGGAACAAGGACGGCTATTCTTACTGGTCGATACGCTTCACCAACACTTCTTCCACGCTTGCCTTTTTTCTCAATCCGCAGGTCATCGCGGATGGCGAGGAAGTGTTGCCGAGCTATTGGAGCGACAACTATTTCTCTATCCCCGCGGGCCAGAGCGTAACGGTAAAGGTCAGCTGTCCGCGGATCGTACTCGGCAGCCGGACACCGCAGCTGCGGCTGGAGGGATGGAATATCGGGGCGCAGACAGTGCCGCTTACTCCGTAAAAAATGCACATATGAATAAAATTTTCTTTTTCATGAGCTGTTTGCTCGTGACAGGTTCGCTTTGCGCCCAACACCCGGTGGGCATCTTCGAAGATCATCTGGATATCGGCCACCCCAAACTCGCGGGCGACGCCGCCTATGATCCCGCCACGCAAAGCTATTCGCTAAAAGGCGCGGGTGACAACATCTGGTTCAACCGCGATGAATTTCAATTTGTCTATAAGAAGATCAGCGGGGATTTTATTTTAACCGCGGATTTTGCATTTACGGGGGACACTTCCGGCGCCATAGGCCATCGCAAGACCGGCTGGATGATCCGGGAATCTACGGATGAGGGTGCGGCCAGCGCCAACGCCTGCAAGCATATCGACGGACTGGTCGTCCTGCAGTGGCGGCCCTATCGGGGGATGTATATGCGTGACCCGGAAGAAGAACGCTTCTATCCCAAGAAAGGAGGGCAGACCATCCAGCTCGAAAGGATCGGCAAGACGATCACCATGAAGATCGCGCATCCCGGCGAGCCCCTGCAGCTTGTAGGCACATGTGAAACCGAAGCCCTGGAGAAGGACGTGCTGGTGGGGCTCTATATCTGTTCGCATGACTCCGATCATGTCGCAAGTGCGCGCGTTTGGAATGTCCGGATCGACAAACCGGTGAACTATCCCTATACCTCGAACCCGCATGCCGTGCAACCTGTCCTCCATGATGTGTTGGGGAGCCGGCTCGAAATACTCGATATAGCCGATGGCAGCCGGCGCGTGATCCATGAGGCGCCGGGGAGATTCGAGGCGCCCAATTACATGCCCGATGGGAAGCGGCTGTTGTTCAATCAGGATGGGTCGCTTTGGACCATTTCAACTAACGGGGGGACACCCGAGAAGCTGAATACCGGCAGCGCGGCTAAGATCAACAACGACCATATGATCTCTTTCGATAAGAAGATGCTGGGCATCAGCAACGGCCATGCCGATGGCGGCTCCTATGTTTACGTCCTGCCGCTGGCGGGAGGGGAACCGCGACAGATCACCGCGGAGACACCTTCGTATCTCCATGGCTGGGCGCCGGGCGGCAAGGAACTGGCCATCGTCGCGAAACGAAATGGGTCGCCTAATTACAATCTCTACAGGGTCTCGGTCAAAGACAGCCACGAGGAGCTGCTCACGCCAGGGAATCGCACCCATGTGGATGGTCCGGAATATTCGCCCGACGGAAAATATATCTATTACAACGCCAATGTCACCGGGACGATGCAGATCTGGCGTATGCATCCCGACGGATCGGACAAGGAACAGCTGACTTTTGATGACTACCACAACTGGTTCCCGCATATCTCACCCGACGGAAAATTCATGGTCTTTATCTCTTTTCCTATGGACATCGACCCCGATGCTCACCCTTCTTACAAGGATGTGATGCTGCGATTGATGCCGCTCACTACACCGGGCGGGCCCAAAGTCATCGCCTATCTCTATGGTGGTCAGGGCACACTCAATGCGCCATCGTGGTCGCCCGACAGCCGGCATATCGCTTTCGTCAGCAACTCCGTACCCTTGAGCCGCTGAACCGCCGTAGTCATTGATGTAGTGAAGATGTGGCGAAAACACGTGATATCGCTTGTTTAAGAAAGGATGATGTAGTGTTGATGTGGCAAAAAAATAGCAGTCGGAGGAGTTCAAATTTAGTTTTGTCAGAAATAAAAACGACTGCTTATGCCAAAGAAAAAAAGCGGGCTGATGAGAATAGGTTGGATTGCGGCCTTTCTTTTCTTCACCTGTACCGCATTTGCCCAAAATGTAGTAACGGGGAAGATCATCAACAAAACGGACAACACGCCCGTTCCCGGGGCGACCATTCAGGTTAGGGGCACAAAAGCCATGGTGCAATCGGATGCAAATGGTGGGTTTACTATCACACTTCCTTCCGCAAGCGGAACGCTCACGATCTCGGCGGTTGGATTCGCCACATTGGAGGTGCCTGTGACGGCCGGGACGCCTTTGGGCAATGTTTCATTGACGACTACCGCTTCTACGCTCAATGATGTAGTCGTCACCGGGTACACCTCCCAGCGGAAAAAGGACATCACCGGGTCCGTATCTATCGTCAACGTCGCCGAAATGAAGGCGAGTCCCTCCGGAAGTACCGAGTCGTTGTTGCAAGGGCAGGCTGCCGGGGTGACCGTTTTCTCGACCGGTCAGCCCGGCGGGAATGCCACGGTGTTGGTTCGCGGTATTACCTCACCGGGTAATTCGAATCCGCTGATCCTCGTGGATGGCGTGCCGGAACTCATGCATGACATCAACCCGAATGATATTGCATCCCTTCAGGTTCTGAAGGACGCCGGGGCGACAGCTATTTACGGTGTCCGCGGCGCCAATGGGGTCATCATCATTACGACCAAAAAAGGGAGTGGTAGCGTCAAGATAAATTATGATGCGTTTTATGGGACGCAAAGGCCGCTCAGCCATAGCTGGGATCTGGCTACGCCGGCGCAGATGGGCAGTGTCAAATGGGCCATGGCCTTCGACGATGGGAAAACCCCGAGCGATCCTCAATACGGCAACGGTCCAACCCCCGTCCTGCCTTATTACATTACGCCTACAGGCGCACCACAGAACGCTCCCAATACCAGCCTGGCGGATTATAACCTGTATTCCAATCATATTACGCTGGCCGATCGCAACGGCAACAACTGGTTCAAAGACATCTTTAAACCGGCCCCCATGCAGAGCCATAACATCTCCGTCGGCGGAAGCTCCGGCAAGTCCACCTATTTCTTTTCGTTCAACTACACGGACCAGGATGGCACCCTCATCGATACCAAGCTGAAACGCTATGGAGTAAGGGCCAATACCAGCTTCGCCCTGCTGGATGATCACGTCCATATCGGCGAAAATTTCTACGGCTTTTACAAAAGCAACCCGGGCTACCTCAACGCCCTGGGCGTCAATAGCACGAACTCTATCAACGCCGCCTATCAGATCCCCAACATCATCCCGGTACACGATATCGCGGGCAACTATGCCGGCACCATTTCGCAGGGTACGGGCAATGCCGAGAACCCGGTTGCAATCCAGGAACGGCAAAAGAATAACATCAACCAGGACTACCATGTCGTCGGCAATGTCTTCGCCGATGTAGATTTTCTGCGTCATTTTACCGCGCATACCAGCATCGGCGGCGCGGCGGATTATACCTATAACAACGGTTTCGCTACCACACCCTATGAAAACGCGGAGAACAATACCGCCGCCAACCTGTACCAGGAGACCTGGGCGATGAACAACAGCTATATCTGGACCAATACGTTGAAATATAGCAATCAGTGGGGCGATCACAACCTCAGCGTATTGGGCGGCGAGGAATACATTTATCAGACCGGCAAGGCCAATCAAACGACCCGGGGCAACTACTATATCACGGATTCGAGCAATCTCACCGTCGACCCGAACCTCCTGACAATGAATTTCGGGTCACCTTCTACCCAGACGAACAACTCCAACGTCCTTCAGCCAAACTACAATAATTATCCAACCCCCTACCGGGTGGCGATCTATTCGTTCTTCGGCAGGCTGGATTACAATTTCGACGGAAAGTACCTGATCAGCGGTACTATACGCCGGGATGGGGCCTCCGTGTTCGCACCTTCCCAACGGTATGGTAACTTCCCCTCCGTAACGGGCGGCTGGCGCATCTCGCAGGAAAATTTCATGAAAAATATCAACTGGATCAATGACCTCAAGATCCGCGGCGGGTGGGGCAAATCCGGATCGCTCAGCGACATCAATCCCACCAACCCTTATACCTTATACGGCCAGCAGATTAACCAGTCCTTTTATGATATTAACGGAACCAGTACTACTCCCGCGGCCGGCCTGTATACCCTCCAATATGGCAACCCGGCCACTACCTGGGAAAAAGACATCCTCACCAATATCGGTTTCGATGCTACCCTGTTCCATAACAGGATCGATCTGAGCATAGAATGGTATAAGAAGCAGGTCGACGGGTTACTGTTCCAGCCGGTCTATCCGGGAACGAATGGCGCCGCTATCGATCCCTTTGCCAACTCGGGAGATGTAGAGAATACAGGGATCGATGCTGCGGTGACCTATCACGGATCCGCCGTCAACAACAATCTTAAATTCGACATCACCGGTACATTTACTTCGTATCAGAACAAGGTTGTGAGCTTGCCCGCCGGTACGCTGTATTTCAATGAACCTTTCGGAGCGCAAACGACTACGTCGAGGATCCAACCCGGCCACCCGCTTGGCGCATTTTACGGTTACCAGGTCATCGGTATCTTCCAAAACTGGACCGACGTGTATAAATCCCCGACACAAACCGATGCCGCTCCCGGCCGGTTCAAATACGCTGATGTCACGCACGACGGGAAGATCACTCCCGATGACCGGACCTTTTTCGGCAATCCGAATCCCAAGTTTACGGCAGGTCTGAATCTCAACGTGGCCTATAAAAATTGGGACCTATACGCTTTCTTCTATACTTCCATCGGCGCCAAGATACTCAACAGCGTCAAATCGTCAACGGACTTCCCGCAGACATTCGGCAACCAGGTGAGCACACAAATAGCCCTGCATTCGGCGACGCTGGTCAACGCCTCGGGCTCGCCGACGAACTGGCTGGATTCTACAGCTCATGTCGCCAACCCCGGCGCGAGCTCGCCGCTGCTGGAACAAAGCGCGAATTTCAGCAACTCGGCTGTCTTCAACTCCTACACCATGGAAAGCGGTTCTTTCCTCCGGTGCCGAAACCTGACGATCGGGTATACTATCACCTCCGAAGGCATCAAAAACCTTCATTTTGACCATATACGGGTTTATGCCCAGGCCCTGAACCTGTTCACGATCACCAAATATTCCGGGCTCGATCCGGAATTGAACCCGGGTACGAATGCCTCGTTCGGTATCGACGGCGGCGTATACCCGAATAATCAAAAGCAATACAACTTGGGGGTAAGTGTAACGATTCATTAATTAATTTTAAAAATATATTCAGATGTTAAAATCTTTTAAGTGGATAACGCTTTCAAGTGCCAGTGTGGTCTTACTTGCAGTCTTCATTTCCGCATGTGGGAATAAATTGAATATACAGCCGCAGGGAGCGCTTATCGTGAACAATGTCGCCACGAATTCCGGCGTTCAGGGCCTGTTGATCGGTGCTTATGCGCTGTTGTCCGGTGAGAACGTGCCCGGCGCCAACCTGGGAAATGGCAGCGCCGCATCGAATCGTGTCTATGGTACCCAATGCGCCGACGATGCCTATAAAGGCTCTACTCCTTCGGACCAGCCGGATGATATTCCCCTCATGACCTGGTCATTGGCGCAGGCAGGCACCAGCTCCTATCTCGACGAGAAATGGGTCGTCCTTTTCTCGGGTATCCAACGCGCAAACGATGTCATCCGAACGATGCGTCTGGCTACCACTATTGCTCCTGCTGACACGGTGGAATACGAGGCCGAAGCGAGATTTCTGCGCGGATATTATCATTTCGAAGGAAAGAAGATCTTCAACAACTTTCCTTATGTCAGCGAGCTCGTATCCTACGTCAATAACAACCTCGATGTCCCGAATTATTCCGGCGGCCAATACATTGATATCTGGCCGGATATCATAGCGGATCTCACCTATGCCGCGAATAATCTGCCGGGCACCCAGCCCAATATCGGCCGGGCCAACAAATGGGCAGCCATGGCTTATCTCGCCAAGGCCTATATGTTTGAGCATCGATACGACAGCGCCCTGTCTTTGTTGCAGCAGGTGATCACGAACGGGACCACGACCCAGGGTACGCCTTATTCTCTCGACCCCATATATGAAACCAATTTTAACCCTGCCACAAAGAACAGCCCGGAAAGCGTTTTCGCCTGCCAGGCATCGGTCAACGACGGGTCTTCAACCGCCAACAACGGCGGTAACGGCGATACGGGTGACGAGCTCGACTTCCCCTACAATCACGGTCCCGGCTGCTGCGGTTTCAATAACCCGTCATGGAACCTGGTACAGGCTTATAAAACAGATGCCAATGGCCTTCCCCTACTGGACGGAAGCTATAATAGCAGCCCATTGATCAGTGATCCTTCGGGCACCGCCTGGTCGGGCACCATCGATCCCCGGCTTGACTGGGTCGCCGGCCGGCCGGGTGAGCCTTATTTCGACTGGGGTATCATCGATACCACCTGGGTTCGCGACCTCGAAGACGACGGCCCCTTCGTTCCCAAAAAGAATTCCTATGCTAAAACCCAGCAGGGAAGCTATTCTTCTACGGAGACCGTATTCTGGGGCGCCGCCGAAGTCGATGCCAATAATGTCAATCTCTGCCGTTTTGCCGATGTTATCCTCTGGGCTGCAGAATGCGAAGCGCAAACCGGTAACCTTGACCAGGCGGAAACCTATGTCAATATGATCCGTAACCGGGCCGCGAATCCGGCAGGCTGGGTATATCTCAATGCAACCTACAATGCCAACACGGGCACCTATTCCCCGCAAACGACACCTGGCGGCAACTATCTGGTCAAGCCTTATCCGGCGGGCGCTTTTACCGCGCAGGGACAGGCATATGCCCTCAACGCCATTGAAATGGAGCGGCGGTTGGAGCTGGCCATGGAAGGCCACCGGTTCTTCGACCTGGCAAGATGGGATAACGGTACCGGCTCGATGGCTACTACTTTGAACAATTACGTCAGCGTCGAAAAGAACAGGACCGGATTTTACCGCGTCAACAGCGGGGCCTTTTTCACCAAAGGCGTTAATGAATTCTTTGCCATTCCGCTCAACGAGATCCAGGCGGAAAACGCAACTGGCACAGTTTACCTGAAGCAAAATCCAGGTTATAATTAAGTTTCTTCATGGTTACAAAGCAAAAGCAGATGGCCTTCGGGCCCCTGGCCGGTTCCTTCGGGAGCCGGCCTTTTTTTTGTACGTTTATAAAGACATACGCAGCTGCTGTTTCTGAACCAGTTCATCCACCGGGTCTTCCGTCGGCTGGCAGCGGTTACGAAGCGCATCCAGCCGATACGCCTCGCTAAGATTTTTGCCCTCGAATGCGAACTTACCGGAATGATCCACAAAAGAGACGCACTCATCACCCGCTTTGTTTTTATCGATGACCACAGCAATGCCTTCTCTTTCCAGGTTTTTCTCGAGTCCCTCCCAATCCGGAGTGCGGCCTGCCAGCGCCCATTCGATGGCGGTAGACAGACGTTCCCGCTGTGCCTCGCGAAAGGCTTGATTCAGTTCGAATTTCTCTTCCAGGTTCTTAAGCGTGGGCTTCAGGAGGAATCCGCTGGCTTTTAACGGCTTGCCGATCATTTTGCCGTTTTCGTCCAGCGCATGATATAAAAGACCACCGCCTTCGTGAAGCCGGGAGCCCTCTTTGCCGGGGTTGGCCGCCACATTGTATTGCTTGAGGATGGCATTGAATTCGTCCAGCGAGGTATAGCTATAGTGAACGACTACCGTGTTCAACACATCGCTTATAGCCCGTTTCAGGCCGGGCTCGCCATAAATGACGCGTTGCGCACGGTCTGCGGAGAATTCCTCCTTTTGTTCCTGTTTTGCGGCAAGGGGCCGTTCAAGCGAATACTCCTTTTCGAGTGCTCTGCAAAGGCGATGCGATTGGTAAAGCTGTGGTCGCTGTATATGGATGGGATTTCCATCGGCCCGAACGGCGACCGTCACGATATGCAGATGGGTGTGGCCCGCGTCATAGTGTCGATAGGCCACGTAAGGCTCGTTTTCAAATCCCATCCCGGCCATATACCGGTCTGCAAGCTGCGCCATTGTTTCATTACTCAGCAGTTCCCTTTTGCCAAAGTTCAGAGAAATGTGAAACCCATTTTCATAATATCGTTCGTCCAGCGAAGTCCGCTGACGAAACCGTTCGGTGATGTCCCTCCTGCTCAGATGATTCTGATCCTTGAGAAAATTTGCCGCCTTGATCATTTCGGCTTTTCCCTCGGTTATTTTGTATTCGTTATATTGAAGAGCGGTTATGGCGTTTTTTTTCAGGATGTGTGGCTGCATAGGTCGATGACTTGTATAAGATGTTTCTGGATCGATGATACCTTTTGTTCCAACATTTCTTTTTCGGAAACGGATAAAGTCTCCATCGATGCAAAAAGCCGCAGCTCCTTCATAAGACCCACTGCCATTTCGATAAAGTCGTCCAGGGAGTGGTTCCGATAGATCACTGTCACCGGCTCCCCAAGCAACAATTTGCGGGCATAGTGACTCTTTTTCTTATAGAGCGTGCGGCTGAATCCTTTCAGGAAAGACTCGTATTCGTCCGCCTGCATTTGCGTTCTGACGATGTGGCGCTTCATGTTTTTCGTAAATGTACACCCGGCCCAATGCGCTGCCTTTAGAGTCTGTTTGTGAGTCCAATCCCGCGCCTGGTGCTACCGCCCGCATCCATAAAATATCCCGTTCCCAAAGGGCGTCAATAGAGTATACCCCGTATACTTCAGGAGTTTTTTCATGAGGGAGGCCGATGGTTGTTCGTGTGGGTCTTTTTTATTCGCTTATACGTCAGTAGGATCAACGTCGAGCTCAGACATAGATGCAGCCCTATCGGAAATAAAATCGTTCCTGACTGCTGAAATGTCTTACCCAGAACAGCACCGACGATCACAATAAAGACAATTTCAAGTGGCTTCGTGTAGGAGTGCACGATCGTAAATAGAGCGCAGGAAATGAGAAGCAGCCAATCTCCGCGAAGGAGAAAAACATGATTAAAGGTATAGAATACCAGCTGGCGAAAAAACAATTCTTCGAATATGACACCGATGACGATGTTGAGCGCAAACAGCAAAAACACTCGGAAGGTGTCGGGAAGCGTCTCTTGGGGATAGCCGAACAGTTGGGAGCTTTCAGCGCTTTTAGCGTTGAAGCGTCCGATACCTAAAAACGCCATGATTACGGGAACATAGAACAACGCGGTGAAGCCGGAGAAAATTCCTGGATCTACTACAATACCTCTACCGAGGCGATCGAAATTCAGTTTGCCGAAACTTTCCGGGGCTAGTACAAAAAAGAAAGATAAAAGGATGAGCTGTTCTATAATCTGTCTAATGTAGGACTTGCGGGCCGTTAATTTTTTCCCGGGTATTGCCGAACTAATCCTAATAGCTATTGGATAAAGCGTAAGCACGGAAACAAAAAGGACTCCCTTTAGCATTGTAGAAAATTTATTCGAACACCACGGTCTTATTTTTATACACCAGCACCCGATCCTCGAACACCAGGCGGAGCGCACGTGCCAGGACAGCACTCTCGACCTCCTTACCCGCCTTCACCATATCCGCCACTAAAAAGGAATGATTAACCGGGACGATCTGCTGTGCGATGATGGGCCCCTCGTCCAGTTCTTCGGTCACAAAATGAGCCGTGGCGCCGATCAATTTGACACCTCGTTCGAATGCCTGCCGGTACGGATTAGCGCCGGCGAAAGCGGGCAGGAAAGAGTGATGGATATTGATGATCCTGGATGGGAAATTCGTTATAAAGACCGGAGACAAGATACGCATAAATTTAGCCAGCACGATATAATCAGGCTGATAGCCGAGCAGGACATCGATGATCTTTTGTTCAAAACGTTCCTTTTCCAGCTCCTGGTGGGAGATATGGGAAAAAGGCACTTCAAAACGCATGCAGATATCCTCAAAAACCGGATAGTTACCGATGACGCATTGGACAGACGCGCCTAGCGTCTTGAAATGATGGCGCACCAGGATATCGGCGAGACAATGATATTCCTTCGTCACCAGCACGGCGATCTTTTTCTCCCCGCCCGGGTTGACCAACACCACGGCATCATCTGGAAGGACGGCTCGAAGCCTTGGCTCCAGCCCGGCCCCGGGCGCCTCTCTATCCACTTCCACCCGGATAAAAAAACGATTTTCCGTAGAGTCGACATGCTCACGCAAGGAAACGATATTTAGTCTTTCCTCCGCCAGTACACCCGAGATTGCAGCAACCAGGCCTACCCGGTCCCTACATTGAATAACGACGATCATCCCTACAAGTTAGTAAACTCTCGCCCAATTCGCACTGCGGGTCTTTGGCAGCGGGGAGCGTCTTGTTAAAAATGCTCCGTTTTAAAAAATACAAAAAAAGCCTTATTTTTTCGCCATGAAGCGAATGCTAACCCTGCTGATCCTATGTCTGACATGCCTCTCCCTTTTTTCTCAGGGAACCGACTCGACTTTCGAGTGGAAGGCACCCAAAAGCAGCCCTCAAAAAAGCGGCTATAAGCTCATCGCCTTTCTGGACTCCCGGCAAGATACGTCCTGCGTGGGCAGCTATTCCCTTGAAACGGGGGCCAGACCCACAAAACTTGTCCTGAAGACGCCCGTCGAGCCCCAACTGGAAGCAATCCTGAATGCCTATTCGGATGCCTCATCGGGTTTCGGCGCGCTCCTTTTTCAACTAAAAAGATTCTCTTTCGCGGAGACTCAAAGGACCGTGTATACCTATCTCTCCGCGACCCTATATGCTCTAAAGGACAACGGCTATGTGCCTTTGCTGGACCTGGATACCACTCTCGTGATCGACGGACCGGTGAATTTTGAGCCCGCCCTGGCTGCAGCCAGCAATGCCGTCATCGACGATTTTATCGCCCGGGGAATCGTGCTGACGCCGGCCGATACCATCGTGTACAGTTATGAGGATGTCCGGCATGTCGACAGTCTCCGCAAACGAAAGCTGAGAGTTTACAACACCAGTGCCTACACCCAAGGGTTTTATAGCAACTACACCGCTTTTAAGAATCAGACACCCGATCTGCAGGGCGAAGTCAAACTCAGGAGTGATAGCAACATGGCCATAACGCTCCATAGCGCCGGGTGGACAGAGCCCAGAGAGAAGAAGCATATTTTTGCTGTCGTTTACAAAGGCGTTCCTTATGTCGTAACGCATTTTGGCTACTATCGCCTGCAAAAAGTAGGCGACGATTTTTACTTTGATGGTCGCCTGAATGTCGCGGGTGCTCCGTCGAATCCGTTTGGGGTTTTTTCGGCCAATGCCGGTAGTCCGGACAAGCGGAATTACCACGTGCTCATCGATTACAGGAATGGGGAATTCATTCATCTGAAGGCGCCGGAATAAAAGCATAAAACAGGACACAGAGGTGTGCGAAAACGGACAATCAATAATACAAGTAAATCGCAACCCATTGATTATTAAGATGTAAAAAAACAGGTACTTTTCTAGCTACTGTTCTGGTGTTTTCTAAAACCAAGAACATGTTCAAAAGCTATCTCCTCCTTGCCATCCGTCAGCTTCGTAAGAACCGCGGCTACACTCTGATCAATGTTGCCGGCCTCGCTATGGGCATGGCTGCCGCGCTCGTTATCGGCATCTGGATCACCGGAGAATTCGCTGTAGACAAATCCTATCCCGACCGCGCCCGCATAGTGGAGATCATGCAGGACCAACGACCGGAGGGTACGCCAGCGGGTTCGCCCATAACGTACAGAGGATATACCGTCTCCTCGGCCCTCGAGCCCTTTCTGCAAAAGGATTATAAAGACATCTTTGCTGAAACGGCGATGTTCGAATGGCCCCGTGACTGTGTGCTGTCCAACGGTGACAAAAACATTTCCCGCCAGGGATCCTGGGTGGGATCTAGCTTCCCGACCATCTTCGGCTATCACTTCCTCGATGGGAACGCGGAGTCGCTGCGTGATCCTTCCACGGCGCTGATCTCCCGGTCCACCGCCATCGCTCTCTACGGAACCGAAAAGGCAGTGGGTAAAACCTTTAAATACAACAACCAACTTTTGTTCACGGTCGGGGGCGTCTATGCCGATCTGCCCCAGACCTCTTCCTTTCATGACATCGACTTTTTCACACCGATCACGAACAAAGCGATGGATTTCCTCACCCGCAACACGGATTTCAATAACCATAGCTGCCGCATCTTCGCCCGCCTCGCCGGCAATACCACCCCCGAAGGGGCCACAGCCCGGATAAAGGATCTTTGTACCCCTTTTGTCAAGCATAACATCGAGACCTATACCGTGTTTCCGTTTGATCAGCTGTACCTGCACTACGACGAATCCGGCAACGCCGCCGGAGGCGGGCGCATCGGCTTCGTCCGGCTCATCGGGATCATTGGTATCTTTGTCTTGTTGCTGGCCTGCATCAATTTCATGAACCTTTCTACGGCCCGAAGCGAAAAGCGGGCAAGGGAAGTCGGTATCCGCAAAACGCTGGGCTCGCTGAGAACCCAACTCGTCTCGCAATTCCTGGGCGAGTCCCTTCTTGTGGCCTTCCTCGCCTTTGTCCTTGCAATCGGCCTCACCGAGCTAAGTCTCCCGGTGTTTAGCCAGCTCTCCGGCAAACCCATGGCCCTTCCCTTTACCAGTCCGATCTTCTGGGCCCTTTCCCTCGCCATCACGGTGATCACGGGTCTGCTGGCCGGCAGCTATCCGGCGTTCTATCTGAGTGGATTCCGCCCTGTAAAGGTACTCAAAGGTGCTTTCAAGGCCGGCAAAGGCGCAAGTCTTCCGCGAAAAATCCTGGTGGTAGCCCAGTTCTCCATTTCGTTAAGCCTGATCATCGGCACCCTCGTCGTTTTCCGGCAGGTCCATTATGCCATGGACCGGCCCGTGGGCTATGACCGCGCCGGGCTCATCAATATTCCTGTCAACACGGATTCGCTGGACCGCCATTATGAGGCTCTCCGCACGAGTCTGCTCAACACCGGAGTAGTGGCTGGGGTGGCGAACGCTTCCACGCAACTCACAGCGTTTTACCAGAATAACTTTATGGAGTGGCCGGGTATGACCGAGGAGCAGAAAAACATCTCCTTCCGCGATATCGATGTCAACGCCGATTTCGGTCCGACCATCGGCTGGACAGTATTGCAGGGCCGTGACTTCTCCCGGGCCTATCCAACGGACAGTACAGCCGCCGTCGTCAACGAGTCGGGTGCCCATGCCCTTGGATTTAAGGACCCGATTGGCAAAACCTTCCGATATAATAACGCCCTCTGGACGATCATCGGGGTAACAAAGGACATGATCTCCAACAGCCCCTATGACAAGGTCCAACCCGCGGTATTTCTGGGTGACGGTGGACACTCCGTGGACATCATCCGCCTTAAACCCGGAGCTCCCATCCGTACCGCGCTCACTGCGATCGAAGCCGTGTATAAACAATACAATCCCGCCAGTCCCTTCATCTATCATTTTAACGATGACGATTATGCGCAAAAGTTCGTCACGGAAACGCGGATCGGCAATCTGACCACGGTCTTCTCAGGCCTGGCCATTCTGATCTCCTGCCTGGGTCTCTTCGGTCTCGCCTCCTTCGTCGCGGAACAACGCACAAAGGAGGTTGGCATCCGCAAGGTCCTCGGCGCCGGCGTCGTGGATCTCTGGGCGCTGCTATCGGGGGACTTCCTGAAACTCATCGTGCTCTCGATGGCGATCGCCATGCCCTTGATCGGGCTGGCCATGAACAAATGGTTGCAGAATTACACGCTCCACACCTCCCTGTCGCCCTGGATCTTCGTCCTGGCCGGCGTGGGCATGCTTTTAATCACGTTATGTACCGTTAGCTTTCAGGCGTTGAAGGCGGCGCTGATGAATCCCGTTAAAAGTCTCCGGACAGAATGAGGTTCGGATCAGTGGAATTAACTGTTTTCCCCGATGTATTTGTCATAGCACTTCGCCCATAGCCAATGGTCGCCATCCTCATAACCTTCATGCTGACACGTAGGGTAATCTGCTATCGTTTGCCCACATGTTTCGCAATGCTCACGGTCGGGCCACCAATCTTCCGGCGGATGCGGGTTATTTTCATTCATGAGCTGTTGTTGATGATTCTAAGCGATTTGTGTAAATTAGCGAATAGCTGTGCTACAGTACTAAGAAATTAATTTACAGATTAAAACCCCACTTGTGATCTATCAACCAGGCGACTGCATTGTTATTCCAGCTTTCAACAAAGGGTATAACGTTGTTTACGTTACAGGCGGCGATGACCACTCTTATCATCTTGCATTTCTCAATTATCAAGGGCCGACACCGCCGACAGCCGAGTATTTCGATACCTGTTTGTTCCATGTTTCTACGTTTGGGTCGGAAGAACAGACACATGCCGCATTTGATGTTGTTACAATAGCGCAGACGTTGCTTCACGACGCCGGAGAAGCGGCCTTTGCATCGCGGCTTGATTTATCCGGGATGATTGGCCTAATTGGTTTAACCCAGATGGAAGAATTCAGCGATATTGCTGCATATTTTGATCAGCACTATGCAAAGCCCGACGCTCAGCTTGGGCAGGATCCGTTTATGCCTTTCAAACGAGTCCTGATGTCAATTGATGAAATCAGAAAAAGAGCTACCCCTGTTAACCCATTTCCAACGGTAAAACTTTACCAGCAGAACCAGGGAGCACTTCACTTCTGGCAGATATATGGGGTACCGGATCCGGCGGTTCTTGTTGTTAGCTGGGGGAAATTGGGGCAACATGATGGATTTGAAGAAATTACTGGGGGTGGTCTGAATGCTTTAAAAGAGAAATATAAGGACCTCATCGAAGAAAAGAAATTGCAGGGTTTTAGTGAATGGTCTACTTATAAGAATATGATTTTGCAATTTGAAACTGCTGGCGAATGGGGCGATACAGATGATCTTACGTTTAGGAACCAAATCTGGGAAAGTTTGAATGAACGGCTATTTTGGACCGGCAATGGCGCCGTTTCTGGTGGCGATATCGGTTCGGGTACAATCAATCTTTTCTTTCGCGCAATTTCTGCGGACTCCGCTGTAAATACTATTAGTAATATGCTCTTAGAAAAGAAAATAGGTAGTCGCTACCTCGTGGCAATTGAACACGATGCCGAGTCGCCTACGAACGATATAAAGATCATTTATCCCCCTGATTATTCGGGTATATTTAATTATTGATCAGTACAACTTAAAGATCAGCTCCTCAATTGTTCTTGCGCTCGAAATGCCCTCTTTTGAGAAATGTCGGCTGAATAAAATTCAGACATTTTGAGTTTTCGGCGGAATTCGATATTTTGTTTTAAATGGACGACTCGGATAAAATAATACAAGAGCTGCACATTGAAGCTGCGCAGTTATTAGCTCAAAAATGTAGCGACGAGGCTATCGTTTCCGCTCTAATGAAGAGAGGAATTCACGAGCACTACGCGGAAACCATTTTGCAAAATGCGAAGGCAGACAAATCTGACAAGAAGGAATTTTATAGCCATTTATTGAGCGGGCTCTTTATTTTCGGCGCTGGTTTAGCCACGTCAATCGTATCTTATTTCTATACCCTTCCCGGAGGGCTGTACTTTGTCTTTACAGGAATAATGGTTTATGGGATTTTTGCCATTACACGTGCTTTCATAATATTTAAGAAATAAACGGTGCGGGCGTTAGAAGGTATTTTCTGCATTATGCCCAATAATGCATCGGCTTCCAAAGGCTAAAATTAGCCTCAAAACTGTCTTCTGGGTTAAACCTGCTTAGGCAGTTATTTTATATCCTTTACCATGCACATTCACAATCTTAACAGACGGATCAGCGCTTAATCTCTTCCGGAGTTTGGATATCAAAACGTCCACATTGCGGGTGATCACAACAACACCGTCATCCTCCCAGATCTCTTTCATCAGCAGGTCCCGCCCGACCACGTCGTTCTGGTTTGACACAAGTATACTTAATGCTTTCGCTTCTTTAACGGAGAGCTCGATGATTTCGCCGTAAAGGCTAAGAATTCCTTTTGATTCGAAGAATACAAAATTCCCCAGCTTTTTATAATCAATGACAGCAGGAACGGGTTCGATTTGACCTGATAGCGATTCATCAACCTTTTCCTCTAAACGTCTCTGGGGTTCTGAAATTCCATTCCGTCTCCGAGCGATATAAAACCCTGCAAAAACTATCGGGATAAATGCAAGCAGAAGCCAACTGTAGTTAAATGATTTATTTTTTGCGGGAAATGAAATCTCAATTACATAACAGCCTTTTTTCTGGTGGCGCCCCCGGCAGGGTTTCAAATCGCCACGGGCTGTATTTACTTCATAGGCAAAAATCGTCTGGTTTTGGTCGCAGCCATTTACGCTTACCGTATAATCTCCCGGCCAATCCGTTTTTGCGAGCTGCTGATGCACTATGCTCGTTAACGTATCGGGGGAGAATTCGAAACTATTCTCAAAAGAAATCCGGTAGATGTTATCGTTGACCGTTTGAATTGGCAATACCCGGGACGTCGAATCTTTGGAATGAAGCAACACCTGGTGCCCGATCATACGAAGCACAATCTCCAGGTGCTTATCAGGATGCTCTGTTTCCTTTTTTACAAAGGCCATAGCCAAGGCTATCAGTGACACCGAAAGGATGGCGAATAAGGAATATCGCTTCATATCGATGAAGTTAAAGCGGTATTGCTAATGTAAATCGATTTTAAACAGTATTTACATTGTTTTACAACCTTTTTACAGGTTTTTAGACCGCGCTGACAGAATAACGGATAGGTTTGTCAAATATAAAAACAATGATGATTGAAGAATCACCCAAAAAAACTTATAGCTATGAAATTTTATATCCTTGCTTTTTTGCTCCTTTTCACGGTTTCGTCATGTTCTCTTCTCCCGGATAGCCATCCAGACCCGAAAGCTGGAACTGCAAAGATCATTTTTAGGTCTACAGATGGCGGACAAACCTGGCAGGACATCGGAAAAGAGCTGCCCGATAGTTTGCGCATAGATAGTATCCGGGGAAATAGGATCTTGGCAAATGATAAAGGGCTGTTTTTAAAGCTTGGAAACGGACTCTATCACAGTGCACCAAATGCCGCAGCTCCTTTTTGGACCAAAGAGATTCTCCCTGACGAACATAGCAGCATTGCCCCCGGTAAGTCCGGGATAATTGTCCACAATTACTGGGCTGTAACCTGGAAAGAAACAAACGGAACGAGTGTATGGTCGACGATGTTCGAAAATTTTCAGGGAGGTCGAATGAGCGCTTTTGAGACTCCCAGAGGTGCAATTTTAATCGGCACGGACAGAGGCCTTTTTAAAACCGCCAACAATGGAAAAAGCTGGAAACTTGTCCATACCGGAGGCTTTGTGGGGAATTTGGCAGAGTCGAATGGCGTGCTGGTTGCGGTCAGTTTGAGAACGATAATAAGATCGGTCGATAATGGCGAAACCTGGACGGCGGTGGACAGCGGGGACGGGGTGGCTTTCGATGTAAAACAGTTCAGAGGTGGATTCGTTGCTATCACTGCTAGTTCAGAGTCGGATACCAGAAGACTAAAGACATCCTACGACGGCGGCAAAACCTGGCAGCCCATTGACGCCCGCCCTCAGAACAAAATTGTTATTGATTCAATAGGTCGGACCTGGAATGATCGCCCTCGTGTGCAAGCCTTCATGACTCCAATTATCCAGGTTGGTGAAAACTTCTTTTGTGCTTGTCGTGACGGCATTTTCAGATCATCAGACAAGGGGAAAACATGGGAAATATCACTTCCTTCTGTAAAAGGTAAGGTCCTCCATTTATTTGTTTCAGGCAACGTGATCTATGCCATGCGCAGCAAGGGTGGATGCTGAAGGGAAATCTAGTAACATTTTAAGTTACTGGCAAAAATGAAAAAGGCCGCCTAAGCGACCTTTCTAAATGATTGAACTTCAGCTCCCCTGTTGAAGCGGGATATTTAATGTTGACTACAATAATCAACATTATGAACACGAGGACCATCACCTTATTACCCAAAGCCCAAAAGGTTCTTGAGCAATTAGGCGAGCATATTAAACTCGCACGGTTACGTCGCAAACTGTCTGCAGAGCGAGTAGCAGAGAGAGCCGGCATTAACCGAACTACGTTATGGAACATAGAAAAAGGTATGCCCACAGTCAACATAGGCGCATATTGTCAAGTTCTATTGATATTGGGGCTATTGGAAGACTTGTTAAAAGTCGCTGCTGACGATGAACTTGGTCGCCGGCTTCAGGACGCCGATATAATCGTTAAAAAACACGCCATGCCCTTTGGTTAAAGAGTTGATACGCAGGAGGGAAGCAATACTTGCGCGACAACAGGAACGCAAACACCTGGAGCAACTATTGAGGCGCATTGCTTTTTCAATCGCTATCAAAAACTCGGATGACCACCTGCGCAATCATGGGTTTTTGCTTACAGATGCAGGCTGGCAGACTGTTAGTAAGTGGCCTGCATTGGCAGATAAATATCAGATCTCCCGCCAGGAGTTTATATTCCGGTGATGGTACCCCCTTGTTCCGGAGCATGGTAACCCCCTTTAAGAGAAGGCCCAAAAGAGAAAGAGCGGTTGAAGGGTTCAAAGATAGGAGTTGGGAGTAAAAGGCTTTACT
>Ga0134126_10003057_pt1 | contig 20980 bp, 14 predicted proteins | sample KB31752_FD_96881 | JGI IMG/M metagenome (GOLD analysis project Ga0134126, IMG submission 96881) | Terrestrial soil microbial communities with excess Nitrogen fertilizer from Kellogg Biological Station, Michigan, USA - KB3-175-2 | ecosystem: Environmental > Terrestrial > Soil > Unclassified ... | reverse complement strand
TCTTCAAAACCGGCGCTCGACACCTTCGCGGTGCCGAGGGTGTGTTCGACTCGCACACGCTTCCGCCAGTGATTCGCATGAACTCAAACGGTTCGGTTAGGCCTGCCGCCTCCGGATCGCAAAGGCCAATTGCGAAATCACGAATCACGAAATGACGAAGTCTGTGAAAAGCGCTCGCTCTTTATATACTCGTTAGATGAAGCAGATTGCGCAGTGGGCAATCGACACGGCCTCTAAGCGCGGCGCTACGTATTGTGACGCTCGCATCGTCAACGACCGCCAGCGGGCGCTCGCCACTAAGAACGGCAAAATTGGCCATGCTGCTGATTCCGAATCGCTGGGCATCGGTGTTCGCGTGATCGTCAACAATGCTTGGGGATTCGCATCGACTGACGACCTCTCCCGTGAGTCGGTGGAGCGAACTGCTGCGCGCGCGGTGGAGATTGCGCGCGCATCGTCGCGCGTTCAGCAGCATCCGATTCGCCTTGCACCCGAGAAGGCGGTCACCGCCAAGTGGACTAACCCATACAAAATCGACCCTTTCAGCACTTCGATCGAGCAGAACCTTGCGCTGCTGATGGCGTGCGACAAAGAGCTGCGTTCCATTTCGGGAGTCACACTGGCCGAAGCGCAGATGACGCTTCGCCGCTACGAGCAATGGTTCCATTCCAGTGAAGGCTCCGACATTCATCAGACGCGCTTCATCACTGGCGCCGGATATGACGCCTATGCCTTTGCGGGAACCGAGATTCAGAAGCGCTCCTATCCCAACTCCTTCGGCGGCCAGTATCAGAACAAAGGCTACGAGTTAATCGACGAGCTTCACCTCATCGAGAACGCGCGCCGAATCGGGGAAGAAGCCGTGGCGCTGCACAAGGCCGATCAGTGTCCGGAAGGCAAGTTCACCATTGTCCTCGGCTCTTCCCAACTCGGGCTCCAGATCCACGAGTCGGTCGGACATCCTATCGAGCTCGACCGCGTCCTCGGCATGGAAGCCAACTTCGCCGGTACGTCGTTCCTTACCATCGACAAGCTACGCAACCTGCGCTACGGAAGCGATCTCGTCAACGTCGTAGCAGATGCGACTGAAACGCATGGTCCCGGATTGGGAACCTTCGCTTACGATGACGAAGGGGTTCCGGCACATTGCACGCCGATCATCACCGATGGCCAGTTCACCGGATATCTCTCCTCGCGCGAAACGGCACATACCATCAACGAGCAGCGCTCGAACGCCACCATGCGCGCCGAAGGTTGGAATAGGATTCCGCTGATTCGCATGACCAATGTCAGCATCCTTCCCGGAACGAAACCGCTCACGCTCGATCAGCTCATTGCCGATACCGATCACGGCATTTACATGGAGACCAACCGCTCCTGGTCGATCGACGACAAACGCTACAACTTCCAGTTCGGCTGTGAGATGGGCTGGGAGATCAAGAACGGCAAGCGCGGACGCATGCTGAAAAATTCCTCGTATTCCGGAATCACCACCGAGTTCTGGAATTCGATGGACGCCATCTGCTCCCGCGACCAATGGCAACTCTGGGGCACGCCTAACTGCGGCAAAGGGCAGCCCATGCAAACCATGGGCACGGGCCATGGCGCCGCTCCCGCGCGCTTCCGCAACATCGCTGTCGGCAGCGCCTACAAAGGAACCTAGGATCCGTATCGCGTCAGTTCTTCTATGGGAAAAGTGATTTGCAAGCAGCAACTGTTCCTGTAGACTCGCCCGAAGCCTGATCTGGCTCGGCCTGGCCTTGCTCAACTCGCACCCTGCATGATTCATCAACGACAAATTGCAAAGAGAGGACTCGATCTACTGATCGCTTCCATAGCGATCGTGCTGACAATTCCCATAATGGTCGTTGTTGCTCTGTGCGTCTGGTGGACTATGGAAACGCCGATTCTGTTTCGCCAAAGGCGTCCCGGCCTAAATGGAAAGCCGTTCACGATCCTGAAATTCCGGACGATGAAGACCGGCGAGGAGTGCGACGCAAAGAGGATCACCCGCTTGGGAGCCTTCCTGCGCCGAACCAGCCTCGACGAATTGCCCGAGCTATGGAACGTGATCCGCGGAGAAATGAGCCTCGTAGGACCGCGACCGCTCCTGATGGAGTATCTCGACCGCTACTCGCCAGAGCAGTGGCGTCGACACGAAGTACTGCCCGGAATCACCGGATGGGCACAAGTGAATGGCCGCAATGCTCTCCCGTGGGACCAGCGCCTCATGCTGGACGTGTGGTACGTCGACCATCGCAGCTTCTGGCTCGATGCCAAGATCCTTTTTGGAACTCTCCCTTGTCTCTGGACCCGACATGGCATCCGCCACGGCGAACACGCGACCATGCCGCAATTTCTGGGAACTCTCGAGCCACAAGCTTGTGAATTCGAGCACCGTTCGACAATTGACTAGGGTGAGGAGCTACCGGCTGGAGTGGAATGAATCCGGGCAAGCCACATGCACTGCCTTTATTCCCATAATGGGAATTAGAGCGGCCTGCAAAGGGGTTTTGTCCAAATCGAGGTTTTCAAAGACTATTCGCTGACGGCAGCGCCAGTGGCAATCGCCGCTGCGGATTCATCAGGAATCTGGCCCTTACCCGAGCCCTGCAGCAGACGGTGGTGAATGCAGTACAAGGCGAGCTCAAGCCGGTCGGAAACGCCTAATTTGTCGTATACCTTGCGCAGATAGTTCTTCACCACCTGCTCGGTCGTACCGATTTCGTTGGCGATTTCTTTATTGCGCATTCCCTGCGTGACGCAGGAAATGATGAGCAGTTCTTTATCCGAGAGTTTCGTTTTGGGACGCGGCGAGGTGAGCTGCGCGGCCTGCGCGCGATAAGCTTCGATCACCCAGTTGACGCTCTGGTTGTCGATCCACGTCTCGCCGGCAAAGACTTTGCGCACGCACTTCACCAGCATCTCCGGCGCGATATTGCGCGGCAAGAGTCCACGCACACCGCGACGGAAGTATTCGACCGTCGTGTCCTCATCGTTTTCCGGCGAGAGCACAATCACCTTCAAATGCGGCGAACGCTTCAGAACTTCGCCGATTGCTTCCGGAGAATTGGGAGAAATCGAGGCTTCAAATAGAAGCACGTCAGCGGGAAACTTGGAGACCGCAGCCAGGACCTGGCCAAGATTCTCCGCCTGAGAAACCACACGAATGTCGTCTTCGAGCGCGAAGATCTTCTTTGTGCCTACGCGATAGATCGCCTGCGTGTCGGCCAGAATGACGCGAATCGTCGGCAGGCCGGCTAAACTCTTGTCGGCGCCATTGGTGGCGACGGATTCCTCTTCGCGCTGAGGTGCTGAATTGTCTGGCGATTTGGAAGCGCCGCTGCTGCTCATGATTTCTATCTACTGGGAGCGATCGAAATGGTATTCGTCAATGACTGCTGCTACTGCCGTCCGATCGCCGTGTTTGGAGCAGCGTACCACACGTCCAGTACATTTCACTATCACATCGGTTGCCGTACCCAGAACGTTTGAGGGCATGGAAATGCTGAAGTCGATGATCGAGCCGATCTCGAGCGCAGCGTCCATGTAAAAGAGCACGCCGCCCGCCGAAATGTCCTCGGTTTGGCCGGGTACGCCGCCGGGCTCAGCTTGAACTTCAACCGGAAGCTTCAGAGGAAACCGAACTGAACTTCTTAATTCGTCCACGGTGAATCCTTGGGGGATGGAGTTGGCTGACTTTATATCTGCTGTCATCGGCTGCTTAAAGTTACCAAAGTACTACCCGGACCGCGCGAGAGGCCACATGGGACATGTACTTCCGGGTGTTCCCCTGCGTCGAACTTCCTCCTCTTCAGAATTTCGTTATCTCCGTGAAATTGAAGTTGTTCACCTTCATCGGAGGCACAACCATGTCGAACGACTCCTCGCCACTGGCCCGCACCGAGGTCCCCAAAGCTGCAACATTTTGCAACATATCTACGAGGCTTTGGTTGAAGCGGAAATTCCGCACTCCGCTCACCAGCTTCCCGTTCTCGATGAGGAAGGTACCATCGCGGGTCATGCCGGTAAGGATCTTCTCGTAAGGATCGACCTCGCGGATATACCACAGACGTGTGACGAGAATCCCGCGTTCGGTAGAGGTTACCATCTGGTCAACAGTCTGCGCGTCTTTGTTTCCGCCTTCGACAACGATGTTCATCGGCGCGTCGCCAATCTCGTTCGGCAGCGGGAATCCGTGGCCAGTGGGATTGATTTTCCCCAATTGGGAAGCCAGCTCCGATTTCCGCATCTTCTGCGCCGTAGCGCGGGAGTAGACCAGATTCTTGACGATTCCCTTCTCTACGAGGGTGATGCACTGACGCGGAATGCCTTCGCCGTCGAATGCCGCTCCCGACTGCAGAGGATGATAGACATCGTCGTAAATCGTGACGTTCTCTCCGAATAACTTCTTCCCAATCCGGTTGTTGAGAAATGATCTTTGCTCCAGCAACGCAGTGCCGCCGAAATCAAAGAACATGAAGCCGAGCAGGTCGAGCACCGCCGCCGGCTCCAGCACGACCGTGTGCTTCCCCGGCTGCACCTCGCGCGGATGAGCCGAACGCGAAGCCTTCTCCGCCGCAATCTCCGCCAGGTGCTTCGGATTCAGATTGGCAACATTCGGCGAGTTCGCCTTCTGCCATCCCGAGGAGTCGGGAGCGAGCATAGTGATCGAAACTTCCGAACTCGTCTGCCGGTGCACATGCATCACACCGCGCGAATTCACCAGCGCTTCTAGATGCTCGGACGTCGAGTAAATGCCGGCGGTGGTCTGGTTATGCTGCTTTGCGACAGCCACGATCTGCTCCACTGCAGCAGCCCGATCTTCCGGCTTGATCGCCGCGGTTTGCGCAAAATGGCGCTGCACCGGCTTCGCCTGCTTCGCTTCATCGGGCGTTGCAAGTGGAAGCAGGTCGGGATCCGATTCCTGTACCCGCGCAATCTGCTCGGCAGACTGCACAGCACGCTTCAAGCTCTCATCGTCAAGCTTGTTGGTGCTGGCCCGCGCCGTCTTGTGATCGAGCGCCACGCGAATCGAGACGACATATCCTTCCTCAGCCACGTTCTGATGAATGGTGTTATTGGCAAAGCGAGTAAGCGCGCTGCTGCCTCCACCAATGATGGCTTCCACCCCGTCAGCCGAGGAGAATTTCTTGATGCGCGAGAAGATGTCTTGAATGCGTTCTTCTGTGAGCATGACTGTTTATGGTAAATCCGAGGAGCTTCGCGTTGTCCAAAGCTGCATCAGTTGGTACCGTTCGCCGTAGCGAATGGGTCAAGGTGCCTCCGGCCTCACCCGTCCGCTACCGCGGACGGTACTGACGATGGTCAGCAGCGCGCAACCTGCTCATAAAGCTCGGTGTATCTCCAGCAGATTGAGTTACATCCCGCATGATCTGCCGCCCAACCAGCGTGGGGATAACGCCGAAATTTCCACGGCGTTACCCCCGGTTTTTCCACGGCGTTAACGCCCAGATTTCCACGGCGTTAACGCCAGCCGATAAGGGGTTAACGCCGCCGAATCGACGAAGGTTGCGCATCCTGAGTGCGCCTTAGGCGAATGAAAGACCTCCTGCGGGGCGCCAGAGTTGAAATATTTCCCGAGGTTCTTCGGCCATTCAGCCGATCCCGGTGCAACCGCTCGCGGTCGAACTGCAGCGCTGAACGCATCAACATCTTTTCCCATCTGCCGACGCTGAACTCGTGCGAACTTTTCTGCGTCATCTGCTTTGAATCCAAGCGCATGCGGAAATATGAGTAACAACAAAATGCAATTCTCAACCCTGAATTCGTTCAGGGTAACCCTGGGATTTCCTCAGGGTTACCCTGGGAAATCCTCAGCGTTACCCATCGCGCGATGGGTTGAGGTGGATATTGTGCAGGGTAGAAGATGGGTAAGATTGCTCCGTCGATTCTAAGTGCTCGGCACATTTGTAATTCCGAAGCAGTAATCTGCCAACAAACTCTATGAACCGTTTTTATGATAGTTACAAAGTCAGCCAGAAGCTATCGATATAACTTCCGACACAATAACTTCCGACACAAACTTCTAAAGCGAATCTCCGAATTGACAAACTCCACGTGAGTGCTCGTGGCTGTATAAGCTACCACTAATATCTGTGCTATCCCGAAATCGGACGGAAGTCAAGCGAACAGTAAATGCATTTCTGCAGCCTAGCTGACAGGCTGCGCCAGTATCGAATGTGGAATCCGATTTGCTCCGACCGCACGCCGCCTGCCATACCTCACTGAGTGAGTTGCGATCGACCAAGCGGGGGTGCAGCCGATCCCATTCCATTCTGATACACCGCTCTAACCTAGATGCATGCCCCAATACAGTCGACTACTCGTACCTTAACGCTTGCAGTGGATCAACGAGTGTCGCCCGTCGAACCGGCCCCCAGCAGGCGAGCAGTGCAACCGCGGAGAACAGTGCTCCAACAATCAGCAGCGTCGCGGGATCGCTGGGTTGCACCTCAAACAGGAAGGACCTGAGCACGCGCGATACGAGCATCGCTAAGACAACTCCAGCGAGCACCCCGCCGGCAATCAATTGAAGTCCCTCACCAAAAACAAGCTGGCGGATGTTCTTTTGCTGAGCGCCAAGCGCGCTGCGAATGGCAAGCTCCCGTTTCCGGGAAGCGACGGATAGCGACAGCACGCCATAAACTCCCACGAGCGTAAGAACGCTTCCGACCAGCGAAAACCCAATTAACAAACGCATCGCGAAAGTGCGCGACGCCAGTGAATCATCGCGAATCTGCTCAAGCGTCTTCACATTTTCGACGGCAGCGGTTGGATCGATGGTGTGCAGTTCGCGTTCCACGGCAACCACCACAGCGCGTGGGTCCGCGCTCGTCCGCACTACTAAGTGCTTGGAAAATGCAGTCGCCTGCCACAGCGGCAGATAGATCTCTGGTGACGCCTTTTCCGTGAGCTCGTCGGTGCGGCTGTTGGCGATTTCGCCGACAATTTCCATGCCCGGCTTGTCGCGGCCGCCCATCCAGATCTTCCGTCCTATGGCATCACCGCGTGGAAAAAATCGATTGACGAAAGCCTGGTTCACAATCGCGACCTTGGACGCTGTGTAATCATCGCTGGAGCGAAACTCTCTCCCCGAAAGCAATGCCACTCCCATCAGTTTGAAATAATCCTCTGTGACGGCACGCAGCGGCAGAGCGGTCTTGTCGGTTCCATTTACTGCAGGAGGCTGTCCTTCGATCTCCAAAGTTGCCGGCCAGTCATTGCCAGTCAGCGGAACGCCCCACGCAAACGCCGCGTACTCGACGCCGTGAAGCGCCGCAACCCTCTCCAGGGCCTGTCGGTGAAAACTAGTCCAGGTGGCGCGGCTCTGTACCTCAGTCACGCTCATCGTCAAAATGTGCATGATCTTGTAGCCCGAGGGGACCTTGGCGATATTCATCATCGTGCGGATCAATAGCCCAGCGCCAACCAACAGCGCCAGCGTTAACGCGGTCTGCGCCATGGTGACTCCCCGCAACAGCCGCCGCTCACGAATTCCAGCCGTTCCCGTGGGCCCGGAGTTCTTCAGGACTTCCATCGGCTGCAGCTGGAATGCTCGCCATGCTGGAAAAACTCCGGCGAGAATCGAAGCCAGGACGGCAACGCTCAGCCCCGATCCCAGCACTCCCCAGCCGACCGTCACGTTATCGAGCCGCGGAACGGCATGTACCGCAATCAACTTGAACAATTCCACGATGGCGAAAGCCAGCCCCACTCCGAGCGCTCCGCCCAGCACAGCCAGCAACAGGCTCTCGGCGAAAACCTGCCGCAAGAGAGCTACGCGTCCCATTCCGATTGCGCTGCGCACCGCATACTCCTGCTGGCGTTGCAGCCCCCGCACCAGCAGCAGTGCCGCCGTATTGCCGCACCCAATCAACAAGACCAGTGCAGCCGCTCCCAATAAGGGAAGGAGAATCCTTCTTCCGTCTTGATTCATCTCCCCCGTCACCGACTCAAGCTGCGGCGTAAACCCCGCGAAATCCTTGTCCGATTGCGCATCTCGCGCGGCGAGCACAGTCAGTTCCTGTTGTCCTTGAGCTTGCGATGTACCATCGCGCAGGCGCGCCACTAAGTTCCAATATGGATCTTTGAGAGATTTCGGGTCAGGGACTGCCGGGATCCAAAAATCCACCTTCGAATTGACGTCGTAATTCGGCTCCTTCGCCGCACCCGGCGAAGGCAGAAAGCGTACTCCCGGCTGCATCACTCCAATGACAATGGGCGGCACATCCCACCGGCTGATGCGTACTGTCTTACCTATAATTTGTGGATCGCCGCCGAAAACCCGCTGCCAGAACTCATATCCCAGCACAATGACTTTCGTCGGTCCTGGACTAAAATCCGCCGGCTCCAACCCCCGCCCGACAACGGCCTTCAGCCCCATGACAGGCAAATAGTCATTCGTAACGTACATGCCCTGCATCGATTGACTGCCGTCATTTCGGATTAGAAAATTGAAGGTCCAGCCGTATGCCGCGATTCCCTGAAAGGATTTTGCGTCCTTTTGCCATTGCTGCCATTGTTGCGCCGGCCAGCCGCGCGGGCTGTCCATCGCCTTGCCGTCCGTTCGCGCACTGTTGATCAGCACCAATTCCTGCGGACGCGGATATGGTGGCGGCGCCAGGAGCACGCCTTGAATCAAGCTCAGAACCGCCGAAGTCGCACCGATTCCCAGTGCCAAAGTGAGAATCGCAATCAAGCTGAAGCTCGGCTGCTTTAGCAGTATCCGAAGTCCGAATCGCAGGTCTCTCAGCATTTCTCGACCTTTCGTAAATAGTCTTCTGGAACACTTCTAGAAATTGGTCGAAAGCCCTAATCACCTGACCGAAAAGCTCGCCAAGTATCGATCGTGACTCTTTGACTCAAAGTTGAGCTGTCAGTTAGCTCGGAATCAGTCGCGAAGAAGCCTGGTTGCGCCATTCAATTTACATCTTCGACGTTTCCTCTAACAGAAGCCGGGTTCTATAAAAGGCGATGTCAAGAGGAAACACTTGTCCTGATCAGATGGGAACACAGTGCTCTGGCATCGAGCCCTGGTGGGGGATCTGCCGGGTGCCCCGCCCATTTCCCAATCTGGTACACGGTCTCGATGTGTAGGAATCGGGTGCCCCACTCTCGCGTGCACGCGAGAGTGGGGCACCCGACATGTTGAGAACAATGGAATGTATCAGAATGGGAACAGGGCGGGGCACCCGGCGCGTATACCTATACTAGTCTCACCCAACTTAAACCCAACACCTTTTCCAGCCCCGTGGCGAGAGATCGGTGTCTATATCAATCCGACGAGTGTATTCGTGCAGGGCACCAAAGGTGGTGGTCAGCTTTCCAACTGCACTCCCGGCTACTGAACAGAGAGCATGAAGATAACGCGTCTGATCGTCGGTCTCGTTGGCGCAGCTGCACTAGTTCTGGTTCTTTGCAGTTACCTCACGAAAAAGCGGGCGGGGCAGTTCATCGTGGAAATCCGCCATCTGGATGTTGGCTCGAACGACAGTGAGGCAGTGCTGGCTATAGTTCAGAACTTTCGATCGAGCCTCACGAACGAGAGCGGAAGGTGCGATTTAAACACGTGCTCTGTCGAGTTTTCTTTTCAAAACCCGCTGCTCAAGCTACTAAAGGTGGAACGGCGGTCGCGATTAGATGCAGTGCTTAGGGTTGAAAACCATCGAGTGGGGTACGTTTACATCACATTCGGCACCGGTGGCGGAGCCAAACCCCTCGTCTGTTGTGAACGTAATGGAATTCGCCGATTCTGTTCCTGGCGGATTTCGGCTCGATATCCTACCTCGGAATCACGATGGAGTTTCTCGAATCTTTGTAAGATTCGACAAATATGCATCCGATTCGGAAAGACAAAGCAGCTTGGATCTAAACCTATCCTGTCTGAACCGCCCGTTCAGGTGCCGCGATGCCTATGACCTAGCGCCCTCCTTACCAAAACGGCCCGAAGCACGAAGCTTGCTTCCAAACTCGGACGATTGACCTGCTCCCTAATGGCACGCAGGTGAGTATGATCTTGCACCGCGTTTTGAACGTGTCAGTTGGGCTAGAGCTTTAGCTCTTCGGCGAAGCCACGTTCACCTGCTGTCCATCCTCGAGCGAATCGGCTGGATTCACGATAATGCGGTCGGTGGGCTCGAGACCGCTTACGACCTCAACTGCGGTTCCGTAGTCGCGTCCGATGGTGATCGCTTTCAGATGAACCTTATTATCCGCATCGACAACGGCTGCGCGTGGACCTTCTGCGCGGAAGAGCAACGTGTTGATTGGGACTGTGAGGCGCGGGGCATCGACCTTGGCGGCGAAATGAACCTGGGCATAGGCTCCGGGTAGGATTTTGCCGTCCCTGTTTGGGACATCGATTTCTGTCAGCAGGGTGCGGGTTGCCGGATCGATGGCTTCTGAGGTTCGCACTACTTTGCCTTCAAATTCCTGTCCGGCATACTCGCGCTGCTCGAGGAAGGCTTTCATTCCGACTTTGATTGCCGGACTGTAGGTCTGAGGGACATTCACGTAGACGCGCAGAGGATCGACTTGCGCGATGTCGAAGAGTTCCTTATCGGGACCGGCGTTGCCGGCGTTGATCAGCGCGCCTACGTCGATGTTGCGCTTGGTGAGCACTCCCGAAAAGGGAGCGTAGATGTGTTTGAAGGACTCCATCTGCTCGAGGCGGCGGACGTTTGCGTCGGATGCGGCAAGGTTTGCCTGGGCTTGTTGGTAGGCGCTCACCTGCTGATCGACCTCCTGCTGCGAGACCGAGTCGCTGCGGCGGAGATTCTGCCAGCGCTCGGCGGAGCTCTTCGCCAATCCCAACTGCGCCTGGATTTGCTGGCGGGAGGCGCGCGCCTGCAGCAGCTCCTGATCGACTTCCGGAGTATCGATGTCGGCGAGCAGCTCGCCCTTCTTCACCTGCGAGCCGATGTCTTTGTACCAGCGCAGGACATAGCCGTTGGTACGCGCGTAGATCGGAGACTCTTTATATGCCTGAATGGATGCGGGAAGAATTAGTTCTTCGTGCGCCTGCTCCTGTTTCGGAGTGGTCACCGCGACGTTCGGTTTTGCCAGACGCTCGGTTTCAGCCGCAAGTGCCTTCTTTTCGCCCAGCTTGCCGGCGATGGTGATAGCTCCGGCGATGAGCAGGAGCAGCACAAAGGCGCCGATGATCCATGCGGTTTTGCGCGCAGGTGTGCCGCGCTGGGGATCGTGCTGCGGCGTTTGCTGCCCCGTGTCTGACGACGTCGAATTGACGACCTGAAGAGAACTCACTTCTTGCTTATCGAATCCTTTCGCTATTCCTCGTGTACCCACTCCGGCTCCTGTCCCAGATTGGTCGCGTGGGCGGCTCTTCTGCCATGAATCATTGTAAAGACTGCGGGCACAAAGAACAGCGTCGCGACCGTGGCAAATAATAGTCCGCCGATCACTGCGCGTCCTAGCGGCGCATTTTGTTCTCCGCCCTCACCCAAGCCCAGCGCCATGGGAACCATGCCGATGATCATGGCCAGGGCCGTCATGATCACCGGACGAATACGCGTGAATCCTGCCTCGAGCGCGGCTTGAAATGCGGGTAGTCCGTCATCCATGCGTTCGCGTGCGAAGGAGACAAGCAGAATGCTGTTGGCGGTGGCCACGCCGACGCACATGATGGCTCCGGTCAACGAAGGCACGCTCAAGCGCGTATGCGTGAGCAGCAGCATCCATAAGATTCCCGCCAGGGCTCCCGGCAAGGCAGTAATGATGATGAACGGATCGAGCCACGACTGGAAGTTCACGACGATCAGCAGGTAAACGAGAACGATTGCCATGATCAGGCCGAAGGCGAGGCCGCGGAACGATGAGGTCATGGTTTCGACCTGTCCGCGCAAAATGATCTGCGTACCCTTCGGACGCTTCGACTCGAAGTCTTGCACGATCCTGGTCACGTCGCTGGCCACCCCGCCCAGATCACGTCCCTGCACCGACGCATAGACGTCAACCACCGGAGTGATGTCGTAGTGATAAACGGCTGCCGGGGTAGAGGCCGGTTTGATGGTTGCGAGGTTGGCGAGCACCTGCGGAGCCGGCGCTGACGGAGAACCAATCGGAGTGTTCATCAGCGCCTGCACCGAGTCCATGCGATAGTCGGGCGTCAAGATGGCAACGCTGTAGGTAACTCCATTCTTCGGATTCAGCCAATAGCTCGGCGATGTCTGGAAGCTGCCGCTTAGCGAGACCAGCAAGTTCCGCGCTACGTCTTGCTGATCGAGTCCGACTTCCTTTGCGCGCGAACGGTCGATATCCAGGTTGATCTCCGGACCGTTCATCAGCTGCTGCACGTGCACGTCGGCAGCGCCGGGCACGTGACGCATGCGATTCGCGATCTGCTCGGCAATTTCGTAGTTGCCGTTGAGATTGCGCCCCACTACCTGAACATCGATCGGCGAGGGCAGGCCGAAGTTCAGAATTTGGCTGACGATATCCGCCGGCTGGAAGAAGAATTCCACTCCGGGAAAATATAGCGGCAGGTCTTCGCGCAGCTTCTTTACGTACTCGTCAGTTGGACGGTGATGCTTCTCGTTGAGCGAAACCAGAATTTCGGCGTCCGACGTGCCAATGGTCCCGCTGGTGCTGTAAGTCGTGTTGATCGAGCTGAACGGCAGTCCGATGTTGTCGAGGATTGTGACTAGTTCGTCTTTGGGAATCTCTTTACGCAGAACGTTCTCTACTTCGTCGCACAGGCGGGCGGTCTCCTCGATGCGGGTGCCGGCCCGGCCACGAACGTGCAGACGAAAGACACCGGCATCGACGCTGGGGAAGAAATCCTCTCCTAAAAAGAAGATCAGTCCAAAGGAGATGACGCAGAAAGCGAGGAAGGCTGCTGCAAAAACCTTGCGATGCTCGAGGGCGCTCCCCAGCATGTCGCGGTAGTTGGTGCGAAAGCGTTCAAATCCGCGTTCGAAGCCGCGCTGGAAGCGTCCCAAAATGGTCTTCGGTTCCGCTGCCTTGTGCTCGTGTCCGCGCATGATGTACAGCACCATCGTGGGCACGAGGGTTCGCGAGAGTAGATACGAGGCAAGCATCGCGAAGACCACGGCTTCGGCCAGCGGCACGAACAGAAACTTGGCGACGCCGGTGAGGAAGAACATCGGCACGAAGACGATGCAGATACAGAGCGTCGAGACGAACGCAGGCAATGCAATCTGCTGCGAGCCATCGAGGATGGCCTGCTTCATCTCTTTGCCCATGGCGATGTTGCGCTCGATGTTCTCGATCGCGACCGTGGCGTCGTCAACCAGAATTCCCACGGCGAGCGCGAGGCCGCCGAGCGTCATGATGTTGATGGTCTCGCCCAACGCGCTCAGCAGAATGATGGAAACGCAGATCGAAAGCGGAATAGAGACTGTAATGACCAGCGTCGGACGCCAGTCGCCCAGGAAGAGCAGAATCATCAGCGCGGTCAGCGCGGCGGCAATTGCACCTTCACGCAGTACGCCGTCGATCGATCCGCGGACGAACAGCGACTGATCGAAGAGCGTTTTGATCTGCAGATCTTGAGGCAGTGACTCGGCAATCACCGGCAGCCGGTCTTTGATTTCTTTGACGATGTCGAGCGTCGATGCTCCGCTGTTCTTCATGATGCTCAGCAGAGTTCCGCGCACGCCGTCCTGACGCACGATGTTGGTTTGCGGCGTGAAGCCGTCGCGCACGTGGGCCACGTCGCGCAAGTAAGTGGTTATGCCATTCTTACTGCGCACCGGGAGATCGTTCAGCTCGGCGACCGTCTGGGTGCTGGCGTTCATGCGGACGTTCATTTCCAGTGCGCCGATCTTTGCCGTACCGGAAGGAAGAATCAGATTCTGGGAGTCGACGGCATTCACGACGTCGACCGGGGTTAGCCCGTGCGCCTGGAGCGCTTGCGTGTCGAGATCGACAGCGATAACGCGCGACTTGCCTCCATACGGATATGGGATCGCGGCTCCCTTTACCGTCGTGAGCGGCGAGCGAATGAAGTTGAGCGTAATGTCCTGAAGATCCTGCTCAGGAATGCTCTTGCTGCTCACGCCAACTTGAACGATTGGCACGCTTGAAGCCGAATAAACGATGATGAGCGGCGGCTGCGTTCCCGGCGGCAGTTGACGGACTGAGGTCTGCGTGATCGCCGTCACCTGCGAAAGCGCCAGCGGCAGGTTTACGCCTGGCTGAAAGTAGACCTTCTCAATCGCGCGTCCCTGCAGAGCGACCGATTCAATGTGCTGGATGTCGTTGACCAGTGTGGTGAGTCCGCGCTCGGTGTTGCTGAGAAATCGATCCGCCATCTCCTGCGGCTGCATGCCGTTGTACTGCCAGACAATGCTGATGACCGGAATATTGATGTCAGGAAAGATGTCGATCGAAGTTCTGAGGATGACGATGGGCGTGAGAATGAGGATCAGCAGCGCCATCACCACGAAGGTATAAGGACGGCGCAGCGCTAATGAGACGATCCACATTTTCTAAGGTAGCTCCGAAGTAATGAATGATTCTGCGACTGTGCCGCTGGTTTAGAGGAAGTTGCCGCTGACAAATGTCCTCCAAGCTTACTGTCATCCCTCGCTCCGCCGCGCCGGAGTCTTCCGAACCAGAAACTGCATTCGCGGAGCGGGGGATTTGCGGTTCCTGCACTGACCAACGAAAGCAGATCCCCTCGACCGCACATCAAACCATCTACACCGATCGGTCTTCGCGGCGGTCGAAGGGATGACAGTGCTCAAAGGGATTCGCCAAAAAGAAACAACAACTCGTCCGCCAAAGCCTTCTCCATTATTTCCGAAACAGAACGTATCGAATTTAATTTTATGTTAACGTCACTTCATGCCGCAAACCTACGCTGCCGAATTGGCGCAGGAGAGAATTAACGGCAACCGACGCATGCCGGGGCGTCCGCGCAGCGAGGATGCGCGTAAAGCCATCCTTCGCAGCACATTGCGGCTGCTGCAGGAAACGGGCTTTCCTGACCTCTCGATCGAGGCCATCGCGGCCGATGCTGACGTAGGCAAAGCAACGGTCTATCGCTGGTGGCCGAACAAAGCGGCGCTCGTCGCAGATGCCTTTTCGTCCAGTGCGGACGAAGAGCTGCGCTTCCCCAATACCGGCTCAGTTCGCAATGACGTCACCATTCAGATGAAGCACCTGGTCCGAGTTTTGCGCGGACGCCGTGGACGCATCGTCGCCGCACTCATCGGCGGTGGCCAATCCGATCCCGAATTGATACAGGCCTTCCGCGACCGCTTCATGATGCCGCGCCGCCAGGAGGCCTACGAAACCCTGCGTCGTGGAATCTCGCGCGGCGAATTGCCTGCCGGTCTCAATTTGGACCTCACACTCGACACCCTCTATGGCGCACTCTACATGCGCTTCCTGATTCGCCAGAGCGGGCTTACCGAAGAGTATGTGGATGAGGTAGCGGGATTGGTCATGGATGGAGCAACCAGGTACTCGGGATAGATCATGACTGCGGACCGACGCGCGCCCTCGCGCGGGTTTTCATTGCTCCCAAGATAAGCTCACCTCTCTCCCGAGGGTGTTCTTGTGATCCCAGCGGAAACCCGACCGAGGGCGGCCGCAGGTCCCGAGGTTAAGCCGATTTCGGCAGCAAGCTTGTCACCGCGTCCTTTACCCGTTCCCCAAATCCGGCGGTCAGCGACCACGGGCTGGGCTGGCGAATCACGTGGAGCTTGCCTTTCAGTTCAGTGATCTTGTAATGCGTGCGACCGTCTTTATCGCGAGTGAAACGTAAGCTGACGCGCGCCGCCCCAACAGTCATATTGTCCACGCAGAACTCCGGCAGCCATTCCGGCAAGCACGGATCCAAGAACAACGTGTTCAGCGGCGCATAGGGGAAGATTCCGAGCAACGCCTGCATTACGGTAAACGGCGCCGAAGCCGACCACGCTTGCGGCCAATTGGCCTTCGGATACATTCCCGGAAAGGGATGTTCTTCATCTCGCTGGTGTCCGGCGAAGACCTCGGGCAGGCGGCGATACTTGAAGATCTCCGCGGTCTCGAACATGGCTCGCGCCAGCTTCTGCATTTGGTCGTGCAGGCCGTAGCGTGCGAAGGCCAGCACAAAGACTGCGTTTTCGACCGGCCACACTGATCCGCGATGGTAGGAGAACGGGTTGAACGCAGGATGATCGGCCGAGAGCGTGCGCACTCCCCATCCGGAGAACATGTCAGGCTGCATGATGCGATCGGCGACCCGAGCAGCGAGGGAATCTTCGATGATGCCGGAGGCCAGGCAATGTCCCGGATCGGAGGCGATCGAGTGTGACAGACGCTTCTTCGAATCGATCGCCATGCCGATGTATCCGGCATCTTCCATCCAGAAGAACTCTGTGAAGCGCTTCTTCAATTCCTGAGCTTCGCGATAAAGCTTATGTGCCAATTTGGGATCGTCCATCCACCACAAGACCTCGGCCAGGTGCAGCTTTGAGGCGTAAACAAAGGCCTGCATCTCGCAGGTGCCGAGTGGGTCTTTCACCTGTGATCCGTCAGAGTGGACGATGGCGTCGTTCGAATCCTTCCATCCTTGATTTTTTTCACCCTGATTCGAACGCGTACAGTAGCGATAGAAACCGCTGTCATCGCGCAGATATTTGTCTGCCCAGGCGAGTCCGGCGAGTGCCGGCTTGATGTACTTGCGAACTAAATCTTTGTTGCCGGTCCAGTGCCAAACCGCCGAGACCACGACGGGATAGTAGATCGATCCGGTCACGCCTCCGTAGTAGCGACCGTGCGGCGTGAAGTTCAGCAGAGAGCGCGGATCAGTGTGCAGCTCGTGGACGAAGCGCCCCGGCTGCTCGTCGCGCCAATCGTCGATCTTTGTTCCTTGTGTCTTCGGCAATTGCAGGAGTGAGCCGCGCATCATCGCCGTACTCAGAAGCGACGCCTGCCAAGTGGATGCGAGACAGTCGCGCCCGAAGAGGCCAACGTATGTAGGCAGGCCGGCAGCAGGAATCCATGTGCCGCCTTCGCCGTCCCGCGAATCAAGGTCAAAGAGCCGCAACGCAGCAAGATCGCTCTTCGACCGTTCCAGGGTGCCGAGTACCAAAGCGGGAAAGGTCGGAGAGCCTGGCGATTTGAGCTGCGTAACTGAAGGCTCCTGCGGAACGGCAAAGAGTCGCGCAGCGCCCGAGTTCCTGTCCCCTGTCCGCTGTCCGCTGTAACCTCGTCGTCCCTTCCCTCCGTGCTCTCCGTGGCTCCGTGGTAAAAGCTGTTCGCCGCCCTGGGAGAGAGCGCTTAGGTCCAATCCCTCGATCTGTCCGATCCAGTCCAGCACCAGCTTGCACAATTCGTGCGGCCCCAGCTTAACCTTGATCGACAATTTTCCATTTCGATATTGCGTCTTCAGATCTGTTTTGAGTGCCAGGCGAATTCCGCGATGGATGCGCGCTGTGCCGCGGTCGCCCTGGTGATTGAAACGATGCTGTGCGTGATAGTCGAACGACAGCTCGTACTCATCGCTTCCCCGCCGAGTCCACTTCTGCCTGATCCTGCCCGGAGTCTTCTCGCCTTTGCTGGCATCACTGGGACTGGCGAAATCGGAAGCGACTTCCAGCGTGAGGTTGACGACCGTGCTGATCTGCGTGAAATTGGTGACCGAGACTTCTTCGTGAACGATATCCCCGACAGTCCGCGCAATGCGCAATTCGATCGATTGCTGCGCTGCGTCAGACTCTTTGGTCGGCGTCTCTTTCCAATTCTTGGGAGCAGTGAGGTAGTAGCCCAGCGAGCTGTTCTGGTTTACCAGCGAAAATGCGCTAAGCTGCGGCTGCTTACCGTTGATCTTCCACAATAAATGAGAGATCGTGCGCGATTGATAGATCCAGAGTCCCTGGTCAGAGTGGCCGGTGACCCAGCCTTCGGGATCGGTGATCAGCACAATACGACTGTGGGAAATGTATTCCGAATCGGAACGAGGCTGAAGCTCAATCAGACTGCAATCCGGGTATGCCATCCTACTCTGTTCGATGCACAGAAAACGGGGACAGAAGCGTCGCTCATGTCCTCAAAGCTGCGAAGCTCCCTAGCCTCGCAGCTTCGTGGCTGGTCTTAGAAGATGTGCGCGAGCACCATGCCCACGCCAGCTCCCACGCCGGCGCCTGCTAACGCGCCCACAGGTCCAGCGACCGAGGCTCCTACCAACATGCCGGTCAGAGCGGTGCCGCCGATAATGATCCCGCGTTTCTTGTTGCTGTTATGGTGGCGCTGCTGGCGGACATCCCGTCTGGTTCTGGTGGTTGTGGTGTCCTGCGTCGTATCGGTGCGGTCAGCCGCCGTGGTTGTCGTGTTGTAGGTCGATTCAGTGGTGACTGCGTTCATGTCGCTTCGTGGAGACGATTTGGCCGCGAGCGGTAACGTTGTTACTCCCATTGCCAACAGTAAGCACAAGGTCGCACTCACGCCGGATTTGTGGCGCTCGTTCATAGATTTCCCTGCCTGTTTGTCGATATTGCAAAGATAGATGCCGCTTATTGAGCACGTGTTGACGCACGTTGCGCTGGAGCACTGCTTTTGCTTGTCCGCTGGTTTGACCGCATTGTTTGGCGGGTCTTAAACTTGAGGTTCGGGCCGGCGTCGCTGAACTTCACCGAGTACAGACTGGCCACTTTCGCGAGTAGGAACAATCACTTTGCCGGAATCAGAAACCGAAACGACCGAACAGAACGCGTCAGAAACACACGATCACCAGCACACTCACGAGCATCGCCCGCTTGGAGAGTGCGAGCGCGAGATTTCCGTCGATATTCCCGCGGATGTGGTCTCGGGCGAGTTGGACTCGTTCGTCGTCCGTTACCAAAAGATGGCGCGTGTTCCGGGTTTCCGTCGCGGGAAGACTCCGGCTGGTCTGGTGCGGCGTCGCTTTGCCGACGAGCTGAAGCAGGAAGTGGTCGAATCTCTTGTTCCTAAGTTCTTTCGCGAGGAGGTTCAGAAGCAGGGATTCTCGCCAATTTCCCAGCCCCGTATTACAGACTTCCATTTTGAAGACGGCGAGCCACTCCGCTTCAAAGCTGTATTCGAGGTCATGCCCAAAATCGAGCTCTCAGCTTATGACGACCTTAAAGCTGAGAAGGGCGACACCAGTGTCAGCGAGGAAGAAGTCGAGCGAGAGCTGCAGTCTTTAAGGGAGCACCAGGCCAGCTACAGCTCTGTCGAGGAAGATCGCGGCCTACAGGACGGCGACTTCGCACAGGCCAGCTTCACGGGTACTCCAATCGAGAAGCAATCTTCAGGGCTGGTCGATCCGGCAGGAAATCCGATCGGCTCGACAGAAGAAGCCAAGCCGACTGGCGCTCAGCCGGTCCACATGGACGATGTGCTCATCGATATCGGCGGCACGAATACAGTGAAGGAATTCAGTGAGAATCTGCGCGGCGCGAAAGCCGGCGAAGAGCGGACGTTCACCATCACTTATCCAGAGGATGCCCAGGACAAGCGGCTTGCGGGAAAGACTCTGGAGTACAAGGTTCAAATCAAGGGGATCAAGTGGAAGCAGGTACCCGAACTGAACGACGAGTTTGCGAAGGAATTGGGAGAGTTCAAGAGTGTCGATGAGCTGCGCACGCGGATTCGCGAGCAGCTCGAAGCACAGAAGAAGCATGAGATCGAGCACGCGGCCAAGGACAAGCTGGTCGAGGAGCTGGTCCGGCGTAATGAGTTCCCGATTCCGGAATCGCTCGTCGAGCAGCAGGTCACGTCGCGTCTGGAGCGCGGCTTCCGTGCGCTCGCGGCCCAGGGAATGCGCGCCGAGGATTTGCGCAAGATGGACGTCGGCCGTTTGCGCGGGGCCCAGCGCGATGCAGCGACACGCGAGGTGAAGGCATCACTGATTTTGGAGAAGATTGCGGAGAAGGAGAACATCCAGGCCAGCGATGCCGAACTCGATACCGAAGTGGAACGCTTTGCGGCTCAATCTCGCCAACCCGTCGAGGCCGTACGAAAGAAGCTGACGGATGATGGCGCACTGGATCGTATCCGCGAGCGCATTCGCAACGAGAAGACTTTAGATTTCCTGTATCAACGATCTGCTTGAGCCGCCTTGTCATTCCGAGCGTAGCGAGGAATCCCTACTGGACCGACACGCTTTCGGTCCGGTAGGGATCCCTCACTTCGTTCGGGATGACGATGCGCTCTGGCCGTGACAGAGAATACGTACTGATTGCCTGTGAGGGATAGAAGAAAGGATTACCTGCAATGGCCCTGGTTCCAATGGTAGTGGAGCAGACCAGCCGCGGAGAGCGTGCGTACGACATCTTCTCGCGTCTGCTGCGTGACAACATCGTCTTCATCGGCACGCCTATCGACGACACCATCGCCAACCTGGTGATCGCGCAGATGCTTTTTCTGGCGGCTGAAGATCCGGAGAAAGACATTCAGCTCTACATCAACTCTCCCGGCGGATCGATCACTGCGGGAATGGCGATCTACGACACTATGCAGTTCGTCAAGAACGACATCATGACCATCTGCATCGGTCAGGCAGCCAGCATGGCCGCGGTTCTACTAGCGGCAGGAACTGCCAAAAAGCGTTTTGCCCTGCCGAACTCACGCATCCTGATTCACCAGCCGCACATCATGGGCGGCGGCATCTCTGGCCAGGCGACGGACATCGACATTCACGCGCGCGAAATTCTTCGCATGCGCGAGATCATGAACAACATCATGGCCAAGCACACCGGACAGAAGCTGGAGAAGGTGGAGAAGGACGTGGAGCGCGATTTCATCATGAACGCGCAGCAGAGCAAGGATTACGGGATCGTGGACGACATCATCTACAAGCACAAGTGATGCGGCAACAGGAGGGCCGACCGAAAGTTTCGGACGCGTATTGCACAAAAGTCACAGGTAAGGAATCGATGGTGTGACCCCCTGCTGCCGAAGTTTGAATATAGAATGACCAAAGCCCGATCAGTCTGTAGAAAGCCCCCCAGCTTTCGTT
>Ga0134126_10003056_pt1 | contig 20985 bp, 18 predicted proteins | sample KB31752_FD_96881 | JGI IMG/M metagenome (GOLD analysis project Ga0134126, IMG submission 96881) | Terrestrial soil microbial communities with excess Nitrogen fertilizer from Kellogg Biological Station, Michigan, USA - KB3-175-2 | ecosystem: Environmental > Terrestrial > Soil > Unclassified ... | reverse complement strand
CCCCGCGACCTCGCGCGGGGGATGCCGGTACCCCCACAACTGGCCCGCGCCATCGCCGGCTCCCGGAGCGAGGCTCACGCGCTCGCCGGTCTGGGTCGCTGCGACCTGGCCGCGGCAGACCTCACCACCGCGCTAGCCAACCTCGGCCAGGCAGCCGAAATCGTCAAGCAAATCGGCGCCGCCGAAGCCAGCCTCGTCGCAACCGAACTGGTAACCCTCAGCGGGCCGCGGCAAGAAACCTCCTTCGGTCGCGGATTAGCCAGCTACCCACGGGTAGCTGGCGATGTTACCGGGTTCGCGCCGGTACGGGCCGGCGAGACCGGCCCTGCTGAGCGGAGGAACGTGATGGTCAAGATGGTGGTCGCGGGACTGACGAGCGTCGCGTGCGGCTTAGCCCTGGCGAGCCTGGCTGGGCAAACCAGTCCGGCTCGGGTGCCGATGACAAGAACGGCTGGCGTGGTGCACATCGTCCATGCCCTTGGCGGCAAGTTCAACACCAACCAGTCGAACAACTGGAGCGGCTACAACATCGGCGCCGACTATCCAGGCGAGCCGACCGGGGTGAGGTTCACCGCGGTCAGCGGCCAGTGGACCGTCCCCACGGCTACCCAGCACACTCCAGGCCAGGCCGAGAACTCTGCTAGCTGGGTCGGCATCGGCGGCGGCTGTGTCACCGACGACTGCGCCGTCACCGACAACACCCTGATCCAGGCGGGCACCGAGCAGGACATCTCAACCGCCGGCACGGCCAGCTACGACGCCTGGTTTGAGATCATCCCCGAGCCGGAAACCCAGGTCTCCCTGCCGGTGAGCCCCGGTAACCAGATCAAGGTCAGCATCTCGCAGACCAGCATCCCCGGCACCTGGTCGATCGTGATCGACAACCTGACGACCGGCCAGACATTCTCCACCACGACCCCGTACACCTCGGGAATGGACACCGCGGAGTGGATCGAGGAGACACCGCTGGAGATCGGGACCGGCGGCACCGGCCTGGCGGCCATGCCCAACCTTGGCACCGTCGGGTTCACCAGCGCCACACTCAACCAGGCGACTCCCGATTTCCAGACGATCGACGAGATGCAGCTGGTGACCAGCAGCGGGACCGTCGTCGCCACGCCATCAGCGCCCGGCCCGGCGGGCGACAGCTTCAACGACTGCGTCTGGCAAGCCACCTGCGCAGCGCCCTGAGGCGCCAGATTCATACAACGTTCATGGCATCACGCATGAACTCGGCATGCGGGCTGGACGCATCCGCGCCCGTCGCTACCATCGCGAGCGTGCTGCCGTGAGCCTCGCCGACTGCGTCGCCGCGGCAGCCGCCCTCGCCATCGACTCCCCGCTCGCCACTTCCGACCCCGCACTCGCCGAAGTCCTGCGATCCGAGGGCGGCAAGGTCCACCTCTCCCGGACAGCGAAGGCAAGCGGCCATAGGTCCATATAGTTGGTAGACTCTATATTGCTACTCTAGAATTACGCCAAAGTATTCTTTTTACGACTTGACGGACTCGCCCGGCTTAGCGCCACCAGGCAATCCTGCTCCGACATGCCCGATACTTACGTATCCTACTATTTCGGCAAGCTGGCTGGCCACTAAGGTTCGCCTGAAAGGTCAGGTTTGGCACTGGAGGGCCGCGGAACATGACTGAGCACAAGCGGTTCGCGGCTGTGAGCGAGGTCGCGGCGGAGGGCGACGCCGACGCACACCCGATGGGAATGGTCGAGCGGCTGCCAGAGGTCAGCGTTCCGATCGGCTCGCTGGTTCCCGGGTTCCACCTGCGCGCATCCGGAGTGGACGCATCCCATGTCCGACTGCTAGCCGACGCGGCGGGCTCGGTGCGGCTGCCCGCGATCCTGGTGCAGAAGTGCGGGGCGCGCATCATCGACGGCATGCATCGCTTCGAGGTCGCCAAGCTTCGCGGCGAATGGAGCATCAAGGCCAGGATCGTCGACTGCACCGACTCCGAAGCCCTCATTCTCGCGGTGAAGTCGAACACCCTGCACGGACTGCCGCTTTCCAGGGTCGACCGCATCGCCGGCGCGAAGCGCATACTCGCAGAGCACGCGGATTGGTCCGATCGCGCGGTCGCCGAGATCACCGGGTTGAGCGCTAAGGCGATCGCTTCCCTGCGCAACAGCGCGACTGGAGTGCAACTGCATTTCAAACGGCTCGGCCGGGACGGGAAGCGCCGCCCGGTTGTGCCGGGCGAGGGACGGCGTCGCGCAGCCGAGTACCTTGCGGCGCATCCGGAGGCATCGGTCAGGCAGGTAGCGCGCGCGACCGACGTCTCGGTCGGTACCGCGCAGAAGGTGCGGGAAGCCATGCGCCGCGGCGCGCTGCACGTGCCGGCGGTCCCTGAGCGGCTGGCCAGCGTGGCAGAAACCGCTGAGGACGTCACGGCCGAAAAGGGCGCCGCCTGCCCGATCCCGCAGGTGCGCGAGCCGCACTCGGGCGGTCGGGCAGCTTGCCTGCGCTACCTGGCCTGGTCGGTCGTCGCACACAAGCTCGCGAGCGATCCGGCGCTGCGTTACACAGAAGGCGGCCGCGCGTTCCTGCGGTGGATGGCCACCCATTCGATGCAGGCGGATGAATGGCGCGAGTTCGCCGACGCGATCCCGGCCCGCTGGCTTGACGACGTCCGCAGATTAGCACTCGGCATGAGCGAGGAATGGCGGCAGTTCGCTGAGTGGATCAAGAGCAGGCAGGAAGTGATCAGCTTAGGGCTCGCCGGGGAGCAGCGTCACGATCTGCGGCAGGTTCCAGTACAGCCCGCGGTAGTCAACGCCATATCCGGCCATCGGGCCGGCCGGCACGATGAATCCGGCGTACCGGGCCGGGCCGCGCGGGACGAGCAGACCGCGGTCGCAGGCGAGCACCAGGGCCGCCGCCGAGGCAGCGCCCTGGCAGCGGATATAAGCCAGCGTCCAGTCCAGCGTCCGCCCGGACAGGGCCACGCAGTCGATCACGACAACGTTCTTGCCGGTCAGGCAGAGATCGGGCGTCGAGCGCATCCGGATCACTCCCGATGCTGAACCCTCAGGGCCGAAGCTCGCCATCTCGATCCAAGCTATCTCTACCCGGTCGGTTCGCAATTGCCTGGACAGGTCAGCCATCAGCATGACCGCGCTGTTCAGAATGCCGAGCAGCAGCAGGTCTCGGCCCGCGTAATCGGCGTCAAGCTCGGCAGCCAGCTCGGTAAGCCGCCTTTGGATCGCGGCCTCGCTAATCAGCACCTCGGCAGGCCTGCGGTCCTTCATCGTGGCAATCATCACGTGCTCCAGCCCAGCTTCTGGCGAGAAAGTGCCGCAGCAAACCGGCTACCGCACGTTCGTTCTGACCCAGGTAGAAATGACCGCCGTCCAGCAGTTGAATGTCAAAAGGGCCATCGACTAGCCGCGCCCAGGCGGCGAAAGCCGCATGCGGTATGTCCTCGTCGTCCTTCCCGGCCACTACGGTGACTGGGATCCGCAGGCGTTCACGCTCCGGTCCGAGCTGGTAGCGCTCCACCGCCAGCACGTCCGCCCGGTAGACCGGGAGCATCATCACGACGAAGCTCTTGTTGCGGAGCAGCGTCTCGTCCGTGCCGCCATCCGCGGCGAGCTGAGCGGCCAGCTCCTCATCCGACATCGCCGCGACCGGCCTGGAGTCATCGAACCGCCAGCCTGGCGCGGCGCACGCGCTCGCCATCAGTTTCAGCCCATTGCGGTCCGGCAGCCGCAGCGCGACTTCATATGCCACAAGCGCGCCGCTGCAGTGCCCGAATAGAACCAGTTCATCGGTGTCGAGGTCGCGGATCGCTGCCGCGAGCTGATCGGCCATCGCCGTTATCGTCGGCAACGGGGTCTCGCGTATGCGATTCTCCCGCCCGGGGAAGCGCGCGGCCCATCCAGGGACGCCAAGCATCTTGCCGAGCGGCATGTATGCCGCGGCTCCCGCACCGGCGTGCGGGACGCACACCACGCCCGCCGCGCTGTCGGCGCCCGTATTGATCCGGACCAGGACCTCCCCGCCGCCCCGACTCGCCGATGTCAATCGCGTGCCACGCTGTATTCGCCAGCGATGTCCTTGACCAGCGTCTTGTTCGCGACGTCAAGGAGACTGTGGCCGGCCACGGTGAGCTCGCGCATGCGGTCTTCTTGCACTTCTTCCGCGCTCAATATCTCCCACGACGGAGTTGAGTACGTATACCGGCTCCAGTCGGTGGTCTTGAGCAAGCCCTGCTGCTTGGCCATCTGGAACATCGGGGTGCCGGGCAATGGCACGCAGATCCCGATCTTGACGAAGTCCAGCTCAAGGCTGAGCGCGAACTCGAGCGTGTGCTGCATAGCCACATTGCTCTCACCGGGAATTCCGACCATGAAGTATCCGGTTGTCTGCATGCCGGCGTCCTTGGCGATCTTGGCGGCGTGCTCGATCTGCGCGATCGTGATGCCCTTGTTGATCAAGTCAAGCGTCGACTGGTCGCCCGACTCGATGCCGAATGGGATGTGATAGCAGCCTGCCTCCCGCATCTGGTCAAGCATGTCCGGCTTGACGCGGTCGACCCGCAGCCCGCTCCGCGGCACCCAAGGGAAGTCGAGCCCTCTGCGCTTGATCTCGGTGCAGACCGCGCGCACGTGATGATAGTGAGCGCTGAACAGGTCATCGGCAATGTGGATCTCGCGGTAGCCGCTGTTCAGTATGTATTCCATTTCATCGACTACTCGCTCGGCGCTCTTCTTGCGTATCTTCCAGCCGAATATGTTCTTATTACAGAACGTGCACCTGGCGTAGCAGCCGCGGCTGGTCTCGATAAGGCATACAGGATTCGCCTTGCACGCACGGGCTGGATACTGATAGTCGTCCGGCGTGAACAAGTCCACCGCGGCCAGCGGCAGCGTGTCCATGTCCGGCCATGGTTCGCTCGCTTGCGGGATGAGGGTACGTGAGGTCACCCAGCCCGGACAGTCGACCTCGCCGGTGTCAAGCAGGTGCTGGAACGGCACCTCGCCTTCTCCCATGACGACGGCGTCGAAGGCATCGCGCCCGACGCATTCGGCTGGCATGGCGCTCGCGTGCGGTCCGCCGCCGATCGTGGCGCAGCCCATCTCCCTGGCGATGCGGGCGAGCTCGATAGAAACCTTTTCCAGCGGCGTCGCGAATGTTATCCCGACGATGTCAGGCCGCATCCTCGCAATGGCGCTCTCGAAAGCCTCCCGCCAGTGCGGATTCACGTTCAGGTCGAGCAGCTCAACCTCGCGGCCGGCCTGCCGGCACTGGCCAGCCAGCATCGCGATCGAGAGCGTCACGGACGCCGACGAGACCGACTCGGTCACTCCCACCGTTTCGTACGGCGGGCTCACTAGGAGGAATTTATCCGTCTTCACCTTGCTCTCCGATCCCGTCGCGCGGCTTGGCTACACCGCGGCGAGCCGTATTGTCTGTCCGGTTAGGTACGCCCAGCCGGGCTCCGTGCCGACTGTGATGACGACGTCAGCGACTTCGGCATTCGTCAGGCCGCGTTGCCAGGCCAGGCCGCGGAAATACGCGTCGACATCGCTTACCCCTTTCGCGCAGACAGCCCGCCGCCCTTCCTGGTTGTCGATGATCGTGGGGGCGACTACGTTTACCCGCACCCCGAACTGCGCTTCCTCCCGCGCCAGCGTCACGGCCGCCGACTCGAGGGCCGCCTTCGCCGCGCTGTACGGCCCATTGCCAGCGCCCGACGAGCGCGCCGCGTCCGAACTCAGTACCACGACGCGGGCGCGATCGCGCCTGACCCGCTCGTGGATGACCTGCCAGATGGCCACAAGGCCGATGACATTCACAGCGAAGCACAGCGTGAACTCGTGCACCGGGCTAGCCGCGATCGGCTTCTTGCCTGACCCCGCGCCCTGGCAGAACGCGACCAGCCGGAGCGCTCCAAGGCCGGCCAGCACCTGGCCGACCGCCTGCGCCGACTCCTCGCGCAGCGCGTCGAACTCCACCCAGATGGTCTTGCCGCCGCCGTTACCTTCGCCTTCGCCGTCGTTGCCCTTGCCTGACCGCGAGGTAGCCACCACCGTCCACCCGGCGTGGCACAGCCGGCGCACGACCTCGCTCCCCACGCTGCCCGACCCGCCGACGACGAGCGCGACACCAGGCTCATGGTCTCGGTCAGGCATCGGGATGGTCCACAGTGAACATCTCGAGAAAGCGCATCTGCCGCGCCGGGATCCCGACCTGGCTGCCCGCTTCCCTGGCTAGCTCCGCCTCGCGCTGATCCGGATACGTGACGGTGACCACCCTGTGCGGGAACACGATATGCATCACGGGAAACGCGAGCAGGTGCGCGTAGTACCCGCGCGGCAGGAGGGCGGACCGCAGCGCCTCGCAGGCCTGCGCGAGGCCGTCCTCCGCGCAATCGAACTCAATGACCTCAACAGGGACGCGGCGGTCAAGCAGATGCGGGTACCGTTTCCGCTCGCGCAGGAGGTCGGGCAGCGCTGCCTCGCGCAAGCCCTCGCGGAAAACCAGCCCTCTGATCATCGCTCCGCCATCAGCGGCCGACCGATGCGATGGCTAGCCATCGCTAGTTTTCCTGAAGTAGGCCGAGCTGTATTCACTGATGGCCCGGTGGACGAGCGTGTCGAGATCTGCCTGGGGTTTCGCGGTGATCGGCGCCAGGTCGATGGCGATTTCATCTCGGAGCAGGCAGAACTGCAGACGAGCGTCTGAGGTAAGGCGCAGCGCCATGAGCGCGTCGTGACAGGGGAAGAAGGCGCAGTCCTTGCAGATGTCCCCGTACCACGCTCCCTCGCGGCTGTCCTTGAATACCACTTCGAAACCGTCGCTGAAGTGCAGGACGGTCATCGGGTGGCCGAGTTCTCCCTGGGTTCGCCTGCTCACCTTGTCCGCCTGCCGCTTGAGGTCGTCCAGCATGACGCCTAGCGGCTTGTAGAGCTCAGGAAGGTGCGTTTTCCGCCGGATCGCCAGCCGCCCAGCGAAGCTCTCGCCGCCGGTATGCAGATCGGTGATGACGTCGAGCAGCTTCAGGGTGTGCACGCCAATCCGCCGGCATTCGGCAATCAGCCCAGCTATCTCATGATCGTTTATAGAGCGCATTACTACCGTGTTGACTTTGCAAGGGACGCCAGTAGCGATGCATTTACCGAGTGCCTCAAGCACCTGCTCCAGGTCGTCCACACCGCAAATCTCGTGGTGCAGTTCTGGATCAAGTGAGTCAATGCTCATGTTGAACAGAGTGACGCCGGCATCGGCCAGGTCATGCGCCCTGGTGCCGATGCGCGGATGCCGCGAGATGAGCTCGATGTCGGCCATGCCCACCTCGTGGCGCAGGCGCCAGACCACTTCCTCAAGCGGTCCGTAAAGCGCCGGGTCGCCGCCGGTCAGTTTTACGTTGGTGATGCCGGCCCGATAAACAGAGGCAGCCACCGCTACGATTTCGTCTGGTGCGAGCTCAGCCGCCGCCTTAGTAGCGACCGCCTCCCCTGATGGGCGGCAGAAGAAGCAGGCCCGTCCGCAGCGCGCATTTCCCGTGACACGAAACTGGGGCTGACGGAATGCTGTCGGCATACTCATGCGCAGATAGTTCCGGCCGCGGCTCGCGATCGTCAACGAACGTGGGTGAACGCGGCCCCCGAGGCTTCACTTGACAATTCCGCGTGGTAGAGTCCCCGGCGGTGTTCGATTGCCGCACGCCCGCAGTTGAACGCCGGGGCCAAGGAGGATGATCATGCTCGTGGGCACGCTCATCACCGAGAGCCTGCGCGTCGGAGCGCGCCTAGATGACCTCAACCTCACCACCCGCAGGATCAGCAGGTACAGGCCGGCGAGCATCGCGCCCGGCCAGCCGGACATCTGGACCGCGATTGACTTCGAGGCGGCGGACGCCGATGCCGACGAGCTGACGAGGATATTCGCTGAGGTACTCGACGAGCCTGGTTGGTACGCGAACCTCCAGTCCGCGACGGAGAGTTTCGTCGTGTTCCCTGGCCGGATCTTCCGCTACCCGCGAGGTGACGCCAGCGGCCGGGCACAGGCCCAGGCCTACGGCCGGCGCCTCGCCGTCCCTGAACCGCAGCTGGACTGGACCGTCTAAGCCGGTCTCAGGCGACTAGATGGCGACTAGATCCTCTCGGTAGCGCAGCACGGGCTTCTGACCCCGCAGGTCGAACTCCACCTCGCAGCCGATCGGGAAAGGGATCTTGGCTTGCTGGTGCCCGAATTCCACTCCCGCGATGACCGGGAAACGGCCCTGGACGCAGCGCAGGACGAGCTCGTCGGTGCTGTGGTCCGCCGCGTCACCGGCGGTCCAGTCGGCGGGCGCTCCTATGACGAGTGCGGCGATGCCGTCGAACACCCCGGCCAGGCGGAGCTGGGTGAGCATGCGATCGATGGTCTCGAACGTGGTGCTCACCGACTCAAGCAGCACTATCGCGCCGCGGGTGGCCGGCATCCACCGAGTCCCTGGCAGCGCCAGCAGATCCCACATGCTTCCGCCGACTACCAAGCCGGATGTCACCGGGGCGTCCGCGCGGTAGACCCGCCATTCGCTCCCTGATACCTCAAGGCCGGCGATGGGTCCGGTCACCATGCGCCAGAACGCGGTCTCGGTCGGCTCGTGGGCGTCGGGCCAGCCGAAGAACTGGAACCCGCTCACGCCGTGAACGCTCGGCAGGCCAGCGGCGGCGAGTAGAGCGTTATTCAGCACTGACGGGTTGCTGAAGCCGGTAAACAGCTTCGGGGTCGCGCGGATCAGGTCGTAGTCAAGCATGTCAACCAAGTGAGCCGCACCCGTGCCGCCGGTGGCGGGCATGATCAGTGCGACCTCCGGGTCCGTGAACATGTCCATGAGGCCACGCGCCCGTTGCTCGGCACTGCCCGCGAGGTAACCATTCCGGTCAAGGACACCGTCCGCCACCCGCACCTGATAACCCCGGCCGCCGAGATATCCGGTGAGCCGGTCAAGTTCGGCCGCAGATATAGGCGAAGAAGTCGATACTATGCCGATGCGATCACCAGGCCGCAGTGCCCGCGGCTTCACCAGTCGCATAGGCCTACTATGCCCAAACTTGGAGGATGACCTTAACGCCGTGACCGAGATCGTCGGGCAGGAAGCCGCTACCTTCACCCTCCGGCCGACAGCCCCGTTCAACTTCGCCGCAACCGTGCGAAAGCCCTCCAATTTCAGCACCATGTGCGTGGCTCATACACCGGGCCGTTACTGGCAGACCATGCGCTGGCAGGATCGGGTCGTCGGCGTCCGTATGGTCGACCGCGGCAGCCAGGCAAGCCCTGAGGTGGAGGTGACGGTCTACAGCGATGAGGCGCTCGCGCCCGAGTACGCGGACGGGCTCGCGCGGGAACTGCGCTGGCGCTTTGACCTCGACGCCGACATGGCCGAGTTCTGCCGCCGGTTCAGCGACGACCAGGTGCTCGGCGGTCCGGTGCGCCGGTGGGCGGGGATGCGGGTGAGCTCGCCGTACTCGCTCTATGAGTTTCTCGTCGTGACCACGGTGCTCCAGAACACGACCGTGCGCCGAACCGCGGCCATGCTCCAGGCGCTCTTCGAGCACTATGGCAGCACAGTGAAATTCGATGACCGTGAGCTGTACGCCTTCTGGCCGCCGTCGGTCATCGAGGCCGCGGGCGAGCAGGAGCTACGCGGACTGAAGGTCGGCTACCGGGCGCGGACGCTAGCCCGCGTCGCCGGGATCTTCGCGGCCGGCGGCATCGATGAGTACCGCATTCGCGACCTGGACCGCGCTACCGCCCAGCGCGAGCTTCTCCGGCTCTATGGCGTCGGACCGGCATCTGTCTGGTACATAATGTTCTCCCAATTTCATCATTACGACGCTTTCGATGTCATCTCGCCATGGGAACAGCGCATCTACTCGCGCCTGCTCTTCGACGAGGAACTTGTTCCAGGAGAACGGATTCTGCAGGAGGTACGCGAGCGCTGGGACGAATGGCGGATGCTCGCGTCGCTCTATCTATTCGAGGATCTGTTCTGGCGGCATAGCGAGGAGCCGATTCCGTGGCTCGCCGCGCTGATCCGCTCGTTACAGATCAGGAGCCAGCGCGAAGAGGCGCTTGCTCCAGAGCCTGATCAGCTCCGCCGCCATCGGCTCGGTGATCGGCACGCCATAGTCGCCTAGCGCCTTCGGAGCAGGCTCCGTCTGCGTGGCTCTGAGCAGGCCGAAGACTTCTGGCGAGATGCGCTCGCTTGGCCCGCGGCTGTACTCGAGGCGCAGTTCGCAAAGCCGCGGCCGGCCGGCACCGATCTGCTCTACCAGCCGCGTCAGCGGCAGGAATCGGAGCGTAAGTCGCGCCAGGTTCTGCTGGATACTGGCGGTGCGGCTGACGAGGAAGTCGCCGACCGCGACGTAGTCGAGAGCGGTAGACAGGAAGGTCACGAGCACGTCATCGACGGTCTGTACGATCGGCTCGGCGTTGTTGTTGAACGAGGTGTTGAGTAGCACCGGGGTACCAGTCAGCTCGCCGAACTTCGCCACCAGGTCATGGAGCTGCGGATGCGCACCGGGATCGGCGATCTGGATCCGCGCGGTGCCGTCGACATGGGTCACCGCCCCGAGCTCGGCCTTTCGTTCCTGACGTACCGGGACTATGTAGGACATGAAGTCATAGTTCGCAGTGGTCGCGGGGAGGTCGAAATACGTACCGGCCGCCGCGCGCGTGACCACAGGGGCGAATGGCCGGAAGCTTTCTCTGTTCTTTATCGCCGCGTTGATCCTGTCCTTGTTCTCCGGCGGCCGGGGGTCGGCCAGGATACTGCGGTTGCCGAGCGCGCGCGGCCCGAATTCAGATCGGCCTTGCGCCCAGCCCACGATGTGCCCGGCCGCGATAACCTCGGCCGTCGCCGCGACGATATCCGCCTGCCGCTCAAAGCTGATGAAGGCGTCCCACCTGCGCAGCGTCTTTTCGATGTGCTCGGCCGACCCGAGGCCAGGGCCGAGGCTGGCGGTCCGCAGGCGCGGCTGCGGGTATACCTTCCCGCCGAGGCTTTGCCCAACTACCAGGGCCGCGCCGTCGGCTGCCCCGGCATCGTGCGACACCGGATGCACATACACCTGCTCGAACAGCGCCGACCTGAGTATCACCCCGCACAGGGTGCTGTTGTGCGCCACGCCGCCGCTGAGGCAAAGGTTTCGCATCCCGGTGGTCCGCGCCCAGTGCCGCAGGACGTGCATGGCGATGTTCTCGGTGGTCTCCTGCAGCGCGGCGGCGAAATCCATATGCTGCTGCGCGAATGGCTCGCCTTTCCGCCTCGGCACGAGCCCGTGGGCCAGGAACTTCGGCGCGAGCAGGTTCGCGCTTGTCAGCATAGGATCAAGCGTCGAGTCAGGGAATATCGTATAATCTCCAAAATCGTGCAGTGTGTAGAGCTCTTTGAACGCCGCACGATAAGTAGCGGCATCGCCGTAAGGCGCCAGGCCCATCACTTTGTACTCGTCGCCGAAGCGGTAACCGATGAGCTGCGTTCCCTGGAGATAAAGGCGGCCAAGCGACTTCGCTACCGGATACGTTACGAGCTCGACGAGCTTGTCGTGCTCGGCCGCGTAGATCGTTGTTGAAATATCGTTCCCATTGCCACCGTCGAAAACAGCGACCAATGCCTTCGTGAAGCCGGAGCGTATGAATCCAGATGCGGCGTGCGCGAGGTGATGCGGCACGTGGGTTAGCCGTTCGGCGGGAAACTCAAGTCCGCACGCTTCCGCCAGCCCGGATAGGATGAAGTCACGAGAATAGGTCGTGCTCACCGAGTTATTCTGCACGTAGACCGTATTGAGTATCGCATCCGATTCTTTCTCGCCGAAATAATACCCGACCGCGTCGATGCGCGAGGCTGAGACACCAGCCGTGTCGAGGCACGCTCGGATGGCATTCAACGGAAAGAAGTTCGTCTTCTTTATCCGGGTGAAGCGCTCTTCCTCGATTCCGGCCAGCAGGCTGCCGCCCTGGATGAGGCAGGCCGCAGCGTCATGGAAGGAATGTGCGTCCAGCGGAGGCTCAAGCTGCCTGTTCTCTGTGGCGAAACCGCCGGTAATTCCAAGGATCAACAATGTGGCGCCCCTTGTTTCTGTCGGACGATGCGAACCATGCCGATGACTATCTCGCGCAACGCGGCCCGGTCTAGCTTGCCTTCCGGCGTAACGGGCAGTTTTCCGATCGCGGTCAGCTTCGCCGGAACCATATAGCGCGGAAGCCGGTCCCGCAGAGTCGCGCGAATGGCCGACTCGTCCGGGCGAGCGCCGCTCTCCGGCACATAGCAGGCGACAAGCACCGGCAGGCCAAGCCCGTTGGGTACCACCACGAGCGCGCCGTCGGCCACGCCCGGTGCGCCGCGGAGCACCGCCTCGATCTCGCCGGGCTCGATGCGATGGCCGCGCAGCTGTATCTGGTTATCGCAGCGGCCAATGAAATGCAGTTCGCCCCCGGCGTCCAGCCTCGCCAAGTCCCCGGTCCTGTACCACACGCTTTCGCCACCGTCTTGGGGCAGGCGGACGAAGCGGTCGGCGGTCAGCACAGGCTGACCGAGGTAACCGGCGGACACCCCGGCGCCGGTCACGTACATCTCGCCCACAGCTCCGGTCGCGGCCGGCTGACCATGCTCGTCGATCACCGCCACCCGCAGGTGCGGCAACGGCCTGCCGATCGGGGTCTCGGTCCCGCGATCAGCCCGCAGGTCCGCGTCACGCAGTCGCTTGACGGTCACGTGCACGGTGGTCTCCGTGATGCCGTACATATTGATGAGTTCCGCCGCCGGTGCCAGGCCAAGCCCGCGCCAGAGCCTGACCGCGCCGATGTTGAGCGGTTCCCCGCCGAAGATGACCTGTCTCAGATCGGGCAGCGCGACCGGTTGCTTCCCCAGGATTCGCACCAGGTTGGCGAACACAGACGGCACCAGGTTCAGCACCGTCACCCGCTCGTCTGACAGCAGGCGGCAGAACCTGCCCGCGTCGAACGTGACGTCGCCGGGAACGTAGACGCACCGGCCGCCGACGGTGAGCAGCCGCCAGATCTCCCAGACGCTGAAGTCGAAGCAATAGGAGTGAAACACCGTTCCGGCATCAGACGGGAAGGCGGGGAGAATGCTCGCCGCGCCGTCGAGCAGCGCGCAGAGACTGTCGTGCGTGACCACGACCCCCTTCGGCCGCCCCGTTGAGCCTGAGGTGTAGATCACGTAAGCGGCCGTGCCCGGCACGGCATGCGGGGTTTCTCCGGACTCAGCTCGCGCCAGCGAGAAGCCGCCGTCCGCGTCATCGCCGATGACACAGGAGACCCTCGCGTCACCGGCGATGACCTCGCGGCGCGGTGCGGGATATCCCGGATCGATCGGCACATACGCGCACCGGTGACCCCAGATCCCGAGAATCCCCGCTACCACCCGCCACCCCCGGCTCACCGACAGGCCGACCAGCGAACCCTCCGGCACTCCGGCCTTTGCCAGCAGCCCAGTCACGGACGCGGCCTCGGTGGCGAGGCGCGAGTAATCAAGCACGTTCGCCCCGTCCGCCAGCGCTACCGCGTCCGGGGTACGTTCTGCTTGCCGGGCGAACCGCGCTGCGACATTACGCAAGGTTCAGCACTCGGCCAGTGAAACCTGGAGCAGCCGCTCGATCTGGTCGGTGGCTCGCACAACCTCGTCGCGCGAGCCGGTCATGCCGCTGATTTCCGCGAGGCAGCTGCCCGTGCCCTGACGCCAGTCCAGCGTCATCCCGCGCCTGACCCGCACCTGCACCGCCTCGACGCCAGCCATCTCCCGCACCTCCCTGACGCCCGTGACACTCTGGACGACCCCCACCCGCATCGGAGCCGGCGGAAGGTGCCGGAAGGAGGTCCCGTCCTGCCGCCCCGCCTCCAGCGCTCCCCAGCGGTCAAGCGATGCCTCAAGTGCCGCTTCGACGAGGTCGGGACCGCCGTTTCGCCGGATCAGCCACGAGATATGCCCGCCAAGTCGCCCGTTCACCTCGATGATGTCGGCACCTCTAGGGGTCAGCTTGACCTCGGTGTGGCAGACGCCGACGCTGATTCCAAGCGCCGTCAGCGCCCGCCTGACTTGGGTGCACACGGTTTGCGTGGTGGCCGCGTCCAGCGCCGACGGGTAGAAGGCGCCCCGTTCGCGGAAGGGCGCGGCCAAGGTAAGGCGGCCGACGACGCCGGCTACATGATGCTTGCCGCCGACGCTCACCGTCTCTACCGAGACGTAGTCACCGACGCCCTGGCCTAGCAGACCCGGAGTGCCGGTCAGCTCGTCCTCGACGACGTACCCCGCGGCTAGTTCTCCGTTGAGGCTGGCCAGCGTCGCTCTCAGGTCCGCCGGGCCGGCCACGCGGAAGGTATTGCGGCTTCCTTGACTCGACACCGGCTTCACGATGACGGGTCCCCGGAGATCACGCACCGCGTCGGTCAGCGCGCGGCGGTTCTTTACCAGCCTGAATCCTATGTCCTGGAGGCCGGCGGCGGCGAGTACCTGCCGCTGGCAGTACTTATCCGTGATCGCCCTGGCCGTGGGCAGCGAGTGGCCGGGCAGCCCGAGCGCGGACGCGAGGTTGGCGGTGTCCCGGACCAAGGCGTCGCAGAAGGTGACCAGGCCGGCCGGATCGGCCGCGTGGACGGCCTTGGCCCGCTCGTCCAGCGAGGCACCGCTCGCCGTCGTGACTACGGTGCCGAGACGAGCGAGGAACGCGGTCATCGTCCGGCTGTGCGCATCGCCAAGGTCGCAGAGCCAAAGCAGGTCGTACTTACCGTTCGCCGCCGCGGCTATGGCGGTCGGGCTGGCCGAGCCGAGGCCGTAGTTGATGGCGATTCGCCGCTTCATGATTCTCCGGATACCAGAGAATTTTCCGCGGGTATAGCCTCGGCGTTTTCCTGCGTGCTTTCCGGGATTCCGACCCGCCGTACCGAGGGCACGCTGAGCAGCACGGCCACGCCGAGTACCATGACCACCGCTATGGCGCGCAGTTCACTTGACGCGCCGATTAGAGCCGCGACCGGACCGGCGACAGCCAGCCCGAGCGGGTAAAGCGCGGTTGAGCCGAGCCAATCATAAGACGACACCCGCGATATCTTGTCGGCCGGGATATTCGCCTGTATCGCGGACATCCACAGCGCGTCCGCGTAGCTCGTCGCACATCCGTACAGCAGCATCGCGCCGATCTCCCAGGCCTTCGGTGCGGCCAAGCTGAGAGCGACGAGAACGGGCACCACGCCAAGGACGCTCACGTCGGCCGCCACCAGCAGGCGCCGCGGCCGCCAGCGCAAGGCCAGCGCGCCACCCGCGAGCGCGCCGACCGCGGCCGCGGACAACATGGCGCCCCAGACGCCTGGTCCGCCCAGCCGTGACCGCGCCAGCAGCGGACCGAGCACGCCGAGCCCGCCGAGCACCGCGAACTGGAACACGCCGAACAGCACGATCGAGCCCGATACCCAGTCGCGGGACCGCACCACGGCCCAGCCCTCCCTGAGATCACCAAGCAGGGACGACCCGCCAGTGGCCGACCGGCGGCGCGTCGTATTCAGCCGCAGGAGCATCACGGCCGAGACGACGAACGTGGCGGCATCGATCGCGATGGCAATGCCGGGCTTGCCCACGGCGACGACCACTCCGCCGAGCGCGGGGCCGAGTATGAAGGCGCCGCTCTGCGCGATGGACAGCAGCCCGTTGGCTGCGGGAAGGTCGCTCGCGGCCACCAGCTCCTGGACCAGGCCCGTTGTAGCAGGCCTGAACATCGCTTGCGCACAGCCGAGTCCCGCGTAGGCCGCCATCATGGCCCAGAGCCTGGCCTGGCCGATCAGCAGCAGGCAGGCGAGCGTCCCCTGGCAAGCGCCGCTTGCTAGCTGCGCGAAAGCCATCACCTTGTTGCGCTGGAACCGGTCAGCGATCGCGCCGCCCACGAGCAACAGGCCAGCCTGAGCGACCACGCCTGCCGATAGCACGAATCCTAGGTCGCTGACCGAACCCGTCGTGTCAAGCACAGCGAACGCCACAGCGACCGTCGTGAGCCCGTCGCCGAAGACCGAGATCGCCAGGCTCGCGATGGCTACCCGGAAGTCGCGGACGCGCAGCGGCGCTATGTTGATCTTGCTCATCCGACCTGCCGCGCGCTCAAGTCACGCGTCCGGAGCGTTGACGTCGCTGGCACAATGACCCGCCAGCTCGGCCAGGGTGTCACTGGCGAAGATCGCATCAAGCGGCAGGACCACGCCGTGGCGCGCGAGCAGCTCCTCGGTCAGCTCGACGGCATTCAGCGAAGTACCGCCGAGCATGAAGAAGTTATCCTGATCCGATATGTCATCGGCGCTGAAAAACTCGCTGCAGACTTCGATAATCGCCGCCACGTAGTCCTGCTCGGATCGTGTCCGCATCTCGCCTGCTCCGTTCTAATCGGGCTGAGCCCGACGCCGCGAAGGTGCAACAGGACCGCAGGCTAGGCCTTGGCGATCGGTGACGGCAAGCCCTAGCGGATCCGGATCGGCGCGGCAGTTGAACACAGGGGCCGGTGAATTGTACCCAACCGATGGCTGGCACCGCGCATTCATTGAACCCGGTTCGCATATCATGCGCTCATGACAGCTATCGCCAGGAAGGACGTCGGTATACCGGCCAGGCCGGTCATGGCCAGGCCACTGCTCCGCGGCGACGGAGTCGCCATTGTTTCGACATCTTCACCGGTGAGTTCGCGTCAGCTTGACACCGTTATTGCTTACCTGACGTCATGCGGCTACCGACCTGTGCCAATGCCTGGAGTTCTCGCTTCTTTCGGTCATCTGGCCGGAGATAGGACGCAACGTGCGTCCGATTTGATGGACGCATTTACCCGTCCTGACGTACGGCTGATACTTCCCGAGAACGGGGGAATAGGCGCCGGCCAGCTTATCGACCTACTCGACTACGAGATTATCCGGGATAACCCGAAGCTATTCACCGGCGTGTCAGATCCATCGGTTCTATGTAATTCGATCTTTGCCCGGGCGGGCCTTGTCACGGTGCACGGGCCTACCGGATTCAATTTCTTCCAGGACCCGGTGGATCCGGATACCGCCCACGACTTCTGGCGGATGGTGTCGGGTCCGATCGCTGGCCGGACTATCTCAAGCCCGCAGTGGCGCGTCGCCAGGAACGGCAGCGAGAAGATAACTGGCCGGATAGTCGGCGGGAACCTCGCTAGCCTTCGGTCACTGGTGGGCACCAGATACATGCCGCCGCTAGCCGGCGCGATCTTGATGCTGGAGGAGTACGGGGCGTCGTGGGCGGAAATCGAGTACGACCTCACCCACCTGCGACTGGCCGACGTCTTCACCGACATCGCCGCGCTCATCTGGGGCGTTCCGGTGGAATGCGCGAGAGAAAGAGCGGTCGACAGAACCCTTGATGACCTGATTCTCAGGTGCCTACCTGACGGTTTCCCTGTCGTCTCAGGTCTCCTCATCGGGCACGCGAGCCACATGATTCCGCTGCCGGTAGGCGGGATGATCCAGCTTGACATCGCCGGTCAACAGGTGCGGCTCACCTTCTGCGATGACGTAGTCGCCTAGCCGTCTTGCTGAACCCACTGATCTTGCGGTTCTTGCGCCGCACCACGCAGCCGCTTAGGCTCGCTGGCGTAGATGCCCAGGTCAAGGACGCTCGCGCCGAGATCGCAGCACGCCGCAAGCGGACCGTAGATCATTAGCTCCAGGTAGGACGCACGGTCGACCTCGGCAGAGCCGTGCGCGAACGCCACGTCCGCAACGATGACCCGGTCGCCGTCATGCCAGCAGAATGCGTACCCGGTGCACTTTCCCGAGGCGATCGCGCACAGCGCGAAGCCTCGGTCGCCGACCACCTGGTGCCACCGCCGCAGCCGCATGGCCACTAGCTCGCTTCGGCTCGCATAGCCGTGGTTGACCAGGGAGATGCTGATCAGCGGCGCGGCGGGCGCTATGACGCTTTCCCAGTCCGTGACTTTCGTCTCCAGCCCCAGGTTGTCGCGGATTCTCCAGTCGGCGCGCACGATCCCCCGGTGCGATCTGGTGAGGGAGGCTAGGTACGAATCCAGCGTCGGCTCTGGCCACCTGATGACATGCCGACCAGGGGCTGGTCGTGGTGTCATCCCGGCGTCGCTCAAGGCGGCGCTGAGTTCCGCCTCCTCGGCCGGTAGGTACAGCGCGACGCATCGCCGGCTTTGCGCCCGTGCGAATTCCATGGCCGAGTGCACGGCGCGGTCGGCCACCTCGCGCCGCTCGCCGTGGTCAAGGGCAGGGTCGAAGAGCATGCTCGCGCGCAGATCCGCGCGCCCCCCGATCAGGCACGTTCCCGACGGTGCGTAGCCCGGATCGCCGGTCAACTCGGACACGTCATACAGCGGGTCGTACCATCGCGGGGCGCGGCACACAGCGATGGGGAGCAGCCCGACGAGCGTGTCGCCGTAGCGCACCGCCGCCATCAGGTCCAGCCAGCGCGGATCCTCCCACAGCCATTGAAGCCGGGATCTGCTGACGTACATCCCAGCCCGCGAAGAAAGCCGACCAAATTCTTCCTGGGCCACGCTGCCGGGGACGATTATTTCCGCCGTCACCGCTGGGCTAGCTTCATCCGTCCGGTACGGGCAACCAGTTTGGTGTTGCCCCACGCTCGCTGCTCCATCGCCCCGGAAGTCCACGGAGTCTGCGACTCGTAATAATTGAAATCAGCCCAGTGCTCAAGCCGGTCCGGCGGCACGAACCCATACTGGATGGCCTGGTCAAAGAGCGTCGTGCCGGGGAACGGGCCGAACAGGTGCACGCGCGTCTCCGGCAGCGGTACCAACGTTCGGATTTTGTCGATGAGCGCGTACGTTCTCTCTATCTCGGCGCGCGACTCGCCGGGGAAGCCGACAATGAACGTGTACGCGCCGCGTATTCCGTTGCCCGCGATCTCGCGGGCCACATCCCACAGTTGCGCACTGGTGATTTCCTTCTTGACCACGTCCCGCAGTACCCGGTCATCGCCGGACTCCATGCCCATCAGCAGGCGGCGGCAGCCTGACGCGGCGACCCGCCCGATCAGATCGACATTCTGCTTGCGGGCACGGAGGACGTCGTTGGGATTGATCGACGCCGCCCACGCTATGTTCAGCCCGCTGTCGATCAGCGCGTCGCAGTATTCTTGAGCCCGGCGCACGTTGACGAAGAAATCGGCGTCGTAGAACTTGATCCCGCTCACCGCGTACTGCTCGCACAGCCACCGGATGTCGCCGAGCATATCCCCGGTCGGCATGGCCGACCATTTCCGCTGGTACGTCAGCTCGTAGCAGAACTGGCACTTGTAGACGCAGCCCTGCGACGAGATGTAGTTCAGTGTGCGCGGCGCGATCGTCGGGTCGTCGCGTACGTACTCAGGCACGTTGAGCAGGTCCCACGGGTAGGTCGCCATCACGCCGGTCTTGGGCGGATTCTGCCTGGTTAGTGTCGCCGCGCCGGTCCCTGGCTCGCACCGCCACAGTCCAGGGACTTCATCGAATGACCGCTTGCCAAGCAGCGCGTCGACCAGCAGCGGCATGGAGTTCTGGCCGGGCCCAGCCAGCGCGTAGTCAACCAGCTCGTGCTTGACCGTCTGCGCGGGGAGCACGTTCACATGCGGGCCGCCGAAGACCAGCGGCGGACACCGGTCATGGCGCTTGGCGATCCGCGCCATCTCCAGGGCGTGCCGGATCTGCGCCCCGCCGGTCATGATGCTCAGGCCGACGCACAGTGCCCGGGGCAACTCGGCGTCGAGCAGCGCCTCCCACTGAGCCATTTCTCGCTGATTGCCATCGAATATCACGACATCGATCTCGGGCATGGTCCGCAGCGCGCCCGCGATCGTGAGCAGCGAGAACGGCATCCAGTGATAAAGGTAGTCCTGCTCGTGCTCGACACGGGGATACGCAAGGATCACGAGCGGCCGGTCGGCCGGGTTAGCGCACAGGTCCATCCAGCTCCGCGCCCTTCTCCTGCTCGGGGATACGACGCCTCACTCAACCTTGAGGTTCTCTTCGCAGTAAACCCCGCGCTCGCGTTCATCCGCCGCAGTCGCTCAGTTGAACGCGCGGCGGCCGACTGAACGCGCCGCGCAACTTACCGGCGCGGTACCGTCTGGTTTATGACCACGAGCTGCATTGGCACAGCAGGCCTTGTGCGGCTTTGGTCGCAGGCGCTCGATGTGCCCGATGTCAACGCCGACGATGACTTCTTCAACCTGGGCGGAAATTCGCTTCGAGCGGTCCGGATGCTAGCGGAGATCTCACGGCTGACGAACATCGAGTTCGAAACCCGGGTGCTCTACGAGAACCCCACTCCCGCGGCCTTCCACGCGCGCCTGCACGACTAACAAGCTCGCAGGTTCTCTTTCATTGGGTTCCTCGCCGTGGCGAGCGTCAGTTCTCTTCCACCTCGATCCTGAGCACGTGTCCCATCCGGACGCCCACCAGCGCAGGACCGCGCGCCGCCGGACGACAGCAAAGTAGCGAGTGCTGTCGTCCGGACGACAGTGACGGTTCAACGCTGTCGTCGCGACCTGAGCTGGAACGACAGCAACGGTCCAACGCCGTCGTCCGGGCTCGTCCGGGCCGCCACCGCCGAGCCGGGCGCAGCCGCCTCTCCCTGGCGCACCTGCTCCGCCGGCCGGACCCGGCCACCCCGGGAAGCCCGGCCACCCCAAGCACATCGGTCAGTCCGCCCGATACGACCTTGCAAAGGCCCTGCGCGTAGGGTTGCTTGAATTAGCGGAGGCCAGCGCATTGCGGAGCTGGCCGATATACGTCTGTAAAAGTAGTGGTGTAGCTGCGCGGCGGGTCGGCGCAGGGACAGCGGTCCAAGGAGCCCAACGCGGACGTACAGTCCGCTTGGGCGGCAGCGGGTGGCTGCCGCCCAAGCCGGCGGACGGCTAGTTACATGCGGTGCCATTGATGGAGAAGCTGGCCGGGTTGGTGTCATTGGCGGTCCAGGTGCCCTGGAAGCCGTCGGTGATGCTGGCGCCT